>SL_8KL_010_SEDDRAFT_10000121_pt1 | contig 62897 bp, 53 predicted proteins | sample SodLakKL_010_SED_4_FD_11160 | JGI IMG/M metagenome (IMG submission 11160)
TATCAGTACAGGTTCCAAAACTCAGAACAGGAGGTATTTCAAGAGCTTCACATACGGCTGTAAGACCTTCTCCTGCTTTCTCTATTGCATCGAGAGAGGTCAGACCGCCTACCTGCAGTCCAGCGTTTCCACATCCAGCGCTCAAAACCAATATATCTCTCTTGATAAGTTCTTCAGCTACTTTTATTGTAGTTTCATCTTGAGCTCCGTTCTTCAAGGTCGTACAGCTAACTAATGCGACTATACCTTTGATATTACCGTTCTGTATATGTTCCAAGAGGGGATCTAAAGAGCCACCCAGTGCATCGAGCACAGCTTCAGGAGAAAATCCTGTAACGATCTCCTGCTTATCTTCTGGAACATTAGTTTCTTCACCTTCTCTCTCTTTAAAGTTCTCTATCGCTCTGTCTATGATCTCTAGGGCCTGCTCTTCAGCTTTCTCCGGTTTGTAATTTATGTCGTGGTCGACGCCTGGTATATTCACCAGTTTCGTTACCGGTATTATCTTAGAATTGTATTTTTCTGCGTATTCTCCGGCCGTTGGAACGGTACAGTTCATATCAGCAACGAAGGCATCCACTGCTCCTGTAGCAAGTACGTATTCCTCGTTCAACCAATTACCAGTCAATCCTACGAAAACATCGTCTGTCTCAAAACGCTGCATCAATTCTTGACCCGTTTCTATCGAACCTATTATATGAACGCCCTCAGCTCCTGCTTCTCTAGCCTTTTCCTGGACCTCTTCTCTTCTAGCTACCTTTATCAACGCGGCGCCCAGGAAAGGTTCATGACCATTAGGGAGTATGTTCACGTAATTGGGATCTAAAATACCCATATCGACTTCGGCTTCGTGTGGCTCTGCAGTTCCGAACAGTATGTCTTGAGCTTCCTCTAAAAGAGTCAGAGATCCATAAGAAGTAGCCAATCCCATCCTTAGTGTCTTTAGAGCCATGCTTTGATAATCGCTGTCAACGTTGGTCATGACGCTGGTTTTTACGTTCATGAGTTCATGAAGAGGCCCCCCTGGAGCTATATCAAGTTCATCCCAAACTTTTTGACGTGACTCTGGAGCAAATTTTTTCAATACTTCGGAAGTTTCTTCACTGTCTCGGTTGATCTCTTCCATCATGAAATCCGCTAGATCTTTCGCCAGTTCATATTTGTCTTTGGAAACGTCCAAACCTATCTTTTTTCCCAATTGTTCCAATTTCTCTTCGTCCTCTATATCAAAAATAGTTTTACCTTCAGCGGTAGCTTTCAATGTTTTAGCGGTTGTATTTGCATGATACGTATAAGCAGATGTACCCATACTGTTGACTTTCAAAAGGTTCCTCATCACCATCCCATCTTTGTCTATCCCGCAGACCCCTCTTTCTGTCACACCATCTACGATACGACATGGTCCTTGAGAACAGATATTACATCTCGTTCCTTTTGCACAAAAGTCACACCTAACCTTTTCCATCGCATCGAACCTGTCATGAACGTTCGTCATGTCGTCTTCTTTGACCTTATCATACATCTTTTCTACTGAGTCGTGAGCGCTATGCTTTTCCATATTTTTACACCGGGCATGGTAATTTACAGGATGTTTAAAAATATTTCGTTATTATGCGAACGTTCGTATGTATGGGAAACAATTATAACTGACCTGTCACTTGAACTACAATCGATGGCTAATCCTGATAAAGAACCAAGAATCTTCTCTAACGATTCCGGAGTTGTAGTCATCGAAAGTAAAACAAAAAATCGGATAATAGACATATTGAAAGAAGGAGAGAAACACGCCTCTCAGATTAGAGAAGAGTTGGGAAAAGCAAAATCTACCACATCTGTTCATCTTTCTGACCTAAAAGATCTTGGAGTAATAGATGTAAAGGAAGATTCTGAAGACGAGAGAAAGAAAATATTCTATCTCTCTTCTCAATTATTGGGTAGATCTGAGTATCCTCAAGATGAACATTATCACGATATCTTAGAGAGTTTAAAAGACTCTAGCGGTAAAAGATACGAGTTCCTCAAGGGCCTATTTCATCTTTTAAGACACGGGTTGGATTCTTTCGGTCTCGATGTACATCCGGCTTTGAAGGAGATCGGTAGAGACGCTGGCAGGGCAATAGGAGAAGATATCTCTGTTGGCGGGAAAGAAGAATTATTCAGAGAGATCAGTGATTTTTGGGATTCTACAGGTTTAGGTAAGATGAATGTAAAACAAGACGGGGAAGTGATAGTCGAAGAATGTTTCGATTGCTGTGAAATGCCGGATGTGGGACATACCCTTTGTTCTCTCGACGAAGGTATGTTAGAAGGGGTCATTGAAGCAGCGTTGGATGAAAAAGTCGAAGTGGTTGAGGAAGAGTGTCACGGTTCCGGAGCGGATCACTGTAAGTTCAGGATTAAATGGGAATAGCGATATTTCTTATCGAGGGTGTTAAAGTTTTAAGATAATATAAAAGAGGCCGTGGTCGGGATTTGAACCCGAGCCAAGGGATCCACAGTCCCGCATGCTGCCAGGCTACACCACCACGGCCATCGTTTGACTTCATTTCTTAGAATACCAATTAGTATAATACTTTTTTCATTTCTCTCAGTTAACTTAGGATTTTCCTTCCCTTTACAAAAATTTTAAAACAACTGAGGTGATGTCACTATGCCAAAGTTCGGATAATATGAGAATAGACAAAATAGAATCAGAGGTTCTAGAAAGAGTTAAACCCGATAAGAAAGAGAGAGAAACTATCAAGAAAATTTCTGAAGAACTTCTTGAAATATTGCACGATGAACTCGAAGGAAAAAAGGAACCAAAAGTTGTCGGTTCCGTTTCAAAAGGTACCTATCTGAAGAACCCTGATATCGATATTTTTGTCAAATTCCCTCTCTCCACTTCAAGAGAGGAGATGGAAGAAAAGATACTGAGAGTCGGAAAAAAGATCTTACAAGATACTAAAGAAAAGTATGCTGAACATCCCTACATCTATGGAATTTATAAAGATCATGAGATAGACATAGTGCCTTGCTATGAGATAGAAGATGTCTCGAACATGAAATCTGCTGTAGATCGAACACCATTTCACACCGAATATATTATCGACAATTTAGATGAATATCAGAAGGAAGAAGCTATCCTTTTCAAGGCATATCTAGAAGGTATAGGCGCTTACGGTGCTAAAGCTGAAGTTTGGGGGTTTTCCGGATATCTATGTGAACTATTGATCCTTCATCACGGATCCTTTAGAGAGGTGATAAAAGCGGCAAGTGAATGGAAACCCGGAAAAAAGATAGAGATGGTAGAGGGAAAGAAAGATTTTGATGACCCTCTCGTAGTTATCGATCCAATAGACCCTGAGAGAAACGTGGCCTCGCCGGTTTCGGTGGAGAAATTTTCGTTATTTGTTTTATCTTGTAAACAATTTTTGAAGGAACCCAAGATGACTTTTTTCTTTCCAAACGAGTTAAAGACCAAGGATAGAGAGGAACTCTCTAATTTTATTAGTAAAAGAGGAACTGAACTGATCGGTCTTAAAGTTCCTAGACCTGATGTAGTAGAAGATAATCTCTATCCACAGGTTCAAAAATGCCTGAGGAAATTGCTCCATCAAACATCTCATAAGGACTTCAAAATATTACATTCAGATTATTTTGTCAACGATGATAAAATACTATTCATGCTGGAAGTCGAAAACTCAACACTACCTAAAATAGAAAAGCATAGAGGACCACCGATTTGGGTGGATAATACGGCAGAATTTGTCGACAAATATGATAAAGACGTTTACCTGGAAGAGGACAGGCTTTGGGTAGATAAGGAAAGAGAACATACTGATATAAAGGATACCTTGATCGATATAATGGAAAAAGTCGATCTAGGGAGTGATCTAAATCCGCTACTTCCTGATGAATGTAGGTTCATAGGGAAGGAAGAAATGTTGAGAAACGAGAAAGGATCTCTAACAGAATTCTTTGATAATAGTTTTCCCTGGGAACGCTGATCTATTCTACAGCCTTCCTTAATTCCTTCAGATTCTTTTCTATGTCTCCTTCAAATACTGAAGAGCCAGACACTAAAACGTTTGCTCCGTTATCGACCACTTTTCCAGCGGTTTCAGGTGAGATGCCTCCATCTACTGCTATATCGATATCATAGTTTTGTTCATCTACGGCATCTCTAGCCTTCTTTATTTTAGGAAGAACGTCCTCCATAAATTCCTGGCCGCTGAAACCAGGTTCAACAGTCATTATCAGTATCAAGTCTATGTATGGAAGAAATTTTTGGATGGTTTTGAATCTAGTTCCCGGCTTTAAACTCAAACCCACTTTCGTCCCTGTCTCTTTGATATCTTCGATCAGTTTTTCGATATTGTCAACAGCTTCAACATGAAAAGTTATTATGTCCGAACCTGCCTCTGCAAAATCATCGACATATTTATCTGGATTTGAGATCATCAGATGTGTTTCGAAAACATGATCGCTCTTATCTCTGATCGAATCTATGACGCACGGACCGAATGTTAGATTCGGAACAAAATGGCCGTCCATCACATCTAGATGTAACCATTCAGTTCCTTTTACGGCTTTCACCGAGTTTTCAAGATTGGAAAAATCTGCCGATAATATGGAGGGGGATATCTTTACTTTGGTCGAGTCATTCATACCAATCCAAACCTCTTTTTCCAGAGGAAAGCTAAGTTCTTAAATCCATCTTTCAAGGAGCGGATCTTTGCTTCTCCCTTTCTTTCTCTGTATTCGATAGGGACTTCGTCGACTTTGAGCCCTTTCTTTATAGCCTCGATCTTTATCTCTTCAGAAAAAGGCATTCCGTCGCTAGTCACATTCAGATGTCTTAAAGCAGAACTTTTAAAGACCCACATACCAGACTGCGAATCATTAAGATTGGTTCGAAAGAGCAGATTCATGGTAGTTTTCAAGACCCAATTTCCGAAACGATGAGTCCATCCCATGACGTCAGATGATACGTTGGAGAGTCGATCAGTGGTTATGAATTCGTATCCTTCTTTTTCTATCATGACAACCAAACTCGGAATCTTCGAAGCGGGATAGGTACAGTCAGCATCTAAAGTGACTATGATATCACCTTCAGCTTCTTCGAAACCAGTTTTGTAAGCTCTTCCATAGCCTCGCCTGGGCTCTTCCACAACTCTAGCTCCTTTAGACCGTGCGATCTCTCTTGTTCTGTCTGTAGATTCTGTATCAACGATCAAAACTTCGTAATCTCTACCTGAAAGAGCTTCGTTGATCTCGTCCATGACCTCTCCGATGGATTCCTCTTCATTCATCGTGGGTATAACTACAGATATCTTCATATGTGAAAACCGAATCATCTGCTCCCTTATATATTTGTTTACATCTCTATTTAAAGGCGAGCACTTTCATCTACCCCTCCTATCCCTTATTTTAAATTCTATCTCTGCGGTAAATATCAGATGAAATGAAAGGATGGATTCTAGACCTGTATCCAGACTTCAACAGAGGTAAGATGGTAATATGGTTGAAGAATAAAAACGGCTGTTATAGGCTAAGAGAAGATTATGAACCAACTTTTTATATTGAATCTGATAAAAAGTCGCTCAAAGAAATAAAAAATTATTACGAAGAAAGAAATTTTAAAACCAAATCTGTCAAAAGAAAAGCAGATCTTTATTCTAAAAATAAAAGGGATCTTCTCGCTGTAACTCCGGGAAAATTATTCGACCCTAGAAATCAACTCGAGGCGATAAGTTTTTTTGAAGGATTCAATAAGTACCTTTTTTATAATGTTGACATCCCGTTAGACCAGAGATACCTTATAGAAAAAGGGGTAAAAACTTTTTCACTTGTAGAGAAAAATAACGGATGGAAGAGCTTAGAGAGAGAATCCACTATTCACTATTCTAAACCGCCTTTGAAAAAGATCTCTCTAGAAACAATATCTAAGAGCAAAAATCATCGAAAGATGAAAGATAAAATTCAGGCGATGAAGATAAACGAGGAAATCATTAGAGGGAAAGAACCAGATATTCTTGAACGTACAGATGATATTATCGATAGGAAAGACCCAGATATCCTTTTCACCTCGAGCAGAGACGGACTCGAGATACCTTATTTAACTCATAGAGCTGAGATAAATAACGTAGATCTAAAACTAGGGAGAGAAAGAACTTTCCACCCTTCAAAGAAAGGCTCATGGTACGAATCTTATGGCAGAGTCATCTATAAAGCTCCTTTTTATCCTTTGAAGGGACGTATCCATATAAACACAAAGAATTCTTTTCTCTACGAAGAAGGTGGTATAGACGGTTTGATAGAAGCTTCTCGTATCTCGAAGGTCCCTATGCAGCGTTTGTCAAGGAGGAGTCCCGGTTCGTTGATAAATGCGATGGAAGTCGAAAAGGCTCTAAAGGAGGGTTATCTCATCCCTTGGAAGAAAAATATATCTGAAGACTTCAAAGATTCTATAGATTTACTGAAAGCAGATAGAGGAGGACATATTCTTGAACCAAAAACTGGTCTTCATGATGATGTTGTGAAAATGGATTTCGCCAGTATGTACCCTTCTATCATAGATAAATACAACCTCTCTCCAGAGACATTGAATTGCGACTGTGAAAATTTTAGGGAAGTACCGAATCTTGGTTACGAAGTCTGCAAAGATAAGAGAGGTGTGATCCCAGAAGTCGTAGCACCGTTGATCGAACGAAGACAGAAGTACAAGAGACTGAAAGATAAGAACAGCATCTTCAAAAAAAGAGCAAAAGTCCTGAAATGGCTTCTAGTAACTTGTTTCGGATATACGGGATACAAAAAAGCTAGGTTCAACTCGATAGAAGTCCATGAAAGTATAACCGCTTATGGTCGTGAGATTCTTCTTGAAGCCGTAAAAATCGCTCAGGAGATGGGATTTGAGGTCATGCACGGAATTGTAGATTCTCTTTGGATTAAAGGTGACGAAGAAAAGATCAGTTCTCTCCAAGATAAAGTAGAAAAGAAAACTAAGCTGAATCTGGAAAAAGAAGGGGTGTATGATTGGATAGTTTTTGTAAAAAGTAAAACTAGTGAAATAGGAGCATTAAACCACTATTATGGTGTTTTCGAAGACGAGCTAGATGTGAAGGGATTGTATCTCAAAAGGAGGGATACACCTGATTATTTCAAAAAGGCACAAAAAGAGATACTGAAAAAGTTGAAAGAAGCGAAAGGTGAAAAAGAAATGGAGGATATGATGATGGACCTAATCAAAATCGCTAAGGATAAATGGATCGATCTGAAGAATGGAGATGTAGACCTAGAAGAACTCTATTTCACAAAAACGGCCTCTAAGAAAGTAGAAGATTACGAAAACGTGAACGAGGTTAAGAGCGCTCTATTACAGTACGAAGAGTTAGAACTTTTCAGATCACCAGGGCAGTCTGTCGATTATATAGTAACGAATTCAAAAAGTTGCGATCCTAAAGAGAAGGTAAAGGTGAAGGAGAAAGATCCGCAGTTTTATGACACTGCTTATTATGAAGATTACCTGTATCGGGTAGTAGAGGAGGTCTTGTCTCCTTTTGGATATGAAAAAGAGAAGTTAAAAAAGATTGTTAGGTCTAGGCACCAAAAATTTTAACCTTAGACAGGAGCTTGTAAAATAAGTGGAAAGATGCTCATGATGACTCCGGGACCTACTGAGGTTCCAGATAGGGTTAGGAATGCTATGGCCCTCTTGAACTTTTTCCGCAGGATGAAGAAATCTGTTCACCCACTGTCACAGCTTTCCAAGTTGAGGGTAAAGCTTTGAAGATACAGAAAAGTATGAGGGAGGAGGAAGACATCTTGATTGCTACCAGTCTAGGAGACTTGAAAGGGGATATACTTAGCGTTGACCATATGGGGTACAACGCAGAAAAAGAAAAAGTTATGAGAACTATGGATGCTTTAGAAGCGGTAGTGAAGGTTAAATAGAACATCTATCTATTCATCCCTTTATGCACAAAATATCAAATGCTAACAAACTAAAAAAACATTTAGAACAGAGATCTAAAGATATCGAACGTAAGATATGTCTCCTAGGCATCTACTTTCAAGTCGACCGTAAATTCAGAAAAACAGAAGAAAAACTCTACAAGAATGTGAAAGCAAGGCTAGGACACGAACTTGTCAAGATTTTCCTTCGAAAAAAAGGTGTTAAACCGCATGACTGATTCAGAGTACAGTGGTTTTTTTGCGGAATTCTATGACATCCTACATTCAAATCTTAACGATGTGAAATTTTACAAACAGCTAGCCAAACAATATGGACCTCAAGTATTAGAGATAGGAAGTGGAACGGGAAGGATTCTCTTACCTCTCGCGAGAGAAGGATACGAAGTAACAGGACTAGAATCGAACGAGGACATGCTAAAAATATGTCAAAAGAAGATGGAAGAAGAAAGTGAAGAGGCGGTCAAAAACATTGATCTCATTAAAGGAGATATGAGAAATTTTGTGTTAGATAAAAAGTTCGACTTGATAATTGCTCCATGTAATGTGACCTGTCATCTAATCGAGCGCTCTGATCTCAAAAAAGCTTTATCGTGTTTCAGAAATCATCTCAAAGAAGATGGAATCCTCGTTATAGATAACAGTCTGCCGGATATAGAATCTATGGTGGAAAATAATGGAGAAGAACAAGTGCTCGAATTCACTCATCCAGAAAACGGCAGAGAGATAGTCGATAGATTCACTGCCACATATGACTTCGTGGAACAGATCGAAAGGGATTCAATAGTTATCAGAGAATATGATGGAGAAAAGAAAACAAGAGAAGCGGAAGTTGAAGAAAGACTCACGTTTTATTTTCCTAAAGAGCTGAGATCAGCGCTAAAATCAGAGGGTTTTGAAATATTTGAGGAGCGGGGTTCTTTGAGTGAAGAAATTCCGATAGACAAAAACAGCGATGAGATGGTTTTCCTGTGTAGACCTTCAGATTGAAAGCTTTTTCAAATTTCCATATTATCTTTAGAAAATTTTAAATGTTCAAAACCGATTTTCGGTCGGAATAAAATATGTTCGATCTAGAAGAATTAGAGACCGATAAGAAAACTGAGATCAGAGCCGGGATAACTACTTTTCTAACCATGGCTTACATTATAGTGGTGAATCCAGCTATTCTTTCGGGAGCTGGAGTTCCTCTCTCAGGAGTCTTGTTCGCGACTATCATCGTGTCTGCGGCAGCGTGCATATTCATGGGGCTTTACGCAAACCTTCCTTTTGCTCTGGCCCCTGGCATGGGTTTGAACGCTTTCGTTACCTACACGCTGATAATCGGACAAGGCATCTCCTGGGAGACAGCAATGGGTGCCGTGATAGTCTCAGGGATTATTTTCATGGTTCTGTCTCTCCCCCGAATCAACGTCAGGGAGAAAATGTTGAGAGCTATACCGGAGCCTCTAAGGCTCGGTGTCGCCTCGGGAATAGGGCTTTTCCTAGCGTTCATAGGCCTTCAGGACAGCGGAGTTATAATCTTGGACGAAGCGACCCTGGTAACCTTCGCCGGAATGGATTGGAGCGTAGGGCTTTTCATAATCGGTCTGATCCTCACCGGGCTTCTTCTTTACAAAAAGCAAAAGGGTGCTCTTATAATAGGCATTTTGAGTGTCACCGTACTTGGGATTATCATAACCGGAATCGGAACCGCAAATGTGGCAACTCTTCCCGACCAAGCAGTGCAAATGCCTGACACTTCGCTTTTCGGGCAAATTAACTTTATGGAGGTCTTCACCATAGGCATGTTGGGACCGCTGTTCACTTTACTGTTCACTGACATGTTCGACTCTATCTCGACTTTCTTAGGAGTTGCTGAAGCTGGAAACTTCAAGAAAGAAGAGGGAGCTCCCAGAAATACAGGTAAGGCTCTCTTCGTCGACGGATTCGCCACGACCATATCAGGAATATTCGGTACTTCTCCCGCCACTACATATGTGGAAAGCGCTAGCGGCGTTGAAGAAGGAGGAAGGTCAGGTCTCACCGCTGTCATTGTAGGGATACTGTTCCTCCCGTTCATGTTTTTCAGCCCGATAATAGAAATGATACCCGCAGTAGCTACTGGCCCCATCCTATTGCTCGTGGGTCTTTTCATGACCAAGACCGCCCAAAAAATAGACTGGGATAGCTACGAAGATTCGATCCCAGCTTTCACGGCGATGATCGCGATACCGCTGACATACAATATAACGAACGGCATAGTACTAGGAATAATCACTTATGTAGTCATAAAATCTATAGCTGGAGAATTCAAAGATATACCTGTTACGTTATGGTTCATATTCGCATTCTCGATAGCGGTCCTCTTCCTATTGTAGGATAAAAAAGATTTTTCTTTCTTTTTTTATTCAAATATTAACGCCACAGTGATGACATTCTTCCAAATTTATTATCAAAGGTTTTCCACACTCTGGACAGGACCATTTCTCCTTTTCTTCATTCAACCAATTTCCTAAATCGTCCTCGTTTATCTTCTTTAAATTCTTCTTTAGGTCTTCACCGTGCTCTAACATCTCTTCATACCAGTTCTCAAATTTCTCGCATACATCACTACAATCATAACATGTTTTCAAACCTTTGCTTTCTAGACAATTCACAATATCGCAGTTTTTACCCCAAACTTCATCACCATCCCATCCTTCGTCCATCACGATTTGACATCCTTCACAGTGGACCTCTTCGATCTTACAACTGTTCCTTTCAGCTATTCTTTTTCTCAACTCTTCAGAATCTCTTTCTGCTCTATAGATGATGCAGGAACCGCAGTACAGCCCGCAACGTCCTACTAGATTTTTTTCTGACATTACCCTTTTTAAAGCAAATAAATTTAATAAGTTTACCTCTCCAACAGCGCTCACTTTTTATACTTCTACATCACTATCTCATCACATCACAATAGGGGGTGAAACTAGATGAATAAAAAAATGGGAGCGTGTGGTCTTCTATGCCACGAGTGCTCCATCTTCAAAGCCCATACGGACAAAAACGCAGCAAGGGATATGATGGACTGGATGATCGAAACCCACCGTATAGAAAAGTATATGAATCTGGAAGATTTTATGGAGAACTCTCCTTTCTGCGAAGGCTGTCATGGAGGAAAAGAAAATCACTGGTCTCCCGATTGCTGGATACTCCAGTGCTGCACCAATGATAAGAGTCTAGAATCCTGTAATTCCTGTAAACACTTTCCCTGCGACCGTCTGATAGAATGGTCAAAAGAGAGCGAGGATTATGCTCAAGCCATGGAAAGATTGAAAGGACTGAGATGAAAAACCTTTTCTCTTTTTCTTAAAACAGTTTTCTTCGAATTTTGTTAAATAATTTACTTATAAGTACCTTACGATTTTTTATCAAACAGGTTAGATATGCATGATATGGAAAAATAGGTTCGGAAGCAAGGCTTTTATCATATTGCTGACTCTACTTTTGATCACTGGAACACTATCGTTCGTTTCTGCTTCCACAGAGGCAACGGAGATCGAGGATTCTATCTCGGGGACCGATCAAACCGACGAACTCAAAAACAAGACCTTCTACATGGAAGGTATCCGGGACGCGGTCAGTATCGGCGGTAGAACGACTAAGGAGATATACAACACAACCTACCCTGAAAGAAGAGGTAACAAGACAGAACTCACCGAGTTCAGAGAACTGATCGACTGGTATCTCTTTCCGGAGCTTGCAGGTGATCTGCGCCTCAACGGGACCTCTACACTTTCGGTTTGGGGGAGAGCGAGAGAAGAGTCGCCTCCTTCGGCTACGTTCGGCTACGAACTTTGGGAAGTGAACGAGACCGATGAGGAACTTATAGAAATGGACGATATCAGTCACAATCTAGATACAGAGTGGTCGACATATGAGATTTCTTTCGATATAGAAGAAACTTACACCGTATCCGAGGGATCCTCTCTTAGAGTGACGTTCGATATATGGGGGGACTCTGAGAACGCCTACCAGATCGCCTTCGGAGGTCACGTCGAAGACGAAGAGGGAAACGACTTCATGGCCGACACGAACGTAACGCTGCCCTGTTTGGATTATATGAGAGTATCGGACGTTCACACCGAAGACCACGAAGGTGAAAAAAGAGACCTATTCGATCCGGAAGCTCAAAACAAGAACATCTCGATCCACGCTTCTGTGACAAATCCCTTCGGAGGCTACGACATCGAGTGGGTCAACATCACCCTTGAAGGACCTGAAGAGACCATCTTTGAAAGTCACAGCATGGATCAGACCTACGGATACTTCGATTCTTACCAAAGTAGTTACAAGTACTTCTGGAACTACACCGACATGCTAGAAGGCGTTTACAACATCACGGTAAGAGCCGTTGACAAGAACGGAATGATAGCCTACGAAAGAACGGGAGAGTTCCAGAATCATGATGAGCATGAAGAACACGCCTTCGTGATAGGCGGACTAGACCACTACATCAACCTGAGGTTGCGAGACGATCAGGGCGAACTCTTGACCAATTCAAAAGTTAATCTCAAGATAAACGAAAACGTCACCTTTCTTTCTAACGAGACCGACGAGGAAGGCATCGTCAACTTCACCGTAGCGGAAGCGAACTACATGATAACGGTGGACTGGCAGGACACCGAAGTGAGTACGAACAGAACTATAGACGTGAGAGAAACAGGAGATATAGATAGAGAAGATCCTTTCGAACTAACCGCAGGTATCTACTACACTAGCGTACAGATTCTCGATAGAGAGGACCAGCCGGTAGAAGACGCTAACGTCTACATGTCCCATCCCAACGGGACCACCGCTATAGAACCCATGGTAAGTGGCGATGAAGGCGAGATCTTGATGGAGAGATACCCTGAAGGCGACTACAGCTTCCAGATTGATTGGAAAGGCAGGAACGTCGGAGAGTTCGATCTAGAGATAGACGGATCGGATACCCACACTTTAGAGGTCGACATCTATCATCTAGACGTTTCGATAGAAGATCGAGAAGGAGACCCGATAAACAATGCGTTGATGATCTCCTCCTATGAAGATACCAGGATCGCTGCTGAAAGCATCCTCTCGGACCAAGAGGGCGAGATAGAGATGAGGCTTCCCGCAACAGAATACTACTTCGAGGTACTCTGGAACGACGCCAGCGTTTATCAAGGTACTTATGAATTGGACCAGACCGGTTCGATCAAGCTCACCACCGATATATTCACCGTTACAGTTCAAACACAGGACGACCTTGGAGAAGAACTATCTGGAGCTTCGATCGACGCGGTCTACGAAAGGACCAACAAGGATATAGCTAGTGCAGAGACCGACGAGAACGGCGAAGCCGAGTTTCAGCTCGCGGCGGGGGAACACACCTTCGAGGTCTCTTGGCTCGATATAGATGTGGCTGATGAGAGCTTCATGGTAGATGAGGACTCTACTCATTTTGAGGTGAGTACAGACGTGTACCGTCTACAGACCACCGTAGTAGATAGCGAGGACGAAATCCTGAAAAACGCGGAGCTGAGAGTGGAACATCAAGACGAACTCGTTCTTACGGACACTACAAACATCAACGGAGAAGCCACACTCAAACTTCCAGAAGCTGTATTCAATTTCCAGATAACGTGGAGAGATACTAATGTTGGTAAACATTCAGTCGAAGTTACAGAAGGTGAACAGGAAACGACTTTAGAAGCGGACGTCCACCATCTAGACGTAGAAATAGAAGATGTCGAGGGTGCGAGGGTCACGCTTATGAAAGACAACGAACCGATAATGACCGAAAGGACAGACGAGAACGGAGAAGTTTCATTCGGACAGGTGGCCGAAGGCGAATACGAGCTACAGGCTAGATTGGTAACTACACAGCACTGGACTTCCGTAGACGTCGAGACTTCTGAGCAGATATCTGTCCAGGAAAGCGGTCAGTACTCCATGGAATTTGAGGATTATCCTATACCGATCTATACGACGAATCTGTTCTTCCTGATCTTAGGGCTCGTGGTCATCATAGCCGCAGGCGGTATAGCCATAGCCAAAAATAAGGAGGTGCTATAGATGAAATTAGATGCGATAAAAAGGATAGGATTGATAACTGTCATAGCTGTACTAGCTGTCGGACTCATAGCTNCTTCACCATCTGTAGCGAACGAGAACCAAATTTATGACGAAACTCCTACAGAGGAAGAATTGAAGGAGAAGACCGCTTATCTTNACAACGAGACTTTCGAAGAAGACGCCATGACCATGAACACAACCATAGGAGAGGAACGGTACATGACCGATTGGACCTACGCTGAAGTTAGACATGATTGGTATCTCGACCCGCCTTTTGCAGGTGACTTCAGACTCGAAGGTGAAATCACGATATACACGTGGATAGATATATCGGATGTGGAAGGACACACCAACGTTCTAGATCTTCACATGTATCTGTACGAGGATGATTCTGACGAACACTTCGCCCATGGATATGAGGAGTATGACGAAGCGAGAACGGTCTTCAACGAGTATTCTGTATCCACAGATATCGAAGGTCACAATATCTCTGCAGGATCAAGGCTGAGAGTCGAGTTCGTTATTGAGGCCAGCGAAAATTACAGGAAGCGTCTAGCCTTCGGCGACTCGGAGTTCCCGAGCCGTCTGGAAATATCGACCCCCACATACATAGATACAGAAACTCTGACACCCAGAGACTCCGACTACGAGGAGAGGTACACATTCCCGATAGATCCCGAAGATGAAGATACGATCATACACTTCAACACTTCCATAACTGATCCGTTCGGTGGTTACGACGTGAAGGGAGTATATCTTACCGTTGAAAACTCGGAAGAGACCATCTTTTACAGAGAGGATATGTTACTGATGGAAGGTAACGACACTTCTTACAGGTTAAATTATACCTATACATGGGATTACACAGGAGTGCCTGAAGGTGAGTACAACGTGAGAGTTTCAGCGGTGGACAACACAGGATACAACTACAGATACCCGGACAATCCGGGTGACGAGACCTACGGCGGACACCTGCAGAGTTTGGAAGAAACTATTTGGATCGGAGCCGAGTGGTATTCCGTCAATCTGAGAACCATAGATTCTCTGAACGAGACGATTGAAAGAGCTGAAGTCCAGGTCTTACGAACATTAGAAGATAAAATCGTTGTAGACACTGAAGGCCTTACCGATGATGAAGGTATAACTAACCTGAGCATGAGAGGTGGAGAAAATCTTGTGAGAGTTCAATGGCAGGACGTCGTCGTATTCAACGAGACCGTCGATGTATTCGAGGATGTTCCAAGAGAAGAACCGCTGAACCTGTCCTGTGAAGTCTATACGCCCACTTACCGGGTCGTTGATGTAGCTAATGAACCTATAGAGAACGTTAACCTGCACATAGCCCATCCCAATGGTACCACGTTGAGAAGGATCACACGGAATAACGGCGAAGTAGAAGCGCCTCAACTTCCCGCCGGAGAATACAGTGTCAGGTCGGAATGGCTGACCAAGGTTGTCAATGAAACCACTCACGGACTGACCTACAACGAGATGGTAGAGATAGAAGCAAGCGTTCACTATCTCGAGATGCAAGTACACGACGAGAGAGAGAAGCCCGTTTCCGACGTACATCTCACATTCAGGTACGACGATACTGAACGTGTCGCAAACGCGGCCATAACCGACATGAACGGGAACGCGACGCTAAGACTCCCCGGAACTTCCGACTTCACCTATGATATAGAATCCAGATGGAGAGGCGTTTCGGTAGGAACATTTGAAAACAAAGAATTGACGGAAAGCAGAACCGAGGAATTACCACTAGAGATATATTACATAGATATACAAGCGGTTGATTCCGTTCAAGATTCGCATGAAGGACTCAACGAAGCCGAACTGAGAGTTTACAACGAACAAATTGGCTCTTTAGCCAATACAGCAGACTTAGATTCCAACGGTAAGGGAGAGATACGATTACCGTCGGGTGCACACGATCTAGAGATTTATTGGCGAGGCGTAGAAGTCAGCCCTCCTGAAAGTATAATTGATGTCCAAGAGGATACTGAAGAAGAGGTCATCGAATGTAAAGTATACGAGGTCGAGTTCACATTCGTAGATGAACGCGGCGAACCTCTTGAACACGCTAGGGTATCGATAGAACATTTAGAAGGAATAGATATGCTCGTTGAAGAGATAACCGACTCAGACGGAGAGATGAAAGAAAGGATGCCCATAGAAGAGTGGCAGATAAACGTAAAATGGTATAGCACGGAAACATACAGCGGTACCTTTACTGTGAGCGAAGATGAGGACAGCTGGGATTTGGAAATACAGACTGATGTTCGATATCTGACAATCACGACCACAGACAAAGATGGAGAAGAAATCTCTGATGTGCACATAACCGTATCGAAAGAGGACCGTATTTGGAGTGGTTACACTGAAGACGGTCAGATAACGTTCCGTCTGCCCGAAGATACTTACGAAATTGAAGGAGAGTTCCAATCGACTTATATGTTGACCCATGTGGACGTGAACGAGACAGCATTCATAACGATCTCGGAAGAACCTGAGGAAACGCTGACCTTCCAAGATTATCCGATCCCGTTCTACCGTACAAATCTATTCATGTTTATAGGGATATTGATAGTCATCATAGCGGCGATATTCTACGTGTATATCAGAGAGTCTGGTATTACGATAGATGAAGAAGATGAATCTGGATATATTGAGGAGCCTCTTGAAGATGAACTTTCGGAAGAGGAGGAAGAGGACTTTCTTGAATGAACATCTCAAAAACTTTTCTTTTTTTTCAAGTTAATGTAAGTTGCTAGATTGAGTCAAGAATAGATGGTAGCAATAACTGGTGGTTCTTCGTATCTTATATTAACCTCAACATCTTCAACGCCTGCACCTATCAATAGATGGAGAAGTGCTATTCCACAACCCAAATAGGGAGATACATCGTGTTTCTTTTTATGTATAGCAGATTTTAGAATTAATTCATCCCCTTCAACTTCGAAGCGCCAAGGCTGCCTGTTCATCGAAGAAGGTGCCAAACGAGCCAGCTCGGTTGATGATTACCCGGGATAATGGAAATTCTTTCTTCAACTCTCCTACCGACTTTTCTAAAATATCGCGGTCTCTTCCTCAATCGGTTCAGGATGATACTTCCGTCTAGAGACTCGTTGACTCACCGCATTTTTCCTTCATTTGTAAGGTAGATCTATTTTCATTTCGACGTTTTATCATAAATGGAACTTATTATTAAATTGTAGGCTATCTTTTCCGAAGGACGAACCAAACTCTTTCCGTCTCTTCGTCAGCTTCTGTTCTCCCATCAAAATCTTTCCAACAGGCTAGTTCTTCAAATCCCACGCTTTTGAGTATGGTTCTCAAATCTTCAAAACTGTAGGCCCGCTCTCTATGTACTTCTTCTATTTTCTTCCAACATTCATTATCTTCGCGTAAGAAAGAGGTCAATTTCATATTAGTTATATGCTTTTCTTCATCATAATTTTGTTCTATCATGTCAAACCTATCCCTTGAATCTTCCTTTACCATAGTTTGTTCATTCCATATTTCTTCCATGACGTATATGGTATTCATATCAAAAACAAAAACACCGCCTTTTTGAAGAGAATTATAAACGCCTTGGAAGGCTTTTCGGAGGTCATCCTTATTCAAAATATAGTTCAGACTATCGTACCAACAAGTTACGACATCAAATTCCTCGTTAAAAGAAAGATCACGCATGTCTTTGACCAAAAAATCGATCGAGTCATCCAAGTCTTTTTCTTTAGCTATTTCGATCTGTCGAGGAGAGATATCTATTCCTATTACATCATATCCTTTATCAGCCATCTTTACAACAAAAGACCCATCCCCGCAGGCTATGTCTAAAAGTCTTTTACCATCTACATCGAATTCGTCAAGCAAATCAGGAAGTTTTTCTGCCATAGCTATACTGAATTCAGGATACTTTCCAGTACTGTAAACCTCGGCAAAATCCTCGTATATATTTTGGTTTGATCTTACATCTTCTACTTCTATAACATCCTCAGGACAAACTCTCATGCACTCTCCACAAAAGATGCACTTTTCTAAATCTATGATAGGATATTCTTCGAGATTTATCGCATCTTTTGAACACCAATTCACACATTTTCCACAAAGAGTGCAGTCCTCTTTTTCGATCTTGATGTTATTCGCATCCATCATTATACACCAATAAATCAAAAAGAGGTATTCAGAGATTTTTATAAAAGGGTAGCATCGGACATGTCATCCCAGCATCTCCTTTCCAAAATTCTGAAATGTCCACCTTAACCACGCTATATCCCTCTTCTTCAAGTATCTGACCTGTTTTCTGGTAAACCTCAGGAAGCAGGATTTTTCTATCTCCAATGTAAAGCATATTTATCGGCTTGTTCTCGTATCTAGTATTCTGTTCTTCCTTCTTTATCTCGATCAGATCAAAGTCGTCAAAATAGTCTAGTTCAACTATATCGGGACAAACAGCGAGTGTACCATCTCCTACGAAATTGACACCTGAGAGCAGATGGAATACTTTGGAAACAGGAACTTTGACCACTTCCACATGAGGAAAGAAGTCTGATAACTGTTCTATACCGCTCTCGTTAGTCCTCTCGGATACGCCTATGAATATCTTGTTTTTGTCCGTAACTAGGATATCGCCGCCTTCTAGCGTACCTGGCGGTTCTATATTCTTAACCCTATAACCTTCCTCCTTAAGATTTTTAGCGACGCTCTTCTCTTCACCCCTCCTTTCAGACACTCCAAAGCGGCACATCACAGCGGTTTTGGAATTTTCACCGATCAGAGCCGTATCTTGAATGAAAATACTGTCAGGATACGATTCCAACGTAGGAAGCTTTTCTACTTCTACGCCTTCACTTTCCAACACCTCAACGTAAGTCCTATGCTGCTCTAAGGTCTTATCTATATCAATATCATGATGATAAGGATTTTTAGAAAGACAGTTCCTGTAACTATTCCCAGGCGGTCTCACTAACACCTTTTCGAACACTCTATCCATAAATTCCACAAAATCATAAATGAATTTAATGATTTAAAACTATCTAAAGATATATTCACAGAAGTCTTTGGACTTTTTCAGGAATATCCCAAATCGTTTCGGCGACTTCAACACCGGATTCTTCGAAGGCTTTCACTTTGCTCTCTATCGTTCCTTTACCGCCTCTTATTATCGCCCCCGCATGGCCCATCTTTTTCTGTCGAGGAGCGGTCATTCCAGCCAAGAAGCCTATAATAGGCTTAGTCCCCTTTTCCTTTATGAATTTACAGGCTTCCTCTTCCATTGTACCACCTATCTCACCAACCAAAACTATCAGGTCAGTATGTTCGTCTTCTTCCAGCATCTCTACTGCCTCGACCATCCTGGTCCCGACGATAGGATCACCGCCCAATCCCATAACGACGCTCTGTCCTATGCCTATCTCGGTCAGTTCTTCGGCGATCTCTCCGGTTAGACTACCACTTCTAGAAACTATTGCGACGTTCCCAGGGGTCATCACAGAAGGTGAAGAGAGCATCCCTAGAGCTATATCGTTAGGTATAGCTATACCAGGAGTGTTGGGTCCTATATGGCAGAAATTATCGCTTTTCAAGGCAGCTCTCTTGATCCTCATCTCGTCCTGATAGGGTACCCAGTCAGTTATTATGACCGCGAATTCCACTCCGGCGTATATAGCCTCCTCCACAGCGTCCTCCACGGAATGTGCAGGGACGTAAATCGTAGAAACATCTATATCGTGATTTCCCAAGCTCTCTTTAACCGTATCGTAAACGGGAACTCCGTGGACGGTCTCCCCACCTCTACCCGGGGTCACCCCAGCTACGATATTGGTCCCGTAGTCCAACATAAGTTCGGACTGTTTTCTACCGAGTCTTCCAGTTATGCCTTGAACGAGTACCTTAGAATCGCGATCTATCAATATGCCCATATCTTTCAACTCCTCTCTGGTTGTTCTATAGCTGCCTTAACGCCTTCTTTCACATCGGTATAGATCGATATGTCTGAGTCTTCCAAGAGTTTCATAGCTTCTCTAACGTACCGTTTTCTTCCCCTTACAACCAAAATCACTGGAACCTCTAAACCGTCTCTTTCATCCATCGCCTCATTGAAGCCCTTAACCATAGCGTCGGGAGGACTGATCATGAATCTTATGTTCACCAATATCGCTCTTACTTTTTTCTCTTCAGCAGCCTTTTTTAGAAGTATTTTCAAGGAATCCTTCATCCTCTGTTCGCTCAAACCTCCTCCTGTATCTAAAAATGCAGCAGGAGAACGTCCTTCGCTGCTTATCAAATCCATCAAAGCCATAGCTAAACCGGCTCCGTTGGCCATAACAGCTATACTTCCGTCCAAGTCCACATAATTGACACCCTTCTCTTCAGCTTCTTTCTCTAAAGGATTTTGGATATCTCGACTCTTCCTATCCCTGAACTCCGGATGCCTGAAGAGTGAATGATCATCGATGATCAACTTCGAATCCGCCGCAACCAGCTCACCTACCTCCGTAACAACTAGAGGATTGATCTCTGTAAGATTAGCATCCAACGACTCGAAGATCTTGTATAGTTTGAAAATTACATCGCTGAAAGACCTGAATAGTTCTTTCTCTAGACCGAGTTCTTTAACCAGGTTTCTAGCCTGATAGGGCTTAAGTCCGGTTAAAGGATCGACCCCAGTCCTGACTATCTTCTCAGGAGTCTCCTCCGCGATCTTCTCTATGTCTACACCTCCCTTGGAGCTTATGATCATCTCAGGAGCGCCTTTTTCATCATCTCCTACAACACCACAATACATCTCTTTCTCGATATTCAAATGCTCTTCAGCCAACAAAGTATCTACTTGGTGACCTTTTAGATCAGCCCCGATCAACTCTCTAAATGTTCTCTCAAGCTCGTCCTCATTCTCAACGACTTTTATACCACCAGCTTTTCCTCTCCCTCCTGTCGGAACTTGAGCCTTTAATACCATCGGAAAGCCGAACTTCTCGATAGCTCTCGGGATATCTTTTACATTTTTAAGGATGACTCTTTCTGGAACTGTTATATCGAATTCCTGAAAAATATCTTTTCCTTCATATTCAAGCAGTCTCATTTCTTACCGATGCGGGATTTATCGTATCGGGTATTAAAGTTTTTCTCACTATAGACTTCATTGATATATCCAAAATTAATTTTTTTCGGAAATGTTAATCGTTTAATTTACTCTAAAAAGATTCATCTTTTATTCATCATAATTTTTAGACCGTCTTCCCAATCTCCTTTAAAATCATCATAACTTCTTTCGCTAGGTGTAAATTTTTTTTCAATTTTTGGTTTTTCCCATGATAGTATAATATCTTCATCTTTCAAAATTTTCCTAGCTAGCATAAAAGTACCGTAGGCAGAACCGTTCAAAATCTTTGGTTTCTCTATACTTTTACCACTAAGGTCAGCTATCATCTGTAGGAATTCGTCTATCCTTGATGCTCCACCATCTGAAAGGACCTTATTTACCTCCACCATAGAAGTATCTTCTAAGGAACCGACCACTTCGGCGCATCTCATAGCTAGTCCCGTCACAAGTCCATTCACTAGATCATCTTTTGAAGTATCCATGGTGACGTTCATTATAGTGCCTTTTATACTTGGCTGTGCGTAAGGACTTGCTAGACCTGAAAGAGCTGGAATAAATACCAATCTGCATTTTTCTTTCCCACTACATAGCGAACTTATCTCAGAGTACTCATTTATCAGACCGACATTTTTTAGCCAATCGATAGCTGAGCCTGTAGAGTTGACGAAACCTTCCAGTAGATAAAGTGTCTTATTTTCGCTGCTTAAAGCCACCATAGGATATATGCCTATACCTCCAGGTAAAGGCTGATCACCGACGATTATGTCGATAAAACTACCCGTTCCGTTGGTAATATTTGTAGTTCCTTTTTTCACACCGCTCATGTAGACAGAAGCCTGTTGATCAGCGATTACAGTCAAAAGTGGTGTGTCATAACCCTCTATCATCCCGATTCTTTCATCATTTCTCACCAACTCAGGTAGTATACTAGAAGGTAAATCGAGTATCTCCATAATATTATCGCTCCATTTTAAGTAAAACGGATCGAAAAGACCAGTGGCTGAGGCATTAGTATAATCGGTCACGTGTCTATCTGTCAAGTTCCAGATCACCCAGGTATCTATCGTACCGAATAAAGCTCTCCCTTTTTCGATACCCTCTCTCACTTGTTTCACATTATTCATCAACCATTTAAGATGCATAGAAGTATGACTAGTACCAAAACTGACGTAGCTCAAGTTTGCGATATATCCTCCTCTTTCGGTTTTTTTGATTGAGGGGAAAAATCTGCTTATCCCATTAACTATGTCTCCAAGAAACTTGCCGAATTTTACCTTGAATTTTGACGAATATTCTTCAACCAAATCCTCTGTTCTAGTATCCTGCCAAGTAATCATATTATAGAACGGTTCGCCAGTTTCCTTGTCCCATACCACGGAACTGCTTCTCTGATTCGTTATAGCGACACCAGAGGCCCTACCCAGTTCATCTTCCATCAAATCTAACAATTCGTAAACGGCATCCATCACTTTGATTGGGTTTTGTTCTACCCATCCTGGTTTCGGAAAGATAGGTTCTGTTTTTATCTCGTTACTTTTTAAAAGATCACCATTTTTTGAAAAGGCAAGTCCCTTTATGTTAGTAGTTCCGATATCTAAAACAAGTATGTATTTTTTCATTTTATCTTCTCCATATCCCTCTCCGCTATCATAGATACTGAAGTGTCTGCCACATCGTTGATGATAACGTCTCCTTTCCCGATCGGTGCCTTGACAACTACACCTCTAACTGCCTCCATGACATCTTCTATATTATCGAGAGGAATACTTTCCTCCGTCCTTATGGGAAGTCTAGGCCATCTTGCATCCTTTATCCTAACAGTTGTCGGTACAACTCTTCTAGGCTCTCGTCCTTCCTGTTTCCCATAATCTTCTCCTACCTTGCACTCGTTACCTTTTACAACAATTTCGTCACCTATCTCCAAATCGAGGCTACAACCTTTTGGACATNTTATGCATAATACTTTTCTAGTTTCTATTTTATCTGACATCGACGAACACCTCCTCTTCACCTAACATTTTATCTTTAGAAACGGTTATCTCTTCAAGAGTAGAAGGCCTCACGTATTTTTTGACATGTCTACTCAACACATCGTCTCCGCTCACCATCTCCACTCTAGCGCCCTCTTTTTCGATGTCTGGTCTAAAAAAAACAGAGACCTCTTCACCAGCTGTCTGATCAATTCTTTGAGGAGTAACTGTTCTCACATTCTCTCCTGGTTTCAATTCTATTCCAAAATCTTCCTTATCTACTTTTTCGAGATATCTTCTTACACCTTCCGCTGCGATAAAGGAAGTTTTAACCGCATCATCTACATAATCGAATATCTGTATCAGATTTCCGACTGAAAACACTCCATCGACCGTAGTCTCGAAGTATTCATTTACAATAGGGCCTGAAGTATTTTTGTCTATTTTAGCTCCGATATCTTCAAGCTTCTCAGAATAGGGTATCAATCCTACAGAGAGAATCACGGAATCACAACTGTATATCTCTTCAGTTCCCTCTATGGGTTGCCAATCTTCATCCACATCCACCATTTCAACCGCTTCAACCTTTTTATCTCCTAAAATACTTCTTACCACAGTTCTCGATTTGAAGGGGATATCAAAATCTAAAACACACTGTTGAGCGTTTCTAGGAAGTCCAGAAAAAAATTCCTCTGGATAGACCATAAGTATNGAATTTACGCCCTCNAAAAAGAGATGTCTTGCTACGATCATGCCCACATCTCCNCCNCCGATGATAACTACGTCCTTCCCCGGTAATATACCATACAGATTTATCAACCTCTGTACGGTTCCAGCGGTATAGACTCCGGCAGGTCTCGATCCCCCTATTTTTATCTCAAATTGGTTTCTCTCTCGACATCCTATAGCGTAGACCAATGATCTCGACTCTAACTCTTCTAAACCTTCCGGAGTGACTGTAGTAATTTTAAAATCATCTTCTTTTTTATTTACAGATTTAACATAGGTCTCTAGTTTGATTTCCACATCTTGTTCTCTAACTCTATTGATAAAGATATCTGCGAACTCAGGACCTGACATCGATTCGCCAAAAAGTATAGTTCCAAAACCATCGTGTATGCACTGCTGAAGCAAACCGCCTAGTTCGTCATTCCTCTCTAAAAGAGTTACGTTATACCCTTTCTTTCCAAGTTCTGATGCAGCTGCTAAACCTGATGGTCCACCACCGATAACTACAACGTCTTTCACAACTCCTCACCCCTTACAAAACCATCAAATAATTCGCTGTTTTTCCACTCTTTTCTAACTTCATTTAAAGGCATATCCATCTCTCTAGAGATGATCCGTGATATCCTGAGCAGACAGTAGCTCTCCTGACATTCCCCCATCCCCGCTCTCGTTCTTCTTTTTATCGCGTCGAAACTATTTGCTCCTTTTCTCATCGCTTCTAAAATCTCAGCCTCCGACACCATCTCACATGTGCAGACTATATTACCCCATCTGCTATCTTCTTCTATTTTTTGTTCTAGTACTTTTTCGTCCATCTCAGCAGCTCTTTCTATAGAAGTTCTAGCTCCATCGAAATTTTTGTCCTGTTTGAGTTTTAATCCCATCTCCCTTAGTCGTTCAATAGAATATTCAGCTATGGCTGGAGCTGAAGCGACACCAGGAGATTGTATCCCCGCAACATGTAGAAAGTTTTCAACCCATTTTGCCTGCCTTATCACAAAATCTTCAGTGAATGTAGCTGCTCTCACACCGGCAAAATACCTGATGAAATCTTTCCTAGGAAACTCAGGCATTATTGAGTAATATCTATCTATTATCTCTTCTATCTTCTCACTTTCAACAGAAGTATCGTCTTTATCTTCGATCTCCTCAGCGGTCGGACCCCATATGATGTTTCCATGTACAGTAGGATTTATTCCACCTCCTTTACTTGTGGGGTGAGATGGTATCTTCAACTCTGCTAGACAGTGATCTATCCAGTCCTCCAACCTTTTATTGAATAGTAATTCAATTCCCTTTCGAGGATGTATAGTGAACTCTCTTGCACCTGCGAGTTCCGCTACAACATCCGAATATAATCCTGCAGCGTTCACTACGTAATCACATTTCAAAGAGCCTTCCTCCGTTATTACCCTCTTCACATTACAGTTTTTTTTAACAAAGTCCACTACTTTTGTTCCCAAATAAAAGTCGACTCCATTTTTTTTAGCGTTTTCGAACAGCGCTATGGTGAGTTGATATGGATCTACTATCCCTGTAGAGGGTATTTTTACGGCGGCAAGCACATCAGGAGTTATCTTCTCCTCTTCCTCATATACTTCCTCCTCTCTTAGGACCTCGATGTCTTCGACGCCGTTAGATTCCCCCTTTTTCTTGACTATCCAAGGGAGAATATATTTTAGGAAAAGCTTATAGATCGGACCTGGAAGATATTTTTTGTACTCTTTCATAGTCCTAGGAGTTATCAATATTAGACTTCCAACCCTTTTGAAAGGCACGTCTAATTCTTCACACAGGTCTTCGTACATCTCGTTACCTTTAACATTCATAGATCGTTTTAGAGAATTTCTTGAAGGTGCCAATCCAGGATGTACCATCCCATTGTTGGCTCTCGATTGACCTAGAGAAACATCTGGTTCTTTTTCGACTACAGCCACATCGACTTCATACTTCGATAATTCCCTAGCCAAGGCACAACCTATGATACCCCCTCCTATTATCACCACGTCATGTTCTCCTATTGTTACGGTTTTTTTACTCTCAGGTATTTTATTGGGTTTTTCTAAATCAGTCTTTTCTTTTCCTTCCCATACAAGATCGTTTACCACTCCATCAACTTCATCTATATCTCCCACTTCTAGTCCTATTTCGACCCAATCTTCGTGATTTTTTACTTCGCCCTCTAAAAATACCACTTTGTCTTTGATCTGAAATGAGATATCGAATGGAAATTCATCTAAAATTTTTTTAACTTTCGCATCAGTCCGCATAGCTCCACCTCAAAGGAACCTATCGAAAATTTCGGCTACATCATGAACTTGAACTCCTTCATCCAAGCTTTCAAAAGTTTGCTTGCAAGTAGGACAACTAGTTATTATATCATCTGAGAGTTTTTTCAATTCTTGTATTCTTTCTTGCGCTATCTCCGACGAGAGTTCCTCATTTAATCTAGGAACTGTAGTTCCACCAGATCCACAGCAAAAAGTTTCTTCTCCATGCCTTCGTGGTTTTTTCACCTTTAATCCACTACGTTCTAATAAATTCCGCATACTATCCTTTTTACCGAGTCCATTTACCAATTTACACGGCTCATGGTATGTGAATTGATCTTGAACAGCCTCAATATCCAACTTGACTTCTTTTTTTTCCAAGAATTCGACTATATGTGATATCTCTGCATCTATGTTTTGATCAAATTTAGGATATAACTCTTTATAAGCGTATGCGCAGGAAGGACAAGAAGTTACTACTTTCTCGGCTCCAGTTTCACTTATCTTTTTAGACATGGTTTCGCTTAACTTCTTGAAGAGACCGATATTTCCAGCGTTATAAGCGGGAATACCGCAGCACTCCTCATCTGATAGGACAAAAGGATCTGATCCTACTTTATCAAGAACGGCCATCGTTTTATCTATTACTTCTGAGGCCTCCTCTCTAAACTCGCAACCTCTCAAATAAAGTACATCGCCGCTTTCGCTAAAATTTTTCTCATCCTCTATCTCGCCATAAATAGTACCTTTTTGCCTGAGATCATCGAACAGGTCTGCAAATTCTTCATAGATAATTGTTTTCTCTATAGCCCTCTTTTTTATAGGTCTCAATATCTCAGAAACTGAAAAATTAAAAGGACACCAGTTTTCACAGCATCCGCATGATAGACACATGTATATTGGAAACAAATTCTCTTGATTCAAACTTAAAACGTCATTTTCTATCATCATCCCTATCCTTGATTTACCCGCAGGTGAGGTAGTCTCCTTTCCATCGACTATACTTATAGGGCAGGCATGTCTGCACATGTTCGGGCACATAGAGCATTTAGTCATATCGGCTGGACCAGAAATCTTGCCTTTCAAGAACTTCGTCATGGTAGGTAGTTTAGTAAGCATCGATAAGCCTGACAGTTCGTCCTTCAACCAATCCCATTTACCCGGCATAATTATAACCCCAAGTTTCCAGGATTCATTATATTCTTTTTATCAACTTTTTCTTTGATCTTCTTCAGCATTTCTAAACCCTCTCCTAGTTCTTCTTTCAACCAATCTTTTCTTTGTCTCCCGACACCATGATGATGGCTTATGGTACCTCCCGACTCAAGTACAGCTTTCATCGCCTCGCTCCAAACCTGTTGATAGAATGATTCAGGATCTTTTTTACGGGGAGGAGCTCCTGCAAATGTGAAGTAAAAACATATGCCCTGAGGATAAAAGTGTGATGCATGTGCAGAGGCGAATAGTACTCCCTTGATGGGCTTTATAGCTTCGATTACGTTGTGATAGAGCCCTTCTGCTTTAGACCAGTTGACAGCTACTTCTATGGTATCAAAAACTACACCCATGGGTACGAATTCCGATGCCTCTTTGACGTTAAATCTAGTCTCCAACCAATGATCGACAGGTTCTTCCCCTTTATATTCGCCAACGAATTCTTCTTCTACAATGCTTCTTTCAGCTTCGGTAATCTCTTCATCGCCTTCGATTATGATAACGGTAGCTATCTTGTTGTAGATCTCTTCATACTCGTAAAAATGTCTCTTAGTCTCCGTCTTATCGTATATCCTAATCACTGCCGGTTTAGCCCCTCTTCTCATTATTTTTCTAACCGATTCTACCGCATCTTCTAGTCTTTCTGAAATGAAGGAAAGTTTGATCCTATTTTCAGGATGCGGCCAGATCTTGAACCAGCCCTTCGTCATGATCCCCATCGTTCCTTCAGCCCCAACGAACAACTCTCTCAGATCAGGACCGGTGGATGTCCTAGGATGGGGTTTCAATTTCAGTATTTTTCCAGGTGGGACGACCATTTCTATACCTTTTAGCATTTCTTCGATTCCCCCGTATTTTGTGGAAAATTGTCCCGTTGCTTTTGTCCCTACCCAACCTCCAACTGTAGAAGGATAAAGAGATTGTGGTATATTTCCCATAGTATAACCCTCGTCATTAAGACGACTTTCTAAATAGTAACCATTTAGGCCGGACTCTGCCTTCACTAGAAGATTATCACCATCTATGTCTAAAGAACGCATCTTCTTGAGATCGACAACAATACCTCCTCTTTCAGGTACTGCAGCACCTAGAACTCCTGAGCCTCCTCCATAAGGATATATCGGTACATCGCCTTTATAGCACCACTTCACTATCTCTTTAACTTCTTCCTTATTTTGAGGCCAGATAACAGCATTTGGTAAGGAAGGGAATTTGTCTTCGAGCATCCAATGTAAAGATATAGGCCAATAATCATGACTGTATGAAATAAGATCGGTGTCTCTGGTGGAAATCCTATCATCTTCAAAACTTTTTGATAGCTTATCTATAACTTTATCAACCATACCTGTATCCTTTCTCTTCATCGCCTCTTTAAGCCCCAAAAACCTCACCTCTTTATAGACATCGAGATAAAGGTGACATTTTTGATAAACTTTTCCTATGAGGATTAAAAAGAATTATTCAAAATTGATTTTATCAAAACAAAATCTGAATTTTTCAATCTTTGAATAATAGGTAAAAGGAAAGGGTTTTTTAGATAGCATCAATAAGGCAAGCTATCGTGATCTTCCAAAAACTTCTCTTCTGCTCTCTCTCTCAATTCAGTCCTTCTGATCTTACCACTTATTGTCTTCGGAAGTTCATCGACAAACTCTATCTCTCTAGGATACTTGTAGGGAGCGGTCACCTCTTTAACGTGATCCTGTAATTCCTTAACCAATTTTTCACTAGGCTCATAATCGTCATTCAATATGATGTAAGCCTTGACTATTTTTCCCCTAACTTCGTGCGGCGCACCAATTACAGCTGGTTCCTGTACTGCAGGATGTTCTTGAAGTGCGCTCTCGACCTCGAAAGGACCAATCCTATAACCAGAGGCTTTGATCACATCGTCGGCTCGACCAACGAACCAGAAGTATCCATCCTCGTCTTTATATGCTCTATCTCCGGTGTAATACCATTCGCCTGAAAACACACTAGCTGTCTTATCTTCGTCTTTCCAATATTCCTTGAACAATCCAGGTGGCCTTTCGGGTTCAACCTTCAAAGCTATATGACCTGTTTCACCTGTCGGTACTTTCTCTTCATTATCATCGATTATGTCAACATCGTGTCCAGGTGTGGGTTTACCCATCGAACCTGGCTTGACTTCCATCGTCGGATAATTAGCGACTAAAGCTACAGATTCCGTTTGGCCGTAATAGTCGTATATCCTCAGTCCAGTGTAGTCCTCCCATTTATCTATAACGTCAGGATTCAACGGTTCTCCAGCACTCAAACAATGTCGCAAAGAAGTGAGATCGTAAGTGTCTACGTCCTCATTTATCATCATCTTATATATAGTAGGAGGTACGCAGAAAGTAGTTATCTCATAATCTTGAAGTATTTTTAGAGCCTTCTTAGGATCGAATTTTCCAGTGATGTTTTGTTGAACAACAGTAGCACCGACGATCCATTGACCAAATAACTTTCCCCATACGGCTTTAGCCCAGCCATTATCGGCGATCGTCCAATTTATATCGTCTTCTCTCAAGTCCTGAACGTATTTTGCAGTAACCTCGTGTCCCAAAGGATAAGAATGGGTATGCAATACCATCTTAGGTTTTCCAGTGGTTCCGGAGGTGAAGTAGATAAGCATCGGATCGTCACTCTTCGTAGCTTCTAGCTCATCTCTACTTAACTCAGGAGATGAATCTTCTAAAAGTTCCTCTAAGTCTTTCCATCCTTCTTTACTTTCTTTCGCCTTAACCAATATGTAATTTTTAAGAGAAGACAATTCCTCCTCATCTCTGACTTTCTCCACTTTTTCGTGATTTGACCAATCCGTCACAATAGTACTAGCCTCAGACCTATTGACCCTATACTTGATATCTTCTGAGACCGCAAGGTTCGGAGTCGGGATCGGTATAACTCCCAACTTGATCATCCCTAGAACGGCGATATACCATTCTGGTATCCTATGAATGAGGACCATAGCTCTATCTCCTTTTTCCATCCCCATGTCTTTTAGAGCGTTAGCAAACTTATTAGAAAGTTCTTTAAGCTCTTTAAAAGTGTGTCTCTGAGCTTTTTCTCCCGAGTTATCTATCGAAATCAACGCATCTTTGTCCGGCATCTCCTTCGCTCTCTCATCTATCTCGTCAAAACCGAAATTGTAGACCTCAGGAACGTCCCACTCGAACTCCTCTCTTACCTTCTCATAATCGTACATGTTATGTTCTTCAGACATACTAATCAGGGCTTTAACTATACTAAAAATAGATAAATCTTTCCCATCGTATATGTAGAACTGTTTGAGCGAAATTCTGAGTAAATATATAGTTATTTTTTAAACCCTGCTATCGAGGCCTTTAAGACTATTGACTAAAAGAAAATTCGACAATTTTATATATGGGTCAATCATACAACCCATTAGAATCATCTCGATTAGATAATATAATACAGGAGAAGATAAGATGAGGGAAGCAGTTATAGTCTCAGCGGTTAGAACGCCTCAGGGTAAGTTCGGCGGAGTTTTTAAAGACCTCGAAGCAGTGGAACTTGGAAGCAGAGTTATTAAAGGTCTTTTCGAAAAAATCGAGGCAAAACCATACGTCTCTGAGGAAAGAAAACTTTGTAGACCTTCCAAATTTAAAAAGATCGATAAAGCTCCCGTTGAGGAAAAATATAGAGATTGGAATATGAATTCTATCTCATTAGAGATAGACGAAGTCATCATGGGAAATGTTCTACAAGGAGGACAGGGTCAAAACCCTGCCCGACAGGCTAGCATAATGGCAGGTATGCCTAGAGAGATACCAGCTTTCACTGTGAACAAAGTCTGTGCTTCAGGAATGAAAGCAGTTACTCTCGCAGCAGAAAAAATAGAGAACGGTAGGGCCGAGGCAGTTGTAGCTGGAGGATTCGAAAATATGAGTGACGCACCGTATATCCTCCCAAATCATCGCTGGGGAGAACCAATGGCTATAACCAGCAAAAGTGAGATGAAAGACATGATGGTTCTAGATGGCTTATATGAAAAATTCTATGATTGCCATATGGGGATCACAGCCGAAAATCTAGCAGAAATTTATGAAATATCAAGAGAAGAACAGGAAAGATTGAGTGTCGAAAGCCACAATAGAGCTATGAATGCCATCAAGAAAGGAATATTTGAGGAAGAGATCATCCCCGTAGATGTGGGGGATAATATCATCAAGCAGGATGAACCACCGAGAAATACTGATCTCGATTCTGTGAAAAGTCTACCCCCTGTATTTAAAGAAAACGGAACAATAACCGCTGCGACATCATCAGCTATCTCAGACGCAGCCGCCGCATTACTCGTCACATCTAGAGAATTTGCTGATAAGAACGGATTAGAAGTTTTAGGTTCTATAGAGGAATATGCCTCAGTAGGATTAGACCCTCAATATATGGGGCTAGGTTCTTCCGTTGCCATGGAAAGAATGTTTGAATCTAAAGGCTATAGTTCAGAAGATATAGATGTTTTCGAGGAAAACGAAGCGTTTGCAGCTCAGATCCTCGCATGTATGGATGAACACGATTCTCCTAAGTACGGAGTTGGTATGAACGAGGAGGGTAGCGAATACATTAATCCTCACGGTTCTGGGATCTCACTTGGTCATCCTATAGGAGCTACAGGCGCAAGGATCTTGGTTACGCTAGTCCATGAACTCAAAAGGCAAGACTATAAATTTGGAGCTGCAAGCCTTTGCGTAGGAGGCGGCATGGGTATGGCTACACTCATCGGAAGATGAGAGAAATTAACTAATCGACACTCTTATTAAAGATGAAAATCTCCTGAGATATAGTAGGAGGAATTTAGATATGGATGTTGAAGATATAAGTAAAATAGGTGTAGTAGGTGCGGGTACGATGGGTCAAGGGATAGCTCAGGTCTTGGCTCAGAATGGTTTTAATGTGTGGATGAGAGACATCGAGAAAGAATTGCTTGACAAAGCCATTGAATCCATAGACAGTTCTCTGACAAGAGCAGTAGAAAAAGAAATGATATCTGAAGATCAAAAAGATAAGATTTTGGATAAGATACATACTACCCCTAAGCTTGAAGATCTAGATAGATGCGGTGTAATAATCGAGGCTGTGATCGAGGATGTCGATATCAAAAAAGATGTATTCGGCGATCTCGACGAAATCTGTCCTCAAGAAACGATATTTGCCAGTAACACCTCTACTATACCGATAACTGAACTGGCATCAGTTACTCAAAGACCTGAAAAGTTCATAGGCATGCATTTTTTCAATCCTGTGCCTTTGATGGATTTGGTAGAAGTGATTCGAGGGCTTGAAACAAATGATACGACTAAAGATATTATTTTCTCGTTGGCTAATAAAATAGGTAAAGAACCGGTAGAAGTAAAAGATTCTCCGGGTTTTGCGGTGAATCGTATGCTTATACCGATGATAAACGAAGCAATATTCGCCTTGCACGAGGGGGTAGCTTCCAAAGAAGATATCGATAAAGTCATGAAAATGGGAGCTAATCATCCTATGGGACCTCTTGAATTGGCTGACATGATAGGTCTAGATGTGGTGTTAGAGATAATGGAAGTACTCCACAAGGAGATGGGAGATCCAAAGTACAGGCCATGTCCTTTACTCAGAAAGATGGTNAGAGCAGGAAAATTGGGCAAGAAGGCCAAAAAGGGCTTTTACGATTATAAGTGAGGTGATCAATTTGATAGAAATAGAAAGAGATGATGAGATAATTATACTCAAAATCGATAATCCTCCTATGAATGCTATATGCAAAGAGATGCTCGAAGAGATGGAAGAAGTTTTAGAGAAGTTGATGGAAGATGAAGTAAGAGCTGCTATCCTGACAGGAAATGGGGATGCTTTCATCGCAGGTGCCGATATAAAGGAAATGAAAGAGATGGACCATTCTCAAGCTAGATACTTCTCAAGAAAAGGGCAGAAACTTTTCAATAAATTAGGAAAACTACCCTTCCCAGTAATCGGAGCTGTAAACGGATTTGCTCTAGGAGGAGGGTTGGAACTTGCATTGAACTGTGACTTTTTATTGGCTTCGGAGGATGCTCTCTTCGGTCAACCGGAGGTCGGTCTCGGAATAATACCCGGGTTCGGGGGAACTTATAACTTGGCAGAATATATAGGGCCTGCTAAAGCTAAAGAATTGATATTTACTGGTAAAAAAATTAAAGCCCAAAAAGCTGAAGAATGGGGTATAGTCAATCGAGTCGTAGCTCAAGAGGAATTGATAGATGAGTCTCGAGATATAGCTGAAGAAATAACAAACAATAGTGCCGTAGCCGTCGCTAAAGCAAAAAAGGCTATAAATCAGGGAAGGAAAAAATCTAGAGAAGGTGCTCTAAGAACAGAAAGCGATAGATTCGAAGAATGTTTTCAATTTCCAGATAGCAAGGAAGGAATGGAAGCATTCCTGGAAAACAGGGACCCTGATTTTTAACTTAGAAGAAAAACATTTTCTACTCTTTTTTAATAAATAATATAAAAATAATTAAAGGGATTGTTCTTTTCGAGTAGATAGACTATATTCTACCCCACGAGAAAGAGAGGTTTTTTGAAGCGGGTCCTTTAAAATAAAGACCCGAGTCCTTCTGCTGCTTCTTCTTTCTCTTTTTCTTCGTCTCTTTCTTCCTCTTCTTCTTCCTCTTCTTCCTCTTCTTCTTCGGCTTCTTCAGCGGGTTCTGGAGCAGCGGCTCCACCGGATGGCATAGCGAATCCTTCCTCGATAGCTTCATCTATATCAACGTCCTCTAGACTTGCAGTCAATGCTTTCACTCTTGCCTCGTCGACTTCTACACCTGCAGCTTCTAGAATCTCGCTTATACCTTTTTCCGTTATCTCCTTACCTGCCGAATGAAGCAGCATAGCGCTGTACACGTATTCCATATTTTATACCTCCTTTGAATAGTATTTTTCATTCATCATCTTTTTGATCTTCATTTTCTTCATCTTCTTGATCCTGATCTTCTTCATCTTCTTGATTTTCATCATCCCCTTCCTGATCATTCTCCTTCTCTTTTTCCTCTTCCTCTTCTTCCTCTTCTTCCTCTTCTTCATCGATTCCTAGTTCAGCCTTTAGTTCCTCATCTAGAGCCCCAGCATCCAATTTAGAAGCTAAAGCCATCATGTTACTAGAGACTTGTGAGAGTATAGGTTTGATAGTTTTAGCATTTATTATGTCCGCATTGAACGCAAGGCTCATAGCGTCGCTGCTGGACTTTGATATCAACGTTGTGATATTCTCTCTTGTAGGATAGGAAATAGAGACAGAAAGTGCGAATGCTGATGCTGCTGAGTCCTTGAGATCTTCTACGAATTCGTTTGGATCGATATCTAGATCCTCTCTCTCGTAAAGTATTCCGTCCTCGTAAACTGATCTTAGGTCTAGTCCAACAGTGATAGGATTTATTTCTAATCTCCGGAGCATGGTCGCGAGTTGAGGAGTTATCGTTTCTCCTTCTTCTACGACTGTTTTAGTCTTATTTATCACGACTTTACCACTTTTTATAGAAGCTGGGATCCCTACATTTTGGAGATCGCCTACAATCGGTCCAGGCTTGAAAGGTGTCTCTCCTTCTTCAACTTTCACGTCTTCAGGGGCAGTTTCACCTCCGCTTGCAGGAGCTTTAGTTTTGGTTTTTTCCATCCGATTAAATAGTTTGAAGGGATTAAGATCAGTCATGACTAAAGCGATCTGACCTTCTATGAACTCTTGCAACTCTTCTAAGTCTTCTCTGTTATCTTTAGCTCTTTTTATGGCTTTTTCTATGAAAGTGTTTTTCGAAGACCTGATTCGGGCGACCTCTCTAAGTTTCGCTCTCATCTGTTGCATTTGGCGCGCTGGTATGCCTTCTATATTAACCACTCCAATCACGGGTGAAGACTCCAACATCTTCGTCAGTTCGTTGACTTCCTCTTTTTTCCAGCTGGGAACATCTTCGCTCATCTTTTATCCCTCACATTATCCTTACCGCAGGACCCATCGTCGTCTTTACATAAACACTTGCTATATTGATCTCTCTTCTATCTAGATTCTGGATGATTCTTCTCATCACCGTATCCACATTATCAGCTATCTCCTCTTCCTCTAGTTTGACCGTTCCAACAGGTGCGTGAAAAGTCCTTCTATCACCAGACCTCACGTGAACAGTACCTTTTAAGGATTTTACAACGTCTTCGATATCATCATCTGGTGTGATCGGATTCGGCATCTTACCCTGAGGACCTAGTATGGAACCCAATTCTCTACCTATCACCGGCATGATAGACGGTTCAGCAAGAAAAAATTGGTGTTCTTCGGCTAATTTCCTCGCTTCTCTTTTATCATCTGATAAATCTTCGATCCTATCCGGTTCTATCACGGTATCGGCAACATCTCTAGCCTGTAACGCAAGTTCTCCACTGCCAAAAACACCTACCTTGATCTCCTTGCCTCTACCATGGGGTAAAACAATCTCTTCATCGATCCTATTCTCTGGTTGAGATAGATCTATATCCCTGAGATTTATAGCCAACTCCACACTTTCGACAAATTCTCTATCCGGAGCTTCTTCGAGAGCTTTTTTGACTCCTTCTAATGTTGTATCATCTGCCACGTTAATACCTCCTGTAGTAGTTACGGTCCCTGAAATCAGACTCAGGAAGTGACCTCCTACAGGTCTGTCCTTTCACAACTGCAGTTCGTATATAAAAGTTTTGGAGAGTCTGATGTCTTTAATCATTAAAAAAAGATAAGAATAGGGAAAGTGGTTTTAGATGCCGATCATTTGTTCTGAATGAACTTCGACACGTAGGGACTAACGCCTGGTTTATCTCTTCTGAAGTGACCGGATGGATTTCCGTTGAGTAGTTCCTCGAACCACGCCTCGTGCTCGATCTCTTCATGTAGTATCGCCGCGGATAGCTCATAAGTTCTTGGATCTTTACCCTGAGTCATCTTGCATATCTCAGTGTAAACACCGACTGCGCATCTCTCTGCACCTAGCAGAACTTCCAATATATTCTCAATTGTTGGATCATCTGGAAGTTTAGCATCTTCACAAGCGGCTCTGTTCGCAAATTCCCTGATATCATTTGGTATCTCTCCACCCAATTCATAAATNCTAGGTACAAGAGCTTCGAAGTGATTTCTGTCTTCCAATCTCGCATCTTCGGCTATCTCTTTAATGCTCTCGCCTTCAAGACCTGTACTGTTATTTCTTAGCACTGTGTAATAGTAATAGGTCGTGAATTCTGCTGCCGCTGCATCTACCAATTTCTCTATCAGTTCATCTACATCAATTCCTGCTTGTTCTATTAATTCTACGTTTCTTCGGGAAATTTTAATCACCCGTTTTTTTATACGTAATTCTGCCTAATAAAGTTTGCGATTTACTTAGAAAAATTAAAGTTTATAGTAATTATATTTTCGATATTCGTAGATTTGTTTTATAAAATAATATTTGATACCTTTGATTACAACAAAAAATTTATTTCCCTTTTAAAGATAGACAAAGAGAGATGAAAGGCAAAGATAAAATCTGGCCAGATTTTAGATTCAATATCGAAGAATTAGCAGGAGCAGTAGGAGATTACGGAACTCTTTTTCCAATTGTTTTAGGCGTAGCTGTTGTTACCGAATTAAATCTAGGACACATTTTGTTGTTCTTTTCAATATGGTATTTATTTACTGGTTTGTATTACAAAAAACCCGTTCCTGTGGAGCCTATGAAAGCAATAGGTGCGATCGTTATTGCTGGGCAATTTACTCAGAACGAGATCGCAGCTACTGGGATAGTGATCGGGATTTTCTTTCTACTGCTTGGATACTTAGGCGGTATGAAAGTCTTAGAAGATAAAGTTCCACAGAGCGTTATCAGAGGGATACAATTAGGTCTCGCACTCATATTATTAGAAACATCTTTTGATTTCTTGATAACTGACTATTTCATCTCTGCATTAGCAATCAGCATAATCTTAGGTTTTTTTGTAGTAAGTAAAATAAAATCAATCCCTGATATCTCTTCTCTTATTGTACTTGGAATCGGTCTGGGCTTAGGCATAATGAGATATGGCGTACCATCACCTGAGATGTTACCTTCACTTTCTTTCTTTTTACCTAACTTCGATGATTTTTTGACAGGGTCTTGGCTTTTGGTCATTCCTCAGATACCTCTCACTATAACCAACTCGATATTAGCAACTTCGGTCCTTATGGGTGATCTCTTCAGGAGAAAAGTAGATCCCGATAAACTCTCTAAAACAGTGGGCTTTATGAACCTTCTTTCGACACCTTTTGGCGGATTTCCTATGTGCCACGGTTCTGGAGGTCTTGCGGCTCAGTACCGTTATGGAGCTAGAACGGGAGGATCAAATATAATGAGCGGATTGATCTTATTGGTTATTGCACTCTTCTTTGCAAGTCCCGCCTTTATAGAAATATTACCACTAGCTATATTTGGAGCTCTACTGGTTTTTGTAGCTATCGAACTCGGAAAACATTCTTTCAAAACTGATTCCTACTTAATCACTAGTTTGATCGCAGTACTTTCATTGATATTCAATTTGAGTGTAGGCTTTGTGATCGGTCTATCTGTATATTATCTATTGAAAAAAACTGATCTTTTCGATAAAACGGTATAAACGCAAGATTTATTAGTTCAAAATACATGCGCTGATTTAAGCAAAATTTAAACAGTTGGAAAAAGAGTTTAACAACTGTATAAAGATATTAAATAAAAAAGGTGAGATTATGTCAGGACATTGGGGAAAATTATTAAGAATAGATTTAAAGGACGGTAGTGCTCAAGAAGAAGAACTTTCTGAAGACTTCTTGAGGAAATTTATAGGCGGCGCCGGCTTTACGACGAAGATACTATATGATGAAGTGGGAGAAGAAGTGGAGCCACTGTCTGAAGAAAACAAGTTGATTATGGCGCCCGGTCTATTGGTTGGTCCAAAAGTACCAACAGGATCCAAGACAGCTTTCGGATTCAAAAGTCCGTTGACCGGTGGTTATGGCAAATCTATCGTCGGAGGAAAGATAGGTGATGAGCTAAAAAAAGCAGGTTACGACGCACTAATTATCGAAGGAAAATCCGAAGATCACTCGGTTTTGATAATAGAGGACGGCGAAGTGAAATTGGAAAAAGCAGATGATATATGGGGAAAAGACACCCATGAAGCAGGAGATATGATAAAGGAAAAATATGGAGATGTTGAGACTGCAGTAATAGGTCCTGCAGGAGAGCAACTATCAAAGATATCTCTCGTAGAGTGTAATGAGAGACAAGCAGGAAGAGGTGGTATAGGAGCTGTAATGGGTTCAAAAAACTTGAAAGGTATAGGTATTAGCGGATCAAAAGATTATCCGATACATGATGAAGAGGAATTAGAAAAACTTATTTCTAAATACAGGAAAGAAACACAGGAAAAAGGTAAAACCGACATGCAGTACGGTTCTGGAGAAGCTCTCCATCCGTTGAATGTCGAAATAGGAGCTTTTCCAGTCAAAAATTGGGAAGCTGGTTACTTCAAGGAGGCTTATGAAAAGCTAGAGGATCCAGAAGCTGGAAGGATTGATATAGACCCAAGAAAATGGGCTGAAGAATACAGAGACGGTAGAAGACCTTGTCCTTACTGCACTAAACCATGTAGTCAATACTTTAAAGCCGAAGATACACCTTATGGTGATATAGCCATAGATGGTCCTGAATACGAAACTCAATACTCTCTCGGCGGATGTTGTGGTGTAGATGATGTAGAAGCTGTAGCTAAGGCTAATGAGGTCTGCGATAAGCTCGGCCTAGATACGATATCAGCGGGAGTGACAATCGCTTGGGCTATGGAAGCTTATGAAAAAGGCTTGTTAGAAACCGACCTAGATTTAGAGTTCGGTAATGCGGAGGCAATGATAGAGGCCGTAAGAAGGATGGGTAAGAAAGAAGGAGATCTAGGAGAACTGCTTTATGATGGAGTCAAAGAAGCTACTAAGAAACTTGGTAAGGGTTCAGAAGAATTCGCCATCCATATGAAAGGGATGGAACCTCCGGGATACGAGGCTAGAGGTATGTTCGGTATGGGACTTGCTATGGCTGTTGCCCCAAGAGGAGGAGATCATCTTACATCCTGCGCCTATGCATTAGATTATGGAGGTAGTTTCTGGTATTTCGATGACTACAAGAGGAGAGACGTAGTTTCTAAGGGATTCCCGCTGAAGATGATGGAAGACCTTATGATGATATTTGACATGACCGGGATATGCAAATTCTCTAGAGGGATCTATTTGGACAAAAACCAAGTCGGTTTGATTAAGGCGATGACAGGGTGGGACGTCACAAATGGTGAGTTGTTAAAAGCCGGAGAAAGAGCCCATAATGTCGCTAAAGCTTACAATGTGAGAGAAGGGTTCCTAAGAGATGACGATGTTTTACCTGAAAGGATGTATAGGGAAGAAGTCCCTTACGGCCCTAACGAAGGTGCTAGAATACCTAGAAGAGATTTTGAAAAAGCTCTCGATAGGTATTACACAGCAAGAGGATGGAGCTTAGAAGGCGTTCCTACAAAAGGAAAGCTTGAAGATCTTGATATCACTGACGTCGCTGAGGAAATAGGCGCTACTAAACAGTGAACTTCCTAAATTCCTTTTTTCTTTTTCATTAATTTTATCTTAGAGAATTCAGTACAATACCTTCTGATTTTTGTTTTACAATACACAAAGATCTCAAGCTACGAGGTACTGGAGCGTATTACCTAGAACATAAGTCAAGCCTATAGCTATGAATATTGCAGAAATCCAAGCTGCAGCTGTGAATGTTATTTTTTTCTTTCCTATCCCGGCTCCACCTACGACGAGTCCACTTCCGATAGTAGAGGCGATTATAGCCTGGCTGAAAGATATAGGAACTCCGAGGAAAACGCCTATTTGAGCAAGGATTGCTGCCGTGCCTAAAGCTGAAACTGATCTTCTAGGCCCAATATTTGAATATTCGAAGGAAACCGCGTCAATTATTTTAGGAGATAAGACCCAAGCACCAGCTAATATAGATAATCCGCCTAGAACCAATAAAATCATCAAGTCAAAGCCAAGACCCATAAGAGGACCAACCGCCTTTCCGACCGAGTTAGCGCCTGCAGTAAAAGCCACGAAGATACCCATCAATAAGGTTAGGTACTGAACTGGCTTCTTAGATTCTTCTTTTGATAGATATTTTTGAAGCAGCCATGATATGAGATAGGCTGAAATGACCGCCAAGATAGGAACGATCGCCCAATAACCAACTATCCTCTGGATCGTTGTCCATCTTATGTTATCTCCAAAACTAAATGCACTACCGATCACTGAGCCAACTATAGTGAAAGCGGTCGGCATGGGATACTTGGTTAAAACACTTATGATCACCAATAAAGAAGCTACAGTCAATATAGTAAGTGCTTGGAGTGTCTGTATCTCTCCAAATATCATCCCAGAGCCTACAGTAGCGGTCACCCTACCTCCCTGGACAATGGCCCCTAAACAGGCTGCTAGACCTGCAAGTAGAGCAGATTTCAAAATCCCTATGCTCCCTGAAGAAGTTACAGGTCCAAAAGCTGGTGGAACTGCAGATGACCCAATAGATATACCCATGAAAACAGAAGCTATCAATGCAAAAGCTAGTATGAAATCGATCATTTGTTCTCTTCCTTGAGACCCTCTTTGATTGTTTCTCTAAGCTCTTCGTCAGGTATGTTAACGGTCAAAAGATAATCATCACCATTTTTTTCTTCTAAATTGACGGAAAAATGCTCGGTATCGAAATAGTACGGATTGAATTTTAACATAACTTGCTCATAAATAGCTTCCTCCATCTTCCTTAGAGATTTTATAGACTTAGACCCTACCAACCTGTTGATACACTTAGATGCGTCTTTTAATTCGGTAGCAGGGGATTTGTTTTCGTTATTAGTTTCGTTAGACCTCTTTTTAGGCTTTTTATCGGTCTTTCTAGATCGCTTTTGCGTTTTTTCTATTATACCATTAACGCTTTCTGAAGCGTCATCTTTTAACTCTACAATAGCAGATTTTCCCTTCTCTTTAGCTCCGTTTATGCCTTCTCTAACTTTTTTACCTGCAGATTTGAGTTCCTCATCAGTTCCTTTGAAATCTTTTTCTACATTTTTTTCTTCCATAGAGGCCTCTTGGGCCGTTTTTTTAGATATATCTTCTTCATCTTCCTCTTCTCGAGGGCGCCATTTATTGTATTCCTCTATAGATTCATCCATATCTTCCGCTGAATCTTTTTTCTCATAGCTTTCTTTCAATATGTCCTCCAAATCCCTCGCAAAATCACAGATCTCCTCCCAATCCCCTTCGATCTTTATACCAGAATGGGTTGTTTCCGGCTTATGTTTATTCATTGATGACTCTATGTAAAAATTATATTATAAATAAATTTTGGTCTGTTTATCATCCTTCCTCTGAGAGAAGATCTATCGCCGGAGTTCTAGTGTAGGTCGGTGTTCTCTTATCGCTTTCTTTATCCTCCGGATAATCTTTTACATGCTTCCAAGGCCATATCCTAGATATGTGATCTACTCTTAGGTATACCTCTTCCAGATTCACACACACCCAATCTATAAACCCATAATCTCCAACTTGAGAATAGCCTTTCTTCTCTCCGAGAGTTTCCCATTCTATATCCGAACTAGGTCCTTCACAAACCTCTGTTAGGATTATAGTGTCTTTATCGAACTCTTTCAATTTTCCTAGGAAAGCCTCTCCGTCCTCCATAACAGCGATGAGTCTCTTGTTCTTCAAATTTTTCAACCTTTTTTCCATCAAAGAAGATAACATCTAAACACCTTTACCATAAAATCAGGATAGGTAATAATAACATTTTTCATAAAGTCCTAAAAAAAGAAATAGAAGAGATTTTAGCTTTCAAAATATTCACTAACATTTTCTAACAGACCAATGATATCGAGATTCTGGGGGCAACTCTCCATGCACTGGCCACATTTCACACAATTAGTAGCTTTCGACTCGTCTTTCATGTTTTCATCCCATATCTCCTTGTATTTATCGTACTCATCATAGATTTCTGCCTGGTTGTACATCCTAAAATTTCTAGGGATTGCTACATCATTAGGACACGGAACACAATAGTTACATCCTGTACATTCAACCGGTGATATCTCTCTGTATTTCTTCGCTGCTTTATCAACAATTTTCAGATCTTCATCGGAAAGAGCACCTACACCAGATTCAAAGGCATACTGAACATTTTCTTTCACCTGTTCTAACTCGCTCATACCGCTCAAAACGAGAGAGACTTCTGGTTGATTCCAAAGCCATTTTAAAGCCCATTCAACCGGTTCCCTCTCTTCCTCAGCTTGATTCCATATTTGTTCGATGGATTCAGGCGGCTCCTGAGCTAATTTGCCTCCCCTAAGGGGTTCCATTATCACCACTCCTATTCCTTTATCGGCGGCATATTTTAATCCTTCTTTACCAGCCTGAAATTCCTGGTCTAGATAGTTATATTGGATCTGACAGAAATCCCAATCATATGCATCGACTATTTCTTTAAAAGTGTCTAAATCATCATGGAAAGAAAACCCAAGATAATCTATCTTACCCTCTTCTCTTTTCTCTTTCATCCACTCGAAGATATCGATATCTAGGGACTGATAGTTTTCCCAATGTTTTTTACTTAGCGCATGAAGAAGATAGAAATCTATCTTTTCTATGTCGAGTCTTTTCAACTGCTTATCTAATATCTCATCGGGATCTTCAGAATCGTCTACATCCCATGAAGGTAATTTAGTAGCCACTTTGACTTTTTCCCTATATCCGTCTTTCAAAGCCTTTCCGACAAGTTCTTCACTATTACCGTCGTGATAAGGCCAGGCGGTATCTATATAGTTTAGACCATTATCGATAGCCCATCTGATCATTTCGATGGCTTCCTCTTCCTTTATCTTGCCTCTTTCGTCATCTTTATGCGGTAATCTCATCGCCCCAAAACCTAGTGCTGAAGGTTTCCAATCTATTTCACCAAAATTTCTGTACTGCAATTTATTCACCTCATACAAGCAAAATCAAATCACATCTAGAGAATCTAATCCAGAGGTATTTATAATCTTTGCATGAGTCCGAAAGTTTTCTAAATGTCAGCTCTGATCAAGAAATATGTTTATCTCAATAGCCGGCTTTTCTCACTATGGTAAAAATGAGCCAAACACCGATCAGTATAGAAATCAAGAAGATATATGGGCCAAATATACCTTCCTCTCCTGAGAGAACTATCAAAGCCGAACCAATGATTATAGCTGCCGCTAGAATAGTATAGCTCAACCTATTTGAAACAGAATCTATCCTTTCCTCCATTTCATCTAATCCTTTCAACTCTATATCTATTTTAAGCTCCCCTTTTTCTAGATTATCAAGGACACTATTAGCTCTATCAGGAAAATTCATAAACAGATTTCGGTAGTCATTGACAGAAGAAAAGATGTCCTTGATCTGTTTTTTCGGATGATACCTTTCTATCACTATCTCCTCCATAACCGGTTCTGCTGCCTTAAAAAAGTCAAAACCAGGTTGTAAAGTAGTACAGATACCTTCCGTTTCTGCGATTGCTCTTTCCATCAATAAAAAATCAACTGGCAAAGTGATGTTATGAGTTCTAACTATATCCATTATCTCGTTATCTAAGCCTTCTTTTAACATCAAGTCAGGTTTATTTTTGTAAAGTTGAAGCACATTTTCTATATCCCACTTTAAGTCTTCTTCGTCGTACTCTCCATGTACTTCTCCTATCTCTAGAAGGATGTCCTTTACTTTCTCGATATCGTTCTCAAACATCCCGATGAAGATATCGATCAGATTATTACGCATTTCTTCATTAAAGCGGCCGATAGCTCCGAAGTCTAATAGAACTAATGAACCATCTTCTTCGCAGAAATGAATATTGCCTGGTGAAGGGTCTGCATGAAATATCCCATGTATGAAAAACTGTCTCATCATATTTCTAGCAAAATTTTCAGCGATCTCCTTTTTGAGTTCATTCGGATAATCTCCGTCCATCAAAGTGCGCATACTTTTTCCCTGAACGTTCTCCATAATCAAGACTCTCTTGGTGAGATAATCCCAATAAACTTTCGGTATTTTTATATTCGGCTCTCCTTCAAAGGCGTTACGAAACCTCTGGGCGTTCCTAGCTTCCACGGTATAGTCGAGCTCGTCTTCGAGCATCTTTTTAAATTCTTTAGTGACTTCGTGGGGTTGATACATCTCACTTTCTGGGTAAAGGTCCTCAAGAATCCTAGTAAATCTTTCTATCAATTCGAGATCAGCTTTCACCCTCTCTTCTATCTCCGGACGCTGCACTTTAACCACGACTTCCTTCCCGTTTTTAAGTGTAGCTTCATGTACTTGCCCTATCGAAGCGGCGGCTATCGGTTCGTTATAAAATTCTTCAAAGATCTCATCCATTTTATATTCTAGTTCGTTTTCTATGATCTCTCTTGCTTTTTCTCCTGAAAATGGTTTTGCTTCATCGTGTAACTTTTGTAGCTCCTTGGCAAAATGAGGGGGTAAAATATCTGGTCTCATGCCTAAAAATTGGCCTAATTTTATAAAAGCCGGACCCAAGTCTTCAAAAAGTTCTCTTAATTCATGAGCTTTGACATCACGCATCTGACTTTCCACTCGTTCCTCCATCTTGGATCTAGACAAAAAACTCGTCAGACCTAACTCTTTGATAAAATTTTCTAAGCCGTGTTCTCTAAGTATATGTACGAGTTCTCTAATCCTCTGTATTTTAGTAGTTCTTTTCATACCCTTGTCACCCAATAATACTAACACGTAATTTAAGTTTTGTCTCTTTGAGTTGAACGGAGAATAAATAAATCATAAAGCCATCGATTCTAAACATACAAAAATTTTTCACCCATTCATTCAAAAACAAAAGATGTAAAGCCCTTTTTGAGAAGATATAGTAAAAGTTTTCAAACTGGCCACTGCCACTTGGCTACTTCCAATACAACTATCGTTATTAGTATGAGAGCGATGACCATCCTTGGATCTATTTTGGGGCTTTTTTCTTCCTCTTCATCGAAATAGCGCATCAGACCTGCGGCGGATTGAAATCCTCCACCACCTTGTTTCTTTGCCATATTTGATACAACACAAGCTTTCTTATTTAATCGTTTTGTATCCTCCCCTTATCTCAACAAAACTTTTATTCCTTGCTTTGATTATTATGATTAAGGGCGTGATAGTATGAAAGTAAGATGGTTGGGCAATGCCGCTCTAGAAGTTTTTGGAGAACAACATATTTTGATAGACCCAAACTTTACAGTAGAGCCCTCAAAAGAAGCGGATTTGGTCCTTTTGACCCATGAACATGACGATCATTTTTCTCTAGAGGATTATCGCAAGTTCGGAAAGAGAGCGGAATTGTACGCTCCAGCACTTTCTCTAGAAAAATTCGATGTAGAAGGTGATTCAGTGACCCCAGGAGATGAGATATCAGGAATCAAAGTATTAGACTGCGACTGCTACGGCTCGGACGAATCTGTGAGTTATTTCTACAAGGGCTTGTTGCACTCTGGTGATTCAGCTTACTTTCCCGAGACGGAGGATGTCAAAGCTGTTTTTACGGCTTGCTTCCCTGACTATTACGATGATTACGTCAAAGCTTTTAAGCGGTTAGAACCCCAAATAGTCGTTCCGTTTCACTACAATTTATCAGAAGATATAGATGACGCTGAAGGTCTCACGAAAAGGTTGGATGAAGAAGACATACCCAATAAGATCCTAGAACCAGGAGATCATATAGAGATATAGATTTTATCAATCGCCGAAGCACCAAAACTCATCTTTTAATTTCTTAAATCTCTTTTTTCCTATCCCTTTTACATCCTTCAATTCCTCTATATCAAAATAAGGACGGTTTTTCATCAATCTCTCGAACGATCTCTCTCCGAGACCTTCTGTTTCCAAAAACAATTTTCGACCGACGAGATTTATCTCTCTTCTCAATTCTTCCCATTTTGGATCCCCTTTCCAGATCTTTTCATCTTTTTTAGCTTGAAGATGGGCTTCTTTTACACCGTGACCTTTCGCTCTGTATTTGATCTCCTGAAGTTCGTGGCATAAGACATATTTTTCGTATGGCTTAAATTTCTCCGATAACCATATCTCGTTCAGAGATATATTGTATTTTTCAACGATTGGAGGAGCTATGATTTCCCCCTCATATTCTACTTTGTAGAACGCCATGTGGTCCGCTACTTCCTCATGGGGTTTGTATATGACATCGTACCCAAGAGTTTCTATCTCTTCTAAAGGCCCGGGCTCTTTGTTCATGTTTCAACTTGAGTTTGTGAATGTTTATAAATATCCATCGATTTTGGATTTAAGAGAAGATGAAAAAATACCTAGAGCTGTTCAGGAAAGTGGGAATGTTGAAGAGAACTGAGAGGGAGGGATGGAAACGTTTCGGGGTGGAGGATCTAGAATCCGTAGCGGATCATTCTTTTAGAGCTGCCTTCATAGCTTTAGTGTTCGGTAAAAAATTCTGTCTAGATGGTTTCAAGCTTGTTAAACTTTTACTCGTTCATGATCTAGCCGAGAGCGAAATTGGAGATATAACGCCTAATGATCCTATCTCAGATCAGAAAAAGTTTGTTAAGGAAGAGAAAGCAATCAAAGATATCTCTAGTTCTTTCGATAATGATCTTAACATCGCAGAGCTTTGGAAAGAGTTTGAATCAGGAGAGACACGAGAAGCTGTAATAGCTAGAGACATAGATAGATTGGAGCGGATTTTACAAGCACTAGAATATGATGAAGAATACCCAGAAAAGGATCTATCTGAGTTTTTGGTTGAGGGAGAAAATGAAATTGAATCTCAAGAAGTTAGGGAATTCATCAATGAAGTATTGAATGAAATATGAAAAGCAAAAAAAGATAAGTAACATACTTACATCTTGATATCGGTGAATAAAAGATGTCTAACGATATAAGACCGCAGGATTATTTTGGATTTATAGCTCCAAGACCGACCGTTTGTGTTTCTACCGTAGACTCTGATGGCAATTCCAACATCGCCCCATACAGTTTCGTAACACCGCTTTCTTTTGCTCCTCCTTTGATCGGCATAGCCGCAGCTGAAACGAGAGATACAACTGCTAACTGCAGAGATATGGGTGATTTTGTAGTTGTTCCGGTAACTGAAGAATGGGCCGAAAAAGGCGTTAAGACTGAAAAATCCCTACCTAGGGAGGAAAGTGAGTTCCAAGAAATAGGTTTAACTGAAAAGAAATCCAAAAAAGTGAATTCTCCCGGGGTAAAAGAAGCTCCGATAAACATTGAGTGTGAGTTTCACGAAGAAATCGAAATTGGAGATCATATATTGCTGGTTGGAAAAGTTGTCTTCATAGATGTTAAGAAAGAAGATGTCAAAAACGGCCGTATTAATCTAGAATCTCTTGGGTCTTTAGGTCATGTAAAAGGGGAAGAATTCTGCATCTCAAAGACAATTTCTAAAATAGAGAGATGATCAACTAGAGAGTTCTGATCTTCTTTAATTCGGGGAACTCGAATGTTCCTGCCTCTTTATCGATGGCTACAGCTTTCATCTCTCCTATATCTATCATATCTTTTAGGAGAGGAGACAATATCTCTTCTTCCCTCACCTGATTCATCTGAGAACCTTGAGCTAATCTAGAAAATGCCGGCATCACGATAAGTTTAATGCCATTTCTCATCTNACCATACAAAAAACAGCGTATTTTTTCCCTCGCACCTATCTCGTCGGTTAAATTTAAAGCAGGATGTTCATGGCCCATGATCAGATATTCGATATCTATCCTACTTACCTCGTCAGTCTTTTCATGACCGTGGATAAAGATCACGTCATCGAAAACAAAAGAATCATCAAGTTTTACCTCAGGATATCGTTTGACGGCATAAATTAGATAGTTATCATGATTACCCTTTACGAAATATATCTCGTCCGCTAGGTCTCGGGAAAATTCGATAAATTCCTCGACCTCCTTTTTTTCGTGATAAGAGGTTTCAGAGAACTCGTGTTTGATATCTCCACAGACTATTATCTTATCAAAGTCTTTTTTACCACTTATATCCTTCAAATCTTCCTTCATCTCTGAAAGCTGAAATTTAGGCATGTAAACCCCAGAATCTGCCATGAGCGACTCTAAACCTAAGTGAAGGTCTGAGATGATCAACGCTCCTATTTTCTCTGAATAAAGAGTTGGGTAGTTACCAACTATCTCAAATCTATCAAATATCTTCATTCAACATCCCCTTCTACTTTTTCCATAACTTTCTTATGAAGATTTCGAAGCCTTTCTTTCTTATCTTCAAGCTTCAATACATCGCTTTGGCTCTGTATAACCAGGTTGTGAGCGAATGGTGAAGGAACGTCGGTCTCGACAACGTTAAAAGTCATCTCCCCGTTCCCCAACATTTCGATTATATCCGAAGCATTTTCGATATCCATATAATCTTCGATGATCTCCCTGTAAGTCTCCTTCACTATAGGAAATTCTTCATCTATATCCTCGCAGGCAGAAAGAAGAAAATGGGATTTCATCTGTTGCTTTCCCACACTCATCTTTTTGCCCTTGTAATTTCGCAAGATCATCAACGCCCTCGCAGCGACATGTCTAAATCTTCTCTTCATCAGTTCCGTTTTTCTTACTGCCTCCTTCAAAACATTTCGCAGATCAGTTTTCACAGCTCTTTCGATCAATTCGTCTACTGGTATTTCTGTTCTTGGACAGATCAAGACGAAACCATGATCATCAACTACTATGCCAACGTTCGAACCTAATATGTCAGAGGCTATGTCTGCAAATATTCGACATAGAGCATCGTTGACCTCCCTGCCGAAGATAGTATGGAAGATAAGATTTACTTTATCTCCGTCAAAATTTTTTTCGATAAGAAGATGAGAGTCAGTCGGGATAAGGCCAACATAACGGTATTGCTCTTCCAGATATGAAACTATAGAGGAGACCGTATTTTCATCCAAATAGTAGTTATCCCTAATCCAATTAGAAGGGTCTTTTCCTTCTTCGATCATCCCTAATAATTTCCTATTAAATCTACCTATTTTTCTTCCTAGATCATACGTAAGCGGAAGCATCTCAGAGAACCATGAAGGAACTGTAGGAGCTTTTTCTGGTCTTGCATCGACATAGACTTTCATACCTCTAGTATATCGGAACTCATAAGTATCTCCACCATGGACGAAAATATCCCCTTTGGTGAGTCTATCCAAAAATTCCTCGTCAAGTGTTCCTACGAAACGGCCATCCCTTGTTTGAACTCTATAAGCGCTCTCATCGGGGATAGTCCCTATATTGGTCATGTAGATGACTCGAGTCATCTTTCCCCTTCTTCCAAAAACCCGTCTTCCATCATCATCGGTATCTATCCAGATCTTCCCATAGACTTTTTGATCTTCGAGAGAAGCGTATCCTCCAGCCACATATTTAAGTGTCTTTTCAAAATCTCTTCTATCAAGCGTTCTGAAGCTGAAACTCCTTCTGATCGTCTCGAAAGCGTGGTCGACTTTCCATTTCCTATTGCAGCCCATACCAACGATTTGTTGAGAAAGAACGTCTAAACAATTCTCAGGGATCCTGACCCGGTCTAGTTCACTGTTTTTTGCACACCTCATCATCTCAGTACATTCTAAAGCATCACCTCTATCCATCACTAGAACTCTACCCTTCGCATACTCATCGACTTTATGTCCAGATCTACCTATCCTCTGGATAGCTCTCGAAACGCCTTTTGGAGATGAAAGCTGCAATACTAGATCGATATAACCGATATCTATACCTAATTCGAGGGAAGTAGAAGTTACGACAACACTCAACTTTCCGGCTTTTAAAGATTCTTCCACATCGAGTCTTTTGTTTCGACTCATGGAAGAATGGTGAGCCCCTATATCGCCTTCATAAAAATTTGGATCCTTATTTTTAAGATTGTTTACAACCCTTTCCGTAGCACTCCGAGTATTGGTGAATATCAAAGTGGTTACATGATCTTTAACCAATCTATCGATCCTTTCGTACATCTCATCGTTGATTACCTGACCAGAGGTATGTATCAAGTCCTCAACTGGAGATACGACTTTTAAATCCATATCTTTGGATGATGAGACATTAACTATATTGCATGGTCTAGATTCGCCGTTCTCATATCCAACCAAAAATTTCGCTATCTCTTCTATGGGAGCCTGGGTCGCGGAGAGTCCAATCCTTGTCAAATCGGTGTCACACATCTCTTGAAGTCTTTCTAAAGAAAGGGAGAGGTGGGCGCCTCTTTTGTTATCACAAAGAGAATGTATCTCATCCACGATAACATAATTTATTTTTTTCAATTTTTCCTTAAATTTTGGAGCATTCAATATTATCCCAAGAGTTTCTGGAGTAGTCACGAGTATATGAGGAGTTTTGTCTAACATCTTCTGTCTTTCTTGTGAAGAGGTATCTCCTGTCCTTACTGCACTTCTGACTTCCGGCATTTCGATATCCATATCCTCCGCTATCTCTTTTATACCTTCTAATGGAGCTGTTAAATTACGTTGTATATCGTTCCCTAAGGCTCTCAAAGGAGATACGTAAAGACAGTAAACCCTGTTCTCTAATTCTCCTTTGTCACCCTGCAAAAACAGTTCATTGAGTATAGAGAGAAATGCAGAGAGGGTCTTGCCAGATCCAGTAGGAGAACATATCAAAGAATTTTTTTCTTGATGTATAAGTTCGAAAGAATATTTCTGTGGAGGCGTCAATTCATCAAACTTTTGGTTGAACCATCTTTTAACGTAAGGCTCGAAATCGTCCGGAAGCGCTTCTAAAGATTTTGTTTCGTCTACCTGTTTTATGGACATCATAAGCACGTAATACTACTACAATTTGAGTTTTGTCATCCTATACAAGAAAGTTTCGGTTTTTAATGAATTTTTAAGGCCGATTATTCAAGATATGGGCAAGAATTAATATATCTTTAACTGAAATGTCCTTATCAACACATAAATGTGAAAATATATGGTCTCCAAAAAGAATGCCTTTATAGTAATAATTTTTGTATCTATCATCTTTCTTTCAGTACTAACACTTTATTCTGGGGGTTATTTTGCCTTCTCTGAAACCGAAGAAAACTCAATACGACTGAAGGATTATTGGTGGCTCTTTACAGTTGCGGCTGTTATTCTTATCATCTTATTGGACCAGGTTTTTTGGAGAAAAGAAGATAAGAGAAAGATCCCTTCTAAAGGAAGGTTATTGAGACTACAAAGAGAATTAGACGAGCACGATCCTGACGAAATAGTAGACGATTATAAACTTTGATAGTTTATAATGAATAGAGTTCTTGGCTTAGATTTATTAATATCTACTTTTTTTCTGTATAAAGGGCGATAAAGATGGATGAAAAGGCGATGAGAATTTCAAAAAATAAGGAAGAAAAATTAGAGAATTTTATTTCTGAATGGATGAATGAAGTAAAAGTTCCTGGGTTGAGTCTATCGATAGTGAAAGATCAAAATATCGTATATTCGAGGGGTTTTGGTTCTAGGGATTTGAAAAATAATCTTCCAGCCACCCCCAAAACGTTATACGGGATCGGTTCTTGCACGAAATCATTCACTGGATTGGCAATACTGCAATTAGTAGCTGATGGAGATCTAGATTTAAACGATCGAATCGATGAATATCTTCCCATAGATTGGGACAAAGAAGTGACAGTTCATCAACTTTTAACTCATTCTTCGGGTATGCCCTCTTTGGGTGTGGCTGAAGCGATGATAGATAGGTTGATCGAGATGGACGAAAGAGGTCTTCCCATGGGTGGATGGGATGATTTTTACACACATCTTGATGGTGCTAAGGACGAGATTGTAGACCAGGGAGAAGATATCTTTTTCTATTTCAACTCAGGATACGAACTATTAGGATTGATTATTGAAGATATAACTGGTATTAAATATTCGAAATATATTCAAAAGAATATTCTCAAGCCATTAAACATGAAAAATTCTACCTTTGAATACAGAGAAGAAGACGATTATATGACACCATATTTCATCAGAGAGGACAAACCGGAGAGAACTTCTTATCCTAACGATGAAGTGGGATATGCATCAGGCGGTCTGCTGAGCTCAGTAGAAGAGTTAGCTAATTATTTGATAATGAACATGAATGGTGGTAAATTTAAAGGAAACAAGATAATAGATGAGGAACTACTAGAAAAAGCCCATACAGGGTATGTAGAAAGTGAGATAGGCAAATATGGATACGGTTGGGCAGTCAATGAATTTTTAGGTGAAGAATTGATAGGTCATGGTGGATCAATAGCAGTAGCTAGTGGATACATTGGGTTCATGGATGATCTTGGCGTTACTCTCCTCGCTAATACCTCACCTTCATTTTCCATGGAGGAAGTAGGTAAAGCCATTTTGGCTATAATGAAAGGTAAAAAAGCTAGAGAACTGCCTTTCTTCGCCCGGAAAAAAAGGATGGAAAGGCTGACTGGAAACTACAGATCCTACAGAGGGGTTAAAGAGGCTGAGATCGAGATGGAATGCGGTCTTTTAAAACTAACATTCAAAGAAAGACTAGAGAGTCAAAAGTTGATATTGATCCCTGAAAGTAAGAGTATAGAGGATTTTAGATTCTATTATCTTGATGGAAATGGTGAAAAAAATACGGTGAGATTTGATCCCGATGGAGACGGAGATATCGATCTATACATAGGTCGTTGGAGATTACATAAGATCTAGATTTAGTATGGTAAAATTTATAATCTCCTAGTAAGAATTAATAATTAGGTTAAAAAGTGCATCCTAACATAGTAAAAATTTACATAATATCCGGAATAATCATAGCTCTAATTTGGATTTTATCTCTTTTGAATATCCTTCCTTTAGGTATCGTTGGATATTTTCTTCTTATAATCTTCACTGTATTGTTTATAATATCTATTTTCTCAAAAGGTCCTAACTCTGGTTTTCGTTCTGAAGAGGACAGCGAAAGTGGGGTCTTCCCATTGGGTTGATTGAAGACATAAACTTTTTTCTATTTCTGAATTCTACATAATTTACCTATCAGATCTTCTTTTTTTAGGTGGTATATGAGTTCCCTTTTCCGTAAGGAATCATATCGATATTTAGCCTATTTTAAAGTATTTCTTCTAAGATTTCTATGAGTTGATTATTAGTTTCCCTATCTGCTACCGTTATCCTGATATGATCTTTAAGTCTTGGTTCTTCAAATATTCTTATCCTGAACCCTCGCTCGAGTAGTTCATTGTGTAATCTAGATGTTTCTATAAAGGCTGGTTTTTTACATAGCAAAAAGTTTGTATCTGAGGGAAAAGGGTTGAAACCCATCTCTTCTAACTTTTCAGAGAGTCTTTCCCTTTCCACTATAGTTTTATTTATTGATTCTTCCACCTGAGAATGTTTATCTAAAGCAGACAACGCAACTGCTGAAGATATACTATTAACATTATATGGTAACATATTTTCGAGATATTCTATACTTTTTTCTGCCGACATCAATGCGTAACCGACTCTGATACCTGCAAGACCCCAGGCCTTGGAAAAAGTCCTAACTATTATTAAATTGTCATATTCTTCTAAAAGATAGATGTTATCCTCTTTAGAAAATTTTGCATATGTTTCATCTATAACTACGAGGTCAATTTCTTCAAGTAAAGATATGATCTTCTTCCGCTCTACGGTTAGACCTGAGGGATTGTTTGGTGAACAAATAAAAATAACCTCCATCTCACTGAGAAAATCTATATTCAGAGGAATAGTAAAATCTGGATCTAACGGTATCTCAATGGATTTTCTATCATTTCGAGAGGCGAAAAAAGAATACATCTCATAAGAAGGATGAAAATATCCTAAAGTACCAGTTTTAGAAACGAAAGTTTTGCAGATAGTATCTAAAACTGCATCAGACCCGTTATCTATTACGATCTGTTCCTGATTTAATCCATAATAATTAGAGAGCCTTTTTCTCAATTCTTTAGAGGTAGGGGAAGGATATCTTCTAAGATCAAAATTTAAGTCCTTCTTGATATCTTCATAATACTGCTCTGGAAGCAAGAGATTTTCATTAGAATCGAGTGGAATCTCATCAGAGTTCTTTTCAGGATAGGTTATACCCATCAAACTCACATAAGAGTATGAAGACTAGTTCTAATAAAATTAACGTTCAAAAGGAAGGATAAAAGGTTTTGGTCAGTGGTAAGCTCTAGGTCTTTCACCAAAATCCTTGCTCTCCTCGCTTTCTTCTTTCTTTTTCTTGACCTTCTTTAATGCTTCTTGGAGATGTCTCTGTTTTATCTTGCTCTTACTTATTTCTTCTTCGTCCTTACCTTTTCCGCTTTGAACCGCTTCACGGATTGAAAGCATCACTGCTTCATTACATATGGATGCTATATCTGCACCGCTCATATCTTTTGTTTTCCTAGCCAATTCACTGAAGTCAACATCATTGTCTATCGGTCTATCTCTCATGTGGATCTTGAATATCTCTTCTCTAGTCTCTTGATCGGGTAGACCTATATTTATACTTCTGTCAAATCTACCTGGTCTTAAAAGAGCCGGGTCTATCAGTTCTGGTCTATTAGTAGCCCCGATTACAATAACGTCATGAAGTGCCTCAAGGCCATCTAATTCAGTCAACAATTGTGATATTACTCTCTCTGAAACGTTAGAATCAGAACTAGAGCCTCTCTCTGGGGCCAATGCATCTATTTCGTCAAAGAACACTATCGTAGGTGCGGCCTGTCTAGCCTTCCTGAAAGTCTCTCTCACTGCCTTTTCGCTTTCACCTACCCATTTAGAGAAAAATTCAGGGCCTTTGACTGATATAAAGTTGGCTTCGCTTTCATTAGCAACCGCTTTCGCGATGAGCGTCTTACCGGTTCCAGGAGGCCCTCTCAGTAGAATACCTTTGGGCACCTCTGCATCCATATGGTCGAATAGGTCCTCATATTGTAAAGGCCATTCGACCGATTCTCTCAATTCTTGCTTTGCTTCTTCTAATCCACCGACATCTTCCCATGTGACGTCTGGTGTCTCTATCACTACTTCTCTCATCGCTGAGGGGTCCATCTCTCGTAATGCCTGATTAACGTGCTCATTATTGACTTCTATATCTTCCATCACTTCTGAGGGTACTTTTTCGGCCTCCAAATCTATGTCTGGAAGTACATCTCTAAGTGCATTCATAGCCGATTCTTTTGCCAAAGCTTCAATATCAGCCCCAACAAAGCCATGTGTGTGTGCAGCTAGCTCCTCAAGATCTACATCGTCGGATAGAGGCATGCCTCTAGTGTGTATTTCAAGGATCTCTTTTCTACCTTCACGGTCGGGCATCCCTATCTCTATCTCTCTATCAAATCTCCCTGGTCTTCTCAAAGCAGGGTCCAAAGCATGGGCTCTGTTAGTAGCTCCTATAACTATTACTTTACCTCTCGCTTTTAGACCATCCATAAGGGACAAAAGTTGCGCTACGACCCTTCTTTCGGTCTCACCAGAGACTTCATCTCTCTTCGGTGCGATGGAATCTAATTCATCAATGAATATTATAGAAGGTTGGTTTTCTTCAGCTTCTTCAAATATTTCTCTCAATTTTCCTTCACTTTCTCCATAGTACTTGGACATTATCTCGGGACCGCTTATGGTGAAAAAGTTAGCGTCGGTTTCACTCGCGACTGCCTTTGCCATCAATGTTTTACCCGTCCCGGGAGGCCCCTGAAGTAAGACGCCTTTGGGAGCTTCCACTCCCACTTTGTCGAAAAGTTCAGGATGTCGTAAAGGGAGTTCGACCATCTCTCTTACTCTCTCGACTTCTTGTTCCAAACCTCCGATATCTTCATAAGAAACCCTTGGAGCTCTAGCGATCTCTTCTTTACTGATAGGTTTATCTGAAATATTCACTGTTGTGGTATCGGGTTTTATGATAACAGCCTTTTTAGAAGGTGAGAAAGATTTAACTACCAATTCAATTTTATTACCCATGATATTGAGTGTGATAGTATCTCCTTTGGTGATCGGTCTATCCCTCAAAGCCTGTTTTCTCAAATATTCTTCACCCCCCATGAGTCTTACAGGTTGAGTAGGAGCGAAAGTGACTTTATTTGCTGGAACGGTCTCTACTTTTTCGATACCGACCTTTTCATCTATCTTAACACTTGCATTCCTTCTTGTCGGACCATCAATCCTGATTATCCCTGTATTCCTATCACTCTCATCACCAGCCCATACTTTTGCGGCGGTTAAGTCATCACCGTGGATAAGGATTATATCACCACTTTTAAGACCTAATTTTTCCTTGACTTCTGGATCTATCCTAGCTAATCCTCTTCCGACGTCACTAGACTGAGCTTCAGCGACTTTTAACACTTTCTCGTTCTTTTTCATATTTTTCACCAACTAACTATACAAACTCACGTTGTTATATTCTTGTTGTAAAGATATGTTTCAGATGTATTTAAAGCTTTTGATTTCTAAAGTAGGGGCAACAATCAAAAAAATTAAACTCCTATCAACTCATAATCCTCTTAAATGGTAATCCCAATAACATCAACAAATATAATCTCATTCCTATTAGCCCTATCGATCGGCCTTTTAATCGGTTTTGAGAGAACGAGTAGAGCTACTAAAGAAGATGAGATAAAAGGGGCCGGTATTCGAACTTTTGCTTTAGTCTCAATAGTGGGCTTCTTGATGACTTCAGTCTTTAAAAATGAAGTAGAATTATTGCTTATCAATGTTCTAATCTTTTCTCTTCTTTTCATCTCTCTTCCCATTTTACGCAGACCAAAAGGCTCAGTAGGATTAACAACTTCTAGCGCATTATTATTGGTTTTCTTGACGGGGATGGTTTTCGGGCTCGGTCAACCTATATTGGGATGTATAAGTGGTTTTTCTGTGTTATTATTAGCTTCTTCAAAAAAGATACTTCATAGCTTTGCTGAGATCTTATCAAAAAAAGATCTATTGAGTGCTGTAAGATTTTTGATCGTCGGCATGATCTTAGTCCCGATAACTTATACTTTAGGTCCAATCCATCCTCTTATCGGTCCTGGTAGTGTCTTTGATCCACTCCAAGCCCTAATCATGATTCTTTTCGTTTCTACTATCTCTTTTTTGAGTTACGTAATAATGAATTTGTATGGAGCTAAAAAGGGTTTACAAATATCTGCGTTTATCGGTGGATTTGTAAGTTCTGCAGCAGCTACCGCCTCAGTATCAGAGAAATCAAAAAAAATCACTAAAAGATTGAACAGCTCTGTAGTTAGTATCCTCCTTTCTAATACATCTATGTTTATAAAAGATTATATCATAATATTTACAGTTGCAGGATATAGTTTAGCTAGGGAATTTATTTTACCGATCGGTTTGTTTCTGCTACTGACAGCAGTTTTTCTTTTGCTTTCAAGGAGGAATAAAAAAGAAGACTCTAACGATCTAGATTTTCTAGAAGTAGACCTAGGAACCCCATTTGCATTGATACCTGCCGCTAAATTCGCGCTTCTTTTCAGCTTGATATGGATCTCGAGCTATTTATTACAAAATCATGTGGGTGGTACAGGTGTTTACGTCGTTTCTATCGGCGGTTTGATTTCAACTACCTCAGTTTCTGCTTCTATATCTTCTCTCTATATAGCTGGAGAAATAGGCGCCTTAACAGCATTGTCGACTATGCTCCTCGCCTTCGGACTGGGATCGATTTCTAAAATATTGATCGCTAGAGCTTACAATAGAAAATTAGCAAAGTTTGTTTCCCTACCGATGCTTGTCTTAGGAACCACATCATTTATATTGGTGCTCCTGTTGAATTAATTAACGGAAAAATGATCGTAAAAATGATACGGGGAAGTGTTGTCAAATGATAAGTTCGGGAATTTTCTGGGCGCTGATCTTAATTTTCGGCTTTATAGGAATCTCGTTCACATTAGACAAACTTGGATTATTAGAGCCATTAGGTATGGAGCTTTCCGGCCCCCTATTGATGTGGAAAACAAAGAAGGGTAGAGATCTGATTGAAAAAATTGCTCAAAAGAAACGGTTTTGGGAGATATATGGTAGTATAGGGCTAGTTATCGTAGGTATAGCTATGATCCTGATCTTCCTACTAGTAGCCTTCAACGCGTATATGGCAACAGCTATACCTGCCGAGCATGCCCCTCAGGCTGAAGAGATCCTCGTGATTCCTGGTGTCAACCCTTTCATNCCTGTAGGATATGGTATATTGAGTTTAGCTGTAGGAATAATTGTTCATGAATTCTCCCATGGTATACTTTCTAGAGTGGCAGATGTGAAGATAAAATCCTTAGGGCTCATATTTCTAGTAGTTCCTCTAGGAGCTTTTGTTGAACCCGATGAAGACGAATTAGAAAAAACAGAAAGGATTAAAAGGGACCGTATGTTCGCTGCTGGAGCGACATCAAATATCGTTCTTGCGATTGTTTTGATTCTCATTTTTTCGATGTTTTTTATGGGCTCGGTATCTGCGGAAGAAGATGGCGTTATGATAAGAGGTGTTTTTGAAGACACCCCTGCTGCGGATGCAAATATGCAGTCTTACGAGCAGATTGTGAAAATCGATGAAGAGGAGATAACAGGCATTAGGGACATGGAATCCATAGATATAGACATTACAGAAACGAATGAAGAGAACGAAAAAGTTTTGAGAAAAGTAGATGTAAGGATAAGGAGAGGTAAAGATTATCGTCATGAAGATGTGAATGTGGGATTAGTAGTAGTTGGAATAGCGGAGGGTTCTCCAGCTAAGGATGCAGGATTAGAGACTAGCATAATACTATATCAGATCGATAATGAAACGATCCGTAATAGAAATGACCTCAATAATATATTAAAAGAAAAGACTGAAGATCAAAAAATAGAATTGACGTATTGGCAGAAAGATAATTCTGAATACGAAAAAAAATATGCAAATTTGACTCTAGAAGACGGTAGGATGGGAATAAATATTCAATACTTTGGCATAGTTTATGAGGATGCTAATTGGATACCTAACTTGCTTTCTAGACCTATTACGGCAGGAGAAACGGGATTACAGCCGATGAGATTTTACTTCCAAAATGCCGCCACCTACATTTCCCTTCCTTTACTCGGATTATCACCTGTACCTGAAGAGATTACCGGGCTTTACGAGATAAGTGGTCCTCTATCCATATTACCTACGAGCTCATTTTGGCTCATAGCTAACTCTCTCTATTGGGTATTCTGGTTGAATATACTGCTGGGTTTATTTAATGCTCTGCCTGCGGTACCTCTCGATGGAGGACATCTATTCAGAGACGGAGTTGAGGCTCTATCCGAAAAACTAGGATTAAATGAGGAAGTAGGAGAAAAATTATCATCGGGAATAACTTATGCATTGGCTCTGTTGGTCCTATTTTTACTGATGTGGTCCATGATAGGACCGAGGATATGAACTCCGAAATTTTTTATGCTTTAACATCTCTTATGAAATCATCATGATACCCTTTGAAGAAGTGGCAGTTATCGATAGGAATGCTGAGTATAGAGGAGTTCCCGCTGAAGAACTTATGGAAAATGCCGGTAGAAAGTTGGCCGATGTGATATCAGAAAAATTTTCTGAAAGACCAGTTCTTTTCATATGTGGAACGGGAAATAATGGAGGAGATGCCTACGTTGCGGCCCGATATTTAAGAAGGAGATGGGAAGATGCAGATATAGTAGTCTATTTGGTTAAAAGTAGAGATGAAATCAGGAGCGGCATCGCCGAGGAAAATTTCAAAGAGTTCGACGGAGATGTTATCGAGAGATTGGAGTGGTCCGATTTAGACCACAATACGATAATAGTGGATGCCATGTTGGGAACTGGAGTGAAAGGTAAAATCAGGGAACCATATAGATCAGTAATAGAAAAGATAAATGAGTTAGAGAATCCCGTGGTTTCAGTAGATGTGCCTAGCGGTCTTGGATCTGATATCCAAGTCAGTCCTCAGGTCACGGTAACGTTTCACGATGCTAAAGAGAGGATGAACGTTAAAAACTCAGGAAAGATAGAAGTTGTTGATATAGGTATACCGGAAATGGCCCTTACCCATACAGGACCGGGTGAAATGCTACTCTACCCCTTCGCAGGAGAAGACTCTCATAAAGGAGAAAATGGCAGGATGCTCATAATAGGTGGAGGACCTTATTATGGTGCGCCTGCCCTAGCCGCTAAAGCAGCTTATCGGACTGGTGTAGATCTTGTTCATTTAGCTGTACCCTCTTCGATAAAGGATATCGTTTCCTCTTACTCTCCGAATTTTTTAGTTCATCCATTGGATGGCAATATACTAAGAAAAGACCACGTGGAAAAGATTTTGTCTCTTGCAGAGAGATGTGATTCTATAGTTATCGGACCAGGGCTAGGCGATAGTGATAAGACCATAAAGGCAGTGAAAATGTTAATTGAAGAAATAGAAATTCCGATGGTAATCGACGCCGACGGACTTAAAGCTGTAGATGAGAACACTGAAGTTGTACCACAGGCCGTTCTCACGCCTCATCGTGGCGAATTTGAGATGTTGATCGATGAAAAAGTAGTAAAAGATTTAGACGAAAAAGCTGACGAGTTCGCAAAAAAACAATCAGTAGTGCTCGTTGTCAAAGGCAGGAAAGACTACATTACCAAAGGGGAAGACTATAGGTGGAACGATTTCGGAAATGCCGGAATGACTGTCGGTGGCACTGGAGACGTATTATCGGGAGTTATAGGAGCATTGATGAGCAAGGGCGTAGAAGATTTCAACGCTGGTAGAATAGGAAGCTACATGACATGTAGAGCTGGAGATAAAGCCTTTGATGAGATGAAGTGGGGTCTTATCCCCGAAGATATCATAGAAAATCTTCATACTCTTTTTGACGATTGACGTTATTAGTAACACCAAAATTCATCCTGATGACTAATTTTTTATACTTTTTTCTTCTATGACTCAACAAAAGGAATATAGGTGTTTAATATGGCCAATATAAAAGCCCCTCGAGGTCCTGAATTGACCTGTAAGGGTTGGAAACAGGAAGCAATGCTAAGGCAATTGAAAAATAATCTTGAAAATGCAGAAGATCCCGATAATCTCATAGTTTACGGCGGTTCCGGAAAAGCTGCGCGCAATTGGGAATGTTATGAACAGATAGTTGAGAGTTTAAAAGGACTGGAAAACGACGAGACTCTGCTCGTCCAAAGTGGTAAACCTGTAGGGATATTTCAAACCCATGAAAGATCACCTAGAGTTTTGATAGCCAATTCAAATCTTGTACCCAAGTGGTCCAACTGGGATAAATTCTACGAGCTGGAGGATCTAGGCCTGATGATGTATGGTCAGATGACCGCAGGGAGCTGGTGTTATATAGGGACTCAGGGGATAATCCAAGGTACTTACGAAACCTTCGCTGCTGCAGCACGTAAACATTATGATGGAACACTCGATGGAAAATTCTGTCTGAGCGGAGGATTAGGAGGGATGGGAGGTGCTCAGCCTCTTGCTATCAAGATGAATGGAGGCGTCGCTTTGGTCGTTGAGATTAATCCGGAACGGGCGGAAAAGAGGTTGAAAGCAGGTTATTGTGACATTGTTATTGAAGACTTAGATGAGGCACTAGAAGTCTGTAAAAATGCTAAAGAGGAAGAAGAGGCAAAGGCAGTCGGCCTTATCGGAAATACTGCTGAAACACATCCAGAACTACTCGATAGAGATATAATACCAGACATGGTTACCGATCAGACTAGCGCTCACGATGCGATGTCATACTTCCCCAAGGGCATGACATATGAGGAAGCGTTGGACATCAAAGACTCCGATCCTGAGGAGTATAAAGAGAGGAGCATGGAATCGATGAAGCTCCACTGTAAGACCATGGTGAAGATGCAAGAAAAAGGCTCCATAGCTTTCGACTACGGTAACAATTTGAGAGGGCAGGCTTATGAAGCAGGATTCGAGAACGCGTTCGAATACCCGGGCTTTGTACCCGCTTATATAAGACCGATGTTCTGCGAGGGTAGAGGTCCCTTCAGATGGATGGCTTTATCTGGCGATCCTCAAGATATTTTGAAGACAGACGAAGTGGTCAAAGAACTGTTCTCCGATAACGAACAATTGGTGAATTGGATCGATCTAGCTCAAGAAAACCTGCCATGGGAAGGTCTACCCGCTAGAGTGTGTTGGCTTGGTTACGGTGAAAGAGAAAGGTTTGCCAAAAGGATAAACGAGATGGTGAAAGAAGGTGAACTGAAGGCACCCATCTCAATCACTAGAGATCATCTTGATACAGGTAGTGTAGCAAGCCCTAACAGAGAGACCGAGAAGATGAAAGACGGAAGTGACGCTGTTGCTGATTGGCCTTTATTGAATGCTCTGTTGAATACGAGTGCTGGAGCCGATAGCATATCGATACATAACGGAGGCGGAGTCGGAATCGGACTTTCAACACATGCCGGCATGGTGGTCGTCGCGGATGGTACGAAAGAGTCTAGAGAGAACATAGAGAGAGTCTTCAAGACCGATCC
>SL_8KL_010_SEDDRAFT_10000123_pt1 | contig 62312 bp, 62 predicted proteins | sample SodLakKL_010_SED_4_FD_11160 | JGI IMG/M metagenome (IMG submission 11160)
CTTTGATTTGTTCTGTCCAGTGCTTTTTGCGAAAAAGTTTTTTTCGTTGCCCTCGCAATCACTGCCATACTGGCTTATTTATTTTCATGCGTCAGTTCTGGAGAGAAACCCGTTCAGTTTTTTTATCGCTTAAAGTCATTTTCATGCTACTGTCACCTCAATATATGACGTAATTATTTTAATCCCGGAAACTCCTAAACGCCTGCTCCAGCTGCTCATCGACAATGTGCGTATAAATCAAGGTAGTTGATATCGACACGTGACCGAGGGCCTTTTGAACCAGGCGGATGTTTTTAGCGTCTCTTAAAAGGTCGGTGGCAAATGAATGCCTCAGAGTGTGCGGATGCACGCCTTTTTTAATGCCTGCCTTAACCGCGTAGCGTTTAACAAACTCGCGCACGTAGCGGTCGCTCATGCGGCCGCCGGCCAGGGTACAGAATAGAGAGTCGATCCCCGAGCCGGTAGATCCCGTGCCAGCTCAAGCTGTCGAGGATCTGATGAATATGTTGCTCGATGCAGACTTCTTCATAACTTCAGGCGGCTCGCTGGTTAGCAAGCTGCGCGCTGAAGTGGTCGAGCGCACTGTCGATGAAATCGATGACTACACCGCGTAAAAGCTGGTTTAGCATACATTAAGGAAAAGGGCAGCGGCATATTGTGTCGCTGTCCTTTTAACTACAAATGAAGGTGTAGCGGTGTTTAATGAACTGACACCGATTATTGCAAATCTGGGATTTCCGATCGTGGTGACATTGTACTTGCTCATGCGGGTTGAAAAGAAACTGCAGGAATTAAGCGCTAATGTTGCCGAGGTATGCAAGGCTATCAGCAGACTGCTTTAGAAAGGTTGGCCCGGCTGCGCCGGGCCTTCTTACCTCCCTGGGCCCGGGACACCCAGGCAGGCCTCCGGACCCGTAACGCTCCACCCTGCAGGCCTCTGCTGGCGGCCAGGGCCCGGGGTTTGCTGGGTTGAGCAGAACCGATATTGAAAGGATTGTCACACGGTCTGCCGTCCACTAGACAATTCTTAAATAACATCTATAACAGGGTAAATACATGAGTGCACTGCTTGCCTTGACGGTTGGATGTCATTTTTATCTTGAACTGTTCAGCGAGCCATCTTAAATTACTGCTCCGGCACCCTAAGGGGCAAATATCAAAACCCAATTACTGTAGGCCAACTCATATTTTTCTCCAAATGAAGCCTCTTCGGGGATAGGTTTAGAACCTTCCTCGTAAATGCTCTTCAATTTGTCTGCTGCCTGTTTGCCCATATGTTGGATAATAAACGGAATGTGTACAGTTTCGACCAGGCTAAGCCTGTCCAACACAGCATTATATTTTTCCTCAATGGGCATATCGATAATAACAAACATTTATCCGACGCTCCCTTTTTTTGATAGATGCTTAAACTTCCCTATCAACTACCCCATTTTTTTTTAATCCAATCCAATCCTTCTTCAGCGGTGATTGCAGTAAATATTTTTTTGTCAAAGCTATCATCCCAAACGCCCTCTATGTGCATAATAGCTTCAAAGCTATCGGCTTCAAAAATGCTGATAACTTTGGGGTCATTTGTTGGGAGCCAATACTCACCAATCATTTTTTCCCCTTCGGGGATTTCCCACTGTGTGCGCAGGGCCATTCCAGACTGTTATTTTCCTTCCCTCAATCTAATTAAAGCAACAAACAGCATGTTCTTGTAGATGTAGATAGTAGATAAGGCAGTTAAGAATTTGCTTTTCTGCTGGGGTTATAATAAACTGATGCTCCCGTTATCCTTTTACCTGCCTGAAAGTTTCCTGCCGAGTCTATAACCACTTATGATCACCGGTGTCTGGCCACCACACGGAAATGTCCAAGCCGAGCTTAAGTAAAGGTTTTTAATGGGAGTTTTTTGAGACATCCTGTTAAGCGGGGAACCCTGATCAACTGTATTTGCCCACCCATATGGAGCGCCATCTGTATTTCCGGTATAACGTTTTAGCGTCAGCGGGGTCGCAACCTCTAAGACTTCAATATGTTTCGAAATTGCTGGAATTATTTTCTCGGCCCTTTCTATTAACAGCATAGCCATTCTTTCTTTTTCTTTATTGTATTCCTCCTTGTTTCCCTTCAAATAATCGTTTTCATAATTTCTCCAGTAATCGAAGCCTTGAACCTGTGCGATGCCCATAACAAACTTATTTCCTTTGGCAAGCGTATCATCTATATTGGAGTAAAGAGTCACAACAAAACCGGCTTTATCAGCTTCACAATTCATACTCCATCTGTAATCCTCGTCGAGATTATAAGTGTTTAAAGCAAAAACCGCATGGTCTTCCCTGTTTTCAAGCTTTGTTGTAAATTCTTCGTTCAGCCCTAAATAAACACAAAAAAGGGAGATTGAACGTTCCATTTTATCCATTCGCTTTAAAAACCGCTCAGGAAGTTTTTCTTTCCCGATAAGGTTAATAAAAGTTTCCTCTGCACAAGCGTTGGAAATGATCTTACTACCGAGGAATTTTTCTCCTTTCCTGGTCACAACTCCGACAGCCCTTCCATTCTCAATGACAATTGAAGAAACTTCCGAATTGAGTACCACTTCTCCATTGTTCTCTTTTATTACGTTTACGAAGGAATTAGTCATTACCTGATTGCCGCCTTTTGGATAATACGCACCCTTGAAAAAGTCAAGATTGGGAAACACAGAACATATAATATTTAGTCTGCTTGGAGGTAACCCATAGAAACCCCAATTCCCAATTAAAGTTGCCTTCAACTTCTCATCATTTAAGTGTTTATTAAAAAACTGTGCCCCGGTTTTATTAATAACAGGGAAAAGGCCTCTATAAAGTAGTGGGAAGAAAGGTAGTTGCAGCCAAAATGGAGTTTTTGAAATAAAAAATCTAAAGATATCGTTATAGATGATTTCTGCCTCTTTGAAGAGTTCACTAATGCCTTTTTTTTCTTGTGGAAAGCTTTTCTCTAAAACAGACCTGACTTCACCCAGGTCTCCACTGGGCAGTCTTATATCTAGGTCTGGGAAAATGAATCTTACGAAATATTGTAGTTTTAAGAATTCTACCTGGTCGCCAACCCCACACCATTCAAGAAATTTGTAAATATTTTGCCCTTTACCTACGCCATTTATCACATGAAGAGCTGCATCGAAGGTAAAACCACCTCGTTTAAAACTCGTCGCATAACCTCCCGGCAGGCTATGCTTTTCTAAAACTAATACTCTCCACCTATTTTTAGCCAGATACGCACCACACGAAATACCACCGAGCCCAGAACCAATAATAATAGCATCGTACAAAATGCATATCCCCCTTTTCCCCATGGAAGCCACTTTAGATAATAATTTGATTAAGCAGATAGTAGTTAGTCAGTAGACAGTGTAGTAAACAGTAAATAGTAGATAATGTTGATAAAACTTATAATTTTCTGATGAGATTATAATACTATGATATTCTGTAGCAGGTCAACTGTTTTCGGCAAAACAAAGAAGGTTGATAATAGATGTAGATAAGCATTATCGCTATATAGGCCATATATAACAATAAGGCCTCTTCGGGCGTTACCCGGCTTGGCGGCCGGCCCGGGTTAGCCTGATCCCGCAGTCCGCCATGGGGCCTTTTTTTGGCTCCGCCCCTGAGCCAAAAAATGGCCGGCCAGCTATGCTGTCCCCAGATTGGCCGCCGCTTTAGGTTCCTGTAAGACCTGGGGCTGTAGACAATTATCTCCACTTAAGAAAACTTACCTTCAAAGGGTTTTTTTATATGCCTTCGGTTGCTTCAGGTTCCCCGGTCTCTTCGGTTTCTTCAGTTTCATCCGGTTCTTCGGGCTGATCCGGGTCTTCAAAATCCTCCGGATCTTGTGGATCTTTTGGATCTTTGTGCTCTTCTTCCGGCTCTGCTTCTTCTTCCTTCGGTTCATCTTCCTTCGGTTCATCTTCCTTCGGTTCTTCTTCCTGCACCTCTTCTGGTTCTTCTTCATTAATCGGCTCTTCACCAGCTGGTTCTTCTGCTTCTTCGTCAATTTCTTCGGGAACCGGTTCCGGATCCGGTTTTTCAGTTTCAATATTAACCGGCCCGGGCAGGGTCATCTGAGATCTTTTTTCCACGGCTACCCCGAAAATCTTTTCAATTATATTTACTCTTTCTTCTTCATCGATCACTAAATACCAGATGTTTTGTCCGCCCCGATCGGAAAGTTGTCCGCTGCCGCTAAAAACTTCGGTCTCACTCTCCTCCAGGTTTATCCGCAGCCCAAAAAAACCGAGAGCAATTACCTGGGCTAAATTAAGCTCTGTTTCTGCATTAGCACTGACTGCCCGGTAAAGACGTGGTATCTTTGGTATATTTTCAACCTGGCGCATTTGATCGAAAAAAGCGAGAGTTATCTTTTGCTGCCGCTCAGTCCGTCCCCTTTCGCCTCCCTGGAAACCGGCCCGGTTGCGCACGTAATCCATAAACTGCCTGCCGTCCAAAAGCTGGTAACCTTCATCGACCAGCAGCCGGCCGCGACCAAAATCACAGCGCACCTCAACATCCACATCGTAATAAATACCGCCGATACTGTCGACGATTGCCTCGGCCCCGTCCATATCAAGAACAACATAGCCGTGCAAGGGCACTCCGCCCAGAAAATCCATAATGGTTAACAACGTGGTTTTTAGGCCGCTTTCATGTGGATCTTCATCTTCTCCGGCCCGGTAGTAACCATGCATATAGGAATGGTTAATTTTGTCCCCGGTTTCTGTGCCGTGAATCTTCACATAACTATCCCGCGGAATATTAACCAGTGAGACCTGTCCGGATCGGAAATTGATCGCTGCAATTAAAATTGTATCCGGGCGATAAATACTGTACTGCTTGTCCCGCGCTGCCGAACGATCAAAACCAAGCAGGGCTATGTTTACAGTCTCTGTGCTGTAACGCTGTAAAATAGAGTTGGAATCACTTTCGGGATAATGTTCATCTAAAGCTCCGGGAAAACCAGACCCGGCGCCAAACAATAAACCGGGAAAGCAAGCAACGAGAACACCGGTTAAAAATACAAGAATAAGGATTATTAAAAGTAATTTATAGATAAAGAAACTACGCTTTTTTTTCTTTTTCTTTCCCATTTTAACTTCCCCTTTTAAATTAGTTACCAGCTGACCGGAACGGCTCCAATGCACGAAAATTAAGCTGACCTAACCTGGAAAAGCCAGTGCCATAAAGCCGGATTTCAAAATGACCCCTGCTAAACTTATCGTGCACGGCGTTCGCGGGAGTGCAATAAAAAAGTCCTGCCAAAATGAACAGCACTTCAGGGTTAAGGACCTTAAGGATCAGTAAGTGCTGATTTTATGCAGAGGGAAGAATCTCAAGATCACCCTGCCCTGAATGTTTTCAGTCGGAACAGGGCCGATTTCCCGACTGTCACTGCTTCTATTCCGATTGTCTCCCATAAAAAAGATATGGTCCTCAGGGACTACTACCGGCTCAAATGCAGAAACCATATTCCCTGCGGTATACTCTTCTACCAGTTTACGGCCATTACGGTAGACCTTGCCTTCTTCGTACTCAATATGGTCGCCGGGCAGACCAATGACCCGCTTAACCCAGAGATGTTCGTTGTAATCCCCCAGGATGATTGAAACCAAAGGGTTTTCAATCAACCTGTCCCCAAAAGACCTTTCCCGTTCCACCCTGTTGTCAACGATAAGAATATCCCCATAATCGGGTTCCGCATTAAAAATATAGGGAGTAAGAAATACTAACACCCGGTTGCCTTCCCGGTCAAAAGTTGGCTCCATCGAAACATCGTTGATTTTATATGTCTGGATAAACAGGGTGCTGATCAACAGGGTAAATAAAATGATCAGACCAATTTGTTTGACCCAGGAAATCAGCAGGGCGGCGCCTTTTTCTTTGCTCATAAAAAATATACCCCTTTGCTTGGTTAAGATAACCAGTCTAGATTATAGCATTCAAAAATATATATTGTTAGGGGTAGAATAAACACTGCTGTAAATATATTGTACAAGGTGTTTAATAGCGATTATAAAAATTTTAACCCGGGACTGAACCAGCTTATTATTTATGGCATAAATGGTCAGCTCCAGTTAATTAATTTACCATGTGCTTTTTATCGATTTATGATAAAATTATAGATATGTTTTTGCAGAAAACAGCCACTTTAACGATGCGCCTGTTCTTGTCGGNTTAACCGCTGCCTTAACCCGGGCACAGCCGATCCTTTCCTGGATGATACAAACTAAAGAGGTGAAGAATAAACCATGCAAACTATATTTTATCCGGAGTCAATCGTAATTATCGGTTTGTCGTCTAAACCAAGCAATATCCCCAGGCTAACCCTGGAGAATTTGCTGCGTTGGGGTTACCGGGGAAGAATTTTTGGGTTAAATGAAAGAAGCAATGATGTTCATGTCGACGGAATAAAGATGTATAAGAATATTGAAGATCTACCAGAAATCCCCGATATGGCCTACTGCATGACACCGGCCAAACTTATTCCGGACATGATGGAACACTGCGGCAAATTTGGCATCAGAAGGATGGCTATACCTTCGGGTGGTTTCTCCGAATACAGCGATGAAGGCAAGGAACTTAGCGATAGGCTGCTTGCCCTGGCCAAAAAACACGGGATTCGCTTTGTCGGACCCAACAGCGTTACTGTGGCCAACACCGAAAACGGTCTCTGTCTGCCCTTCGTTGCCCTGCATAAAGCTCCCAAGGGCGACATGTCGATCATTTCCCAGAGCGGCGGCGTAGCCCTGACTATGCTTAATTTTCTAGCTGATGAAAAGATTGGCCTGGCAAAGTTTGCCAGCATCGGCAATAAGCTTGATCTGGATGAAGTCGATTTCCTGGAGTATTACGGGGAAGACCCGCAAACCAGGACTATATGCGTATACCTGGAAAGCCTGGATCGAGGCAGAGATTTTATCGAAACAGCAAAAAATATTGACAAGCCGGTTATTGTTTACAAAGCAAGTGTCACACCAACAGGAAACAAGGCAGCGATGAGTCACACTGCGGCAATTAGCAGTGATGAGAGTATCATCAATTCAGCTTTCGAAGAAGCGGGCATAATCCGCATCGATAACTTCATGGATTTTGTAGAGGTTACCAAGGCTTTTCAGCTGCCGCCAATGAAAGGGCGTAGGATTATGGTCATGAGCCCTGCTGGAGGCTTTTCCGTAATGGGCGCCGATCTTTGTGAAAAAGCGGGTTTCGAATTCGCCGATATGGGCGAACAGTTTTACGAAAGCCTAAAACAGTTCAGCAATGCCGGCGTGATAAATTTCTCCAATCCCCTGGATATGGGCGACATTTACGACCCACAACTAACAGCCCACGTGATCTATTCAGTTATGCACTCCGACCAGGTAGACGGTTCGCTTTATATCAGCCAGCGGCCGCATATGCCCCAGGGAGACAATATATTCCAGAGGATGTTTTTGACCGACCTATCCAAGGAAGCCTGGGGATCTATCCTGTCGGGGGGGAAACCGCTTGGGGTATGTCTTTTCGGCCCCACCCGCGTGATTCAGCAGAGTAAACGCAACGTGCAATTCCCTGTGTTCAACAGCCCGGAAGAGATGATCAGGGCACTTTCCATGCAAATGAAATATCACGAACAGAAAAAGATAGTTGAAAATAAAGGGAAAATAGCGCCGCCTGATAATTTTGACCGGGACACAGCAAAACAGTGGATGGCTAATAAAGAAGGCGATTACGGGGAAGAAACACTTGATCTTCTAAGTGCTTACGGTCTGCCCACAATCGCTTCCAGGACTGCGGAGAGTGAAGCGGAGGCGGCTGCCCGGGCCCGGGAACTGGGTTATCCGGTTGTGATGAAAGTTATATCCCCCGATGCTCTGCATAAATCGGATGCGGGAGGAGTTCTGCTCGGCCTGGAAAACCAGGAACAGGTAAAAACAGGATTTAAAACCATTCGTCAAAACCTGCTTGGCTATAAAGAGGAAGCCCGATTTGGCGGGGTAAGAATCCAGCAAATGGCCAAAGAGGGCTATGATATGTTCATAGGGGGCAGGCAAGATCCTTCTTTCGGGGCAGTGGTATTCTTTGGAATGGGCGGCATCTTTATAGAGATATTCCAGGATGTTGCCAATGCGATCTGCCCGGCAAAGGCTGAAAGCGTGGAAAGAAGGGTAAAAAACCTGCAATCAATTAAAATTCTTGAAGGACAACGCGGTAAAGCACCCGGAGATGTGCAGGCCTTCATCGACACGGTTGTTCGAACATCACACCTCCTGGCCGACTTCCCCGGCATTAAGGAACTCGATATCAACCCGGTCCGGGTTTTTCCCGCAGGTGAAGGTGTTATGGCCCTTGATGCCAGGGTTCGAATTTCTGTTTAACCGCGTTTGTTCCTGATAATCCCGGAACATGTAATTATTTCAACCCCTTGTTGTTCGATTCCGTCAAGAAGCAGGTTCATGCCCACAGAATCGCTGGCGATATGTCCGGCTATGACTATGTTTATGTGATGCTTTTCGGCCTGCTTGCGGTTTTTTTCGCTGATGTGCATGCAGACAATAGTGCCAACCCCCGCCTGGGACAACCTGGCATAAGCCTTGTCAGAACCACCGGTGCCACCGGTCATATCGACCAGGACTTTGCCGGCACGGCGCTCCTTACCGCCTAAAACAATCTCCGGGCCGGCGCTTTGCTTTGCCGCTTCCCCATATTCGGGAATATCTTTTAATAATCTGAGGATATCGCCCAGCGTCCGTGGCTCCTCCTTGTCAAATAATTCCTGTAAAAAAGCAGATACCTGGTTGTCAGCAACAGTGTGCGCGCTCATCATGGCGATATCGAGAATTTTTGCCGCATCGATCGCCCGGTTATGGTTAAGAGGCATCAGGCCCCGCTTAACCTCGCTGATCCGGGAAGCCATAATTCCTTCGGCAACATTTATCGGCACCCCGTAACGGGCCAGGATATCTTCCTGCAGGTGCATTACATAATGAAGGCCGGCCAGAGCTTTTCCTTCAGGGTGGTGAGTTATGATCAATTCCACCGGCCGCCCCTTTTCGGCAAGGCGATCAGCGAGCAGTACTTCCCCCACTTCCATATCGACTCCAACCATCATCCGCTTGACCCTGGTCTCTGGATCACCGCATAGAATACGCGTATCGCTATAGGGGTTGGTTAAAGATTCCAGGTCAAAGTCTTTTTTCTCATTTTCTTTCATTTCATCATATTTTTTCTTCTCCCTGGCCAGCATCTCTTCGACACCTTCCCGCTGCCGCGGGTCTTTTTCAATGCCCCTGTATACAACATAATCGTAAATTTCTTTAATCTTCATGTTTCCAACAGCTCCTTAATGAAAGTTTAATAAAAAATAATCCTATTTAGAAACGCCTTTATTCTGGAAAGATAATTTTCATGCCGGTACGCAGCCTGCAGAACCGTTCTCCCAGCTCCGTAAGCATTTTCGCTTCCGCTTTCAAACCGGTACAGTGGCCGGTATAAATCTTTTTCACGTTCATGGTGATTAACGCTTTCACTGTCTTATTGATCCTTTCTTCATCAGCATCAACCAGGTGAAACCCGCCGATCACAGCAGCAACTTGTTCCATACCGGTCAAGCGAACAGCCGCTTCAATAATGCTGATTATCCCGGCATGAGAACAGCCGGTAACAATAACCAACCCTTCCTGCAGGATAAAAATTAAGGAGGTGTCGTCAGCCATCCGGTCGGGGATATTTTTCCCATCCTGCAGAGTCAGCAGGGAAAGGGTCGGGGCGGCCTCAAAGCTAACCCGCTCTTTTATTTCCCCCGTCGTAACAGCACCCGGCATCAGGGGCAAAGGCTCATCGGTAAGGATCGCTTCGCCCCCGGCTTTTTCGATAGCCTGCAGGCTGTTTTCAGGGCCCATACCTACCGGCCTGAAAGAAGGTTTTATGCTGAAATTAGGACGGTAAATCGTAGAATGGGCCACAACCGGCACTCGACAGCGATTGTTAGCCTCAAGAATATCAACCAGGCCGCCGGTGTGGTCGTAGTGACAGTGCGATAGAAAGACCAGGTCTATATCCTGCGGATCTTTTCGCAAAATCTGCATATTGTTGAGAACAGGCTGTGCCGACTGTCCGGTATCAAATAGAATAACTCGTTCACCACGCTTACCGTTTTTATGCCGGGCCTCCAGAAGAAATGAAGCTCCATGTTGTGATAGCAAACCGGTATCGTAACCGGCACAGTCTTCCAGAAGAACGGTTATTTCCAGACTTTCCAGTTGTCCATATTCGCCAGTCACATAATCAACTCCTTGATTTTTTTATCTTTTTTTAAATTAAGCAGGATCTTTATTCAAGCCGCAAAATACCACTTTCTGAAATTATAGCATAGTTAAGCATCCCGTTTCGGCCCCAAGTTTAACATTTCTAAAGCAATAAAGCGGTATTATGCAGGAATCTGCCTCCAGACTGCCGAAAATAACCGGCAAACGATAGGGGAATTTTCTTTCACCAAACAATTGGCGGACCTTAATCAAGATCACCTTAAAGCTTACTTCTTTGAGCGCCGTATAGCTATGAAAGGAGAATAATGATGAGTTATGGCGATAAATTTCAGCAGTTAAGCAAATACGACCGGGAAACCCTGAAGGGAAACAGCCTGGACTGGAACCGTAAACCGCCTTTGTATAAGCAATATCCACCAGACCTGGAAAGGTTCGAACTGGAAAAACCAGACCAGCAGGGCGGACAACCGCTTTATTCCATAATCCAGCAAAGACGTTCGAAACGCAGTTATAATAAAACTGCTGTTCAGGGCGGTAAACTATCCCAGGTTCTTTGGGCCGCCCAGGGGATTACTTTAGCCACTGAATACCACCAGTTCCGTGCCGCACCTTCAGCAGGAGGACTTTTTCCGATCGAAACTTACTGCGCAATCAATAATGTAGAGGGCTTTAAACCCGGTATTTATCATTACCAGGTGCCTTACCATACTTTGGTTCTCATCAAGGAAGGCAGTTACGGATTGGATTTGGCCCGGGCAGCGCTCGGCCAAAAGATGCTGCGTGAATCTGCTTTTAACCTGGTATGGAGTGCAATGATCGAACGCTCCAAGTGGAAGTATGAACAGCGCGCTTATCGCTATATCTACCTCGATGCCGGTCATATCGCCCAAAATGCCGCCCTCGCTGCGGTATCCTGCGGGCTTGGATCATGCCAGGTAGGCGCCTTTTTCGACGAAGAAGTCAACAGAATAATTGGTCTCGACGGTGCAAGCGAATTTGCCATATACATGTCAACATTCGGCGAAACTTAATTAATATAACAGGCTTGAAATCAAGTTGTCAAATTGCAGAAACGACACTATTACTTGCGATTGCAGAGCAGAGCCATGTATTGTAAAGTTCGAACGCTCTCCCTCTTTTTTGATCACGTATTCAATTGGCGGACGTTTAACAGTTTTAACAGTATGGAGGAATATTATGCAATGTAAACAAGTCGAGGTGACAATCAGCACTACAGCCCGGGAAGCGCTGTACGATATCACCGCCCAGGTTAGAAAAGTTGTAACCGACAGCGGGCTGAAAAGCGGGTTGGTCCATGTTTATGCCCAGGGGGCAACGGCAGCGTTAATGATCCAGGAAGGTTGGGATAACAGTGTGCAAAATGACGTTGTCACTTTACTGTCCCGGGTAATTCCCCGTGGAATCTGGGAACACGACCGGCAGGACGGCAATGCCGATGCCCACCTGAAAGCCGGCCTGGTTGGTCCCGGTGAAACAATACCGATCGTGGCAGGTCAGCCGGGCCTTTCCACCTGGCAAAATATTTTTTTCTGCGAATTTGACGGACCACGGAGAAAACGGACTATAATCATAACTATAACCGGGCATTAATTTTTGCACATAAAATATGAAAATCGTCTTCGCCCTTCACGCGGTTTAGGAAAGCGGTCCGAGGAAAGAAAAGTAGGGTATATTTCTTATGATCCAAAATAAGATTACTGCCGCCAAAAAAGACCACAGCCAGAAAGGGGCAATTTTTATGTCGGCCGGCGTGAATTTCCGGTCAAAGGCCAACCTGAAAACGATGATCACACCGTATGAGATAGCCGGCAGGATTAAAACTGCCAAAACATTGCTCTCCAAGGCCAACAGCAAGCGCCCGTTTAAAAGATGCAACATCGCCCTGGTTCCACCGCAGGCCGGGCAGAGCAGGCCGGTTGCCTGAAAAAACAGGCAGTGATATGGGCGGACTATCTCCCGCAACCCGGGGGTAGTCACATAAACATAGGCAAGTGCGATCGTTACAATTGTAAACAGTAAAAGGCTTCGTTCTAACCAGTATTTTGCAGGAATGTTCAAGTGCCAATTCATCCCCTGTTACACTTAAATTATCTTATTGGAACCGGGCTATAATAAGCAATTATAAACATTAGAACCTAAACTGATGCTCAACAAGCTGAAATAGCTCGCGATATAATATCTGGCCGACGAAAACGAAAATAATCCCGAAAACAATAGAAACAGCGCCCAGAATGATACCGGGCAGGGCATATTGCTGCTGCTGCTGAAAAGCTAAAATACCACAAATCAAAGCAACGATACCCAGAATAACCGAGATATAAGAACAACAAATAAATAATAATACTCCCAGAATTCCCGTAACCAGGGAAATAATTCCTAAAGTATTATTTTCCGACTCTACTGCCCCCGATTTCGTATCAACCATATTCATTAAACCTCCTTTTGGTTATTAAATGCTTGGTGTTATTTATTCTTGCCCGGGGGGGAAATACCCTGCAAAAAAATAATCAACATGTTTATTTTTTTTCTGACCATGGACTTATTTCTTTTCCCGGCAGCCTGTTATATAATCTAAAAATAGAAATTGAACGAGTTAACCGATGAACAGGATGAACAGGCCGGGTGACAAGATGTTTAAAGGTATTTTTGCCCCTATACCCACACCTTTCGATGAAAGAGGTGAAATAGAGTGGAATGCCCTGTCAGACAACCTGACCTGGTGGGGACAAACTTCCCTGCAGGGATTGGTTGTAGCAGGAACCAACGGTGAAGCCGTTCTGCTCGACCATGAAGAGAAAGTAAAAGCATTTTATTTTGTGCGTGAAAACCTTCCTTCTGAAAAAGTGGTGATAGCCGGAACAGGATGTGAATCGGCAAAAGCAACTGTCAGTTTAAATAATGCCGCCGCAGGCAGTGGCGTAAACGCTGTATTAGTTTTGAATCCGAGTTATTATAAAAGCAGTATGAAAGATGAACTGTTGATTGATTACTACCATCATATTGCTGAATGCTCACCCTTACCGGTTATTCTCTATAATATGCCGCGAAATACCAATGTTAATTTAAACGCAAAGCTTGTTGTTAAACTCTCTAAACACCCGAATATAGTCGGCATTAAAGACAGCTCGGGAAATATCGCGCAGATTGGCGAGATAATAAAAAATAGCGATAACAGCTTTTCTGTATTCGCCGGATCAGCTGACTTTCTTTTGCCGGCCCTGCTCCTGGGCGCAAACGGGGGCACCCTGGCTTTAGCAAATGTAATGCCCGAGGAGTGTTCAAATATTTATCGCCTGCACAAAGAAGGAAATTTGAAAAAAGCAACAAATGAGCAGCTGAACATTCTCGAGATTAATAACGCAGTTACAGCCCGTTACGGGGTGGCCGGTCTGAAAGCAGCTATGGAGCTGATCGGCCTTTATGGCGGACCACCCCGTTTGCCGCTTGCACCTCTTGGCAGCGAAGAAAAACAACAACTAAAAGAAACCATGCACCAATGCCGGCTGCTGTGAACAGATCCCGATCAACTGATTATCGTTTGTCGATCCTTCATCGATTATTAAACACTTCAATATTCGAATCACCTTATATAGATTACTGCCGCCACCAGTCGCCGTTATCATTGTTGTCTTCTCCTCCGTTTGGGTTTTCACCTTCGGGAGGATCTTCTTCTTCAGGAGGATCTTCTTCTGCGGGAGGATCTTCTTCTGCGGGGGGATCTTCTTCTGCGGGAGGATCTTCTTCTGCGGGAGGATCTTCGACTTCACCGTTGTCATCATGAGGAGGTTCGGGATCCTCTCCGTTTTCAGGACCCTCATCTTCGGGAACACCGTTTTCCGGATGATCATCTTCCGGTTCGCGATCATAATAATCAGGCTCTTCCGGCAGGTCATTAACTTCATCTTGATCAAGATCATCAGCGTAAGCAGTATGCATGTCACAGTTTATCCGGGGAGCATTTCGTTCAACAAAGTAATCGCTGCTCACACTATTGGCAGCCCGGCAACCCCCGGTCGGACGCAGGCCGGAAACGGAGCATACATCCATCTTAACAATACCTTCAGGCCGAATAAAACTCCTTTTCTCCAGGTCCTGAAATGCTTCCAGGAAAACTTCCCGTAAAAACCCGGTAGAATAGCGCCATCCATCTCGTATGTTGCCCAGTTTCGGCTCATCATAGCCCATCCAGAAGGAAGCCACCAGGTTAGGGGTGTAGGCCACCAGATAAACATCATTGAAGTAATCGGCGGTGCCGGTTTTAGCCGCTACCGGCCGGTCTATCTGCAGAGCCCGGCCCAGATGTTTACGGACAAAATCCTGTAGAATATCATTAACCAAAAACGTGGACTGCGGGCTTAATACCTGTGTGGGGTGGAGCTCCTGTTCATAAATTATGCCACCGTGTCGATCTTCAATTCTTTTTACAGTATGTAAATCGATTTTGATTCCCTCATTAGCCAGGACACCATAGGCCTGGGCCATCTCGATCGCTCTAACCCCGTAGGTAAAACCCCCCAGGGTCAAGCTCAGGTTGTCAACTTCATCGGAAACAAAGGAATTGATCCCCATACGTTGAGCATAATCGACACCCACCCTGGGCCCCAAATCTTCAAATGCACGGACCGCCGGAATATTATATGAAAAGTAAAGAGAATCTCTAACCGAAGTCATGCCTCTAAACCGCCTGTCGAAGTTAACTGGCCGCCACCCCTGTGGTCCAATATACGGCGAATCATCAAGCGTTGATCCGGCTCCGGCCAGGGTTCCTTCTTCAAAGGCCGGGGCATAGGTAATAATCGGCTTTATCGCCGAACCGGGCTGGCGCAGAGAATTATAGCGCAGCAGTTCGTCCTCACCTTTACGATATTCTCGTCCTCCTCCCAACGCTTTAATCTGGCCGGTGCTCGGATCGGCGAGAACAATCGCTGCCTGGGGCTGGGCCAATCCGTCTTCTTCATCAACATGCTCCTGCAGCTGATTCCAGGGTAAATTTTCGCCCGGAAGAACATCGGCCAATGCTTCTCTAGCTCCCGCCATATCAAGATAAACAGTCGTTGGATATAAATCGGAGCGGCCGAGAACCTCTTCGACATGTTTTTGCATTCTCGGTTCCAGGTTGGTGTAGATCCTTAAGCCCCCGGTATAAATCGCCTGGTAAGCTTCCCCGCGGGAACCGATAGAGGGAATCGAACTCAAGATGTTAATCAGTTCGTGATGGACCACATAGTCGATATAATAAGGGTAAGGATACTCCGGATCGCGCAGTTCAGCATAAAAAAGCTCTTCTGCAAGCGCTCTCCGGTATTGAGCTTCTGTGATATGTCCCAGCCGTTTCATGCTAAAAAGCACGGTGCGCATTCGCTCTTCAGCTATCACTTCACTGGCAATCGGGTTATAATTATTTGGTGAGCGAGCTATCCCGGCCATCATCGCGGCTTCAGGCAGGGTTAAGTCACTGACATTTTTATCAAAATAAGTCTGGGCAGCCGCTTCAACACCGTAAGCGCCGTTTCCAAAATAAATACGATTCAGGTACAGCTGTAAAACTTCTTCTTTACTGTAGTTGCGTTCAAGTTGAATAGCCAGCCAAATTTCCTGTACTTTACGCCGGTAGGTTTTCTCTCTGGTCAAAAAGGCATTCTGAGCTAACTGCTGGGTAATGGTACTTGCGCCCTGAACAATTTCTCCGGCCTGAAAATTGGCATAGGCCGCTCTCATACTGCCGATGACATCAAAACCAAAATGATCTTGAAAACGTTCATCTTCAATAGCGATAAAGGCTTTCTTTACATGTTCCGGTATCTCATCTAAACCGACTGCAATGCGATTCTGTTCTTCGTGCAGGATAGTAACTTCATCGCCGTTTATGTCATAAAGGTATGATGTTTCCTTTGTGGCCAGGCGTAAGGGATCAAAGGGCGGGGTTTCGTTAACATATTGAATCACAACAGCGGCGGTAGCTCCTCCGGTTATAAGAAAAAGAATAACCAGCAGGACAAAAAATACTTTCAGTATACTACCGAAACGAATCGGATGCTTATGATTTTTAGGAGCAGGATTATTAAAAGCAAAATCCAGGGGAGATTTCTTTTCTACCACCAGATGTAAATCCTCCCTTTACCAGATAAAATTTGTGGACAAAATAACCCCTGCCTGCATGCTTAATTATTAGCAGTCCTTTGACTGCCAGCAGTAAACTTGCAAAAAGAGGTCTTTGAATAAATCTTAAAACAATTATATCACAATTGTCACTACGTAAATAAAATAGTTTTTCCTGCTGTGAAAGAATGGAGTATATATCCACAGTTTAATTATCAGCCTCAATTATCTAAAATAACCCGTATTTGCCTTTTTTTGCTTAACGTCCCTTCCACCGGGGTTCTCTTTTTTCCTTGAAAGCAGCTATGCCTTCCCTGAAATCATCAGTCTGCAGCAGATGGCCAAGAGCTTCTTGCTCAATTTCAAGGCCAGCCTCTAAATCAGTATCAATACCCTTGTTAATCGCTTCTTTAATCTTTATTAACCCTGCAGGCGGTTTGCCGGCCAACTTTTCAGCAAAGTCTGAAACAGTTCTATCCAGCTCTTCCCTGACGACAACCTGGTCAGCAAGCCCCATCTTTTTTGCTTCATTACCGTCGACCGTGTCGCCGCTTAAGATCATCCATTTAGCCCGGGATACACCAATTCTCCGGGGCAGCCGCTGGGTTCCGCCCCAACCGGGCATAAGTCCGCGATTAATTTCGGGCAGGCCAATCTCTGAATTATCGGTAACAAAAATAAAATCACAGGCCAGCGCCAGCTCGTAACCACCACCTAAAGCATAACCATTTATCATGGCGATAACCGGTTTCTCAAAGGCACCAAGAATTTCCACGATCGGTTCAACATAGGCAGTTTCTGAAAGATCCCAGCCGGCCGAGAAACAATGTTTAATTTCCTGCCGGCCTTCTTTTTCCCTGATCCGTGGATTGCCGGTAATTACCAGCACCCTGATTTCATTGTCTCCGGCTATATCTTCCAAGGCTTCCTTCATTTCCAGGCCAAGCGTGCTGTTGATTGCATTCAGGCGCTGCGGGCGGTTTAATGTTATCCGCGCCAAATGATCTCTTTTTTCAACAATAATCGTTTCATAGGCCATCGGGTCACCCCTTTATTCATTATTTTATAATTACGAATACCTGTTATTATTTCTATATTTTTTCATTTATTCCTGCCGATTAACTGCTGCTTTCATCTGCTACCGGCCCTGCTTTTTGCCCCGCAGCACAGGTACAATCCTGCTTTTTAGGGGCTCGGGGACATTTTTTATTTTAAAATAATCAACTTTTTTTATAACCGGGCTGTTAACTTTGACGATCAGGGCCAGGTCCCGTGCGGTTAAACCCTGTTTTTTTCGCAATTCCTTAACGGTTTTATTGCCAAAGGTCTTAAAAAACATTGCCACCCTCCCTTAGTTCATCCCCGGCTGCTAAAAAGGATTATAAAGCCAATTACCATAAAGTAAAATACGATGGCAAGGCCAAGGCCCGCAAGCACCTTTTCGAAACTATCTATTTTTTTCTGACGAACCAGGCATTCAGCGCACAAAGGCTTTTTATCAAAATGAAAAAGGGGGAAATGCTCCCTCGTGTAGCCGCCTCGAATCGGATGAAAATTAACCTGGTCAGGATTTACTATTTTAGCGCATTTATGACAGATGTATTCTTCGTTATTCATAACCAAAACTCACCTCTATAAGAATTCGTCCTGGACTTCGGCGACCTGCAGCGGATCAAATGGTTTTAAGCTCAGTGGTTCTCCTTCCAGCGCCCTACTGGAAGATTCAAATGTCGGGCGCGGACTGCTATAAAAAATCCCCAGCGGTATTTTGTCCCCCCACTGCCGGGAAAGTTCCATCGCCGCCATCCAATCCTGCGGATCATTGATCTCCGGATAATAAATTCGCTTTTTATACCAGCCCCAGGTATTGATTTTGTTGAATGAAATACAGGGCTGTAAAATATCGATCAGCGCATATCCGGGAAATTCAATCGCCGCTTCCATTGTCTCCTGCAGGTGCTCCTTTTCCCCGCTAAAACAGCGGGCTACAAATCCCGCTCCCAGAACCAGGGCCAGGGAAAGCGGGTTCAGGGGAGGCAATACCACCCCATCTACCTGGACACCGGTCTTCATTCCCGGTTCGCTGGTCGGGCTGGCCTGGCCCTTGGTCAATCCATAAACCTGGTTATCATGGACGAAATGGGCGATGTCCGGATTACGGCGTATGTTATGGATAAAATGATTGCCTCCTTCACCATAGCTGTCACCGTCACCGGACTCGACGATTACTTTTAGATTTTTATTGGCCACCCGGGCGCCTACTGCTGGAGAAAGAGCCCGCCCGTGCAAGCCGTTGAATCCGTTCACTCGTAAATAATGCGGAATTTTTGCCGCCTGACCGATACCGGAGCATATTAAAACCTGATGTGGTTTCAGATCCAGCGCAGACAGCGCTGCGGCGAGTGCTCCACGAATGGCAAAATTACCGCAGCCCGGACACCAGGCTGTTTCACCAAGCATGTAGTCGTCAGCTTTATAGATCATTTTTAACCTCCTCAACAATTTCACGGGCCAGGAAGGGACGGCCGTCATATTTTATTATTGATCCTTTGATCGAAAGCCCCGTTTCCCGGCGGATCAGGGCTGCCAGCTGTCCACCGGCATTGTTTTCCAGGCAATAACTCCTCTCTACCTCAGCAAGCAAGTTTTTCAAGCGTTTCTGGGGCAAAGGCCAGAGATCACTGAAATGAAGCATGCCCGTTTTTGTGCCCAGGGTTATGAGCGCATCTACAGCTTCCCGTAGCACACCGTAAGTAGATCCCCAGCCGATTAAAAGCAGTTCCGGGTGAGGATCGCCATAGAAATCGGGTTCATCCATCTCTTCAGCCAATGAAGCCAGTTTTCGCATCCTCTTTTCGACCATCAGCCGCCGGGTCGATGCATCTTCAATAATATTACCGTTTTCATCATGCTCGTCACTGTCGACCAGGACAACTTCACCTTCAAACTGCCCGGGCAAAGCCCGCGGGGATATACCACTTTCAGTATTGCGGTAGCGTTTATAGGGCTTTTCATACCCGTTTTCTTCGGCAATGAAGCGATTATAACTCAGGCGGTCAAAATCAAAGGGTTCTACAGAGCGGTGGGTGTCGGCAAAGTTTTGGTCGGACAGGAAAAATACCGGAGTCTGGTAACGATCAGCCAGCTCAAATGCTTTATTAAGGCGGTAAAAAGCATCTTCGTGTGAAGTTGCGCTGAGCACTGCCCGCGGAAACTCGCCATGCCCGCTGTGAATAACAAATTCAAGATCGGCCTGCTCGGTGCGGGTTGGCAGGCCAGTGGCCGGTCCGGGACGCATGGCTACAATAATTACCAGTGGGATTTCAGTCATGCCAGCCAGGGAAACCCCCTCGACCATCAGTGAAAAGCCGCCTCCGGAAGTGCAGGTCAGGGCCCTTATACCGGTATAAGAAGCGCCAAGAGCCATATTGATTGCCGCTATTTCGTCCTCAGCCTGTTCAACTACCAGCGGGTAATCCTTGCTTTTCCCGGCCAGGTAATTCATGACACCGGTTGATGGAGTCATCGGATAAGCCGACAGAAAACGGCATCCGCTGGCCAGCGCAGCCATGCCCAGGACCTGGTTACCGTCAATAAACAGCTTGTTGCCGTCTTCATTCCTTGGCGGTAAATCAAAGCAGGCACTGCAGAATTGGGCTGCGGCGTCAAAGCCCGCTTTCAGGGCAACGATATTTTTCTCGGCAACCCCTTCTTTGCCGGCAAAGGTATCATGCAGCAGGTCTTCCACGGTAGAAGTCTGCAGGCCCATCAATACAAGCAGTGCCCCGACAGCAACCGTGTTGGCCATTACTTTACCGCCCGCTTCTTCGGCCAGTTTCTGCAGTTCAACCGGCACACCCCTGTTTTCATCTTCCGGCAGGCTGAATGAGCGGGGGTCAAAAATTACCCGGCCCGAAGGTGCCAGGTTATCACGGTGATGATAATAAGTCTCTTCATTAAGAGCAACCATGATATCAATCGATTCGACGATTGCCCAGGGTTTGCCTGATGCAATACGAAGCCGGGAAAAATTATGCCCGCCCCGGACCCGGGACATGTAATCCTTGGTATAAATTAATCCGCAGCCTTCTCTGACAAGAGATTTACCAAGCAGGTTCATAATCGTCTCCATACCCTGACCGGCTGCTCCGCCAACAAGAATATTAACTTCCATAACCGTCGATCAACTCCCTTTTAGATTATTAACTTAACATAACCTTAAATCCAGTTAATCCAGGCCAAGAGGACCAGGCCCAGGATCACCAGGATCGTGCCGCTAATATAACTGAGATACTGAGTATACCTGCTTATAGCAGGCAAATTTTTAGCCATACCGGTAAAAGTCCCTGCCGCCAAGAGGGGCACTCCGTGACCCAGGCCATAGATGAACAGCAATCCGCTGCCATAAAGTGGCTCGGCCTGGACGGCGGCGTAAGTAATAATCACGGCCAAAACCGGTGTTGCACAGGGAGAGGCAACCAGGCCAAAGAGCATTCCCGTCACCAACGATCCGCCCAACCCGACTTTTTTATGCGTTATTTTTTTTAAGCCGGGAAGATCAAACGTTAAAACACCGAGCAGCTGCAAGCCCATGATAACAGCCACAGCAGCCAAAAGGTAGTACCAGATAGCGCCAATTTCACCGAATACCCGGCCAAAACCAGCGGCGATAAAACCGAGGATGGCGAAGGTACCCGCCAAACCGACCACAAAAGACAATGAAAGGGAAAATCCCCGTTGACGGTGAGAATCACCATAACCCCCAATATAGCTTACCAGGAGAGGAACCATCGATAAAATACAGGGGCTAATGCTGGTAATTAAACCCCCGATAAAAACGATGGCCAGGGTCAATAGTGATCTTTGAGCAACCGTGCCGGGCAGCTGTTCCGAAAAGAAATAATCCAGGCGTGACAATTCCTCAGCTTGAGCAGCCTCACCAATAAGGGGATCAATCCTGGCCTCCATATCTTCAAAATCAAAAACACCTGCTTCCTCTGAAACAACCTCTCCCCCGGAGTTGATAAAAACAAACATCGGGATGTACAGGACCTCAAATCCTTCTTCCCGCAGCAGTCGATCAGTATTCGGGTTGTCAAGATCGGCCACTATAAATTCAACCTGACCGGCATAATGTTCTTGTAGAGCCATGATCACGGGCTCCATCATTACGCAAGCGCTTCACCACCGGGCGTAAAATTCTAAAACGATCGGTTTTTCAGCTTCACGGGCTTCCTTAAAGGCAGTATATGGATCATCTGCAGGTGAGAATTCAGCATCAGCAGGCTCTGCCTTTTCTCCTGCTCCGGGTGCAAGTATAGTTAAATTGGATAAGATCATTATTGCCAGAACCGCAAGGCCGACAAATGTTAAAACAGCCAGTTTATACTTTTTAGACAAAACCAAACCTCCGTTTAAAAATATAGCATCTGCATTTTGTTATTCGCATTTAACAGTATTGTACAATAAACCGGCAACAATTACATCTAAAAACAACAAAAAATCATCTGCAGTTTAGCGTTTTTGCGCGATTATCTTGTTTAGCTTCGCCAGCAAGAAAAAACATAAAAGCGAGGTAATTAAACCGAGCAGAAAAGACAGGTTATAGCTTGCAGTTAGTTCGGCCAGGAAAGCTGCAGCCATGGGGCCGATGCTGCCTACAAGCCCGAGAGCGGTAAAAACCATACCATAGTTGACTCCGAAATCATCGAGGCCAAACAGGTCTGCTACAGCAGTTGGAAATGAAGTGTAAAGACTGCCATAACTTAAGCCCAGAAAAGCTGTACCTAAAACCAGCGCCAGCCAGCCTAAGCCGCTTATAAAAAACAGCATTGCCACCGTCATTATTACAAGAGCCACTTTCATGTTGCCGATATAACCCAGGCGGTCACAGATTGCACCACCGATTACCCTGCTTGCTGCATTAGCCAGAGCAAAAAGAGAAACCAGCAGGTAGCCCCAGGCAACCTGAAAATTTAGTTCGGCAATCTGGACCAGGTGGCCGACAAACATCATTCCGACACCGCTGGTAAGAGCTACCAGCGCCCACAATAACCAAAATGAAGTTTGCCCTATCGTTTTACGCCAACCCGGTTCACCCGGCTCAACCGCTCGACCGGGTGAAGCATTCATCCCCTGTCCACTGGCCGGCACAGAGATAAAGCGTGATGAAACAGTAATCACAACGAGCAAAAACAGGCCGCAGAACAGGAAAGCATTGATTACACCGGTATAGTATAAAAGAAAATTTATTACCGGCGCCCAAACCAGGGATCCCGCACCGAGACTCATGAGCACTATACCGGTAATTAAACCCCTTTTCTCCGGGGGAAACCACTTGATTGCAGCCGGGGTTACTGCTGAATAACCGAATGCGGCAGCAGTGCCAAAGACTATTCCAAACGAAAAAGCCACTCCCAGAGGGCTGGCAGTTAAAGCACAAAGTATTAAGGCCAGTCCGGTAAAAATACCGCTTAAGAAGACTCCCCGGCGGGGACCGAATCGATCCTGGAAGCGACCGGCAAAAATCATCGCTATCGAAAAAAACAACAGTTCCAGGGTATAAGGCAGCATGGCCTCAGATTTGCTCCAGCCCAATTCCTTAATCAAACCATCGGCAAAAACCGACCAGGCATAAAAAAGCCCCAGGGCAAAATTAATCATGCAGCCGGCCAGGGTAACCCGGACCCTTTTAGAAAACACTGGTTTAAACACCACCGCAGTCACTTACCGGGTTACGCTTCATTGGTCGTAGAGATGCTTCATGATATCGCGCCGGGAGACAATACCGATTAACTTCTCATCATCATCAATAACCGGAAGCCTGCTGATATTTTTTTCGACCATCAGGGTGGCTGCTGTTTCCAGATCTTGATCGGGTTTTATCGAAATTACATCTTTACTCATCAGCAGCCCCGCTTCCAGGGCCATTGCTCTTTGCAGTTCCTCAACAAATTTAGCAGGACTGCCGAGATAAATCAGTCCACCGAGAATTTCCAGGTAACCCGGCGCCTGGATTCTGGAAGCCCTCCTGATTAAATCACCTTCAGTAACTATCCCGACCACCTTGCCGTCGTCATCAGTTACCGGTAATCCGCTTATATCATGTTCCTGAAGTAACTTTGCGCATTTTTCCACCGAGTCACCGGCAGAAACAGTGATCACCGCCGCAGTCATAACTTCTTTAATCTGCATTTATTTACACTCTCCTTTTCAAAGGTTATTCGTTAAAAACAAATTTTGCGATTGCCTGCATGTATTTATCTGAATCGACAAACATAATATCATTATGATCTGCAAAGGGGATGACCAGCATTTCTTTTTGCGCCGTTCCAAGGGATTCGAACAGATCCTGGCCCTGCTCTAACGGAACCAGGCGATCACGTTCGCCATGGATAACCAAAGCGGGCAGCTCAATTGTCCCGGTCAGGCGGCGGTATTCTTTTTCAAGCGGAGACAGATCGCCGGGTGAAGGAAGGCCGAGATGGCGGATCAGCCCGGCAACACTGATAAAGCCGCTTTCTATAATCAAACCTTTCAATTTCCCGGGAAATTTTGCAGCCAGTTCCAAAGCGGAAATGCTGCCCAGCGAACGGCCCATAACATACCAGTCGTACCTTTTACCTTCACCAGGTAGATTATGGTAAACATAATCGAAAATGATACCGGCATCCTTGACCATGGCGGTAAAGGTCGGTTTNCCGCCGCTGGCCCCGTATCCCCGGTAATCGGCCACCACCAGGTTTAATCCGCGGCTGGTGTAAAGCGGCGCTATACCGTCATAATCGCTGACCACCTCTCCGTTACCATGAAAATAAAGAATCCAGGGGTTTTCTTCTGCTGCAGGATAAGCGCGGCAGACAATGGACAAATTGCTTTCAACCAAAACTTCCAGATCAAAAGCTTTCCCTTGAGGTTTACTGTGTTGACTGCGCGGATAAAATAAATACATTAACAGTGATGAGTTGTCGATTGTCGAATATAGTCCTGACATGCAATCACCCTTTTAAATAAAGTTATGGTGTTCACCGAATTACATTTCAATTACAAGGCGGCTTTCGTCGAACAGTTTCCACCCCTGTTTAACCAGTTCATCAACTTCATGGGCAAAATCTTCAACCAGCTGCTCATCTGAAAGCATATCCAGGTTCATTTTAACATTGTAACAAGCGCCGGTCAGGGCAGCCAGGGCCTGCAGGTTGGCTACTCCTAAATCTGATATTGCCGACGGATTTCCTTTGCCGGCCGCTTCATTAACCAGGGACAACACCCGCAAACTGCCGCGTGCTGTCTGCACCGGGACATCAGCTGCATTTTTTAAGGCTTCCTGAACTGCTTTTTCTCGCTCCGCTTTTTCCTTTTCACTTTCTTTTGGCATCCGGTAGCTCTCCATAACCTGATTAAAGGCAACTGTATTTTCATCAACTGCTTCCAACATCCTGGTCATTAAGAATCGTGCTTCCTCTCCGACATTTTGCAGCATATCGACTATTTCACCCAGCTTATTTCGATTTTGGCTTAAATTGCAGTACATCGAAAGCAGCGCGGCGGCCTGGGCCCCGGCCAATGCTGCGACACTCCCTCCGCCCGGTGCAGGAGAAGGAGAAGATACTTCACGGACGAATTCCTGGATGGACAGTTCCTTAAGCATAATATATTCTCCTCAGGTATTCCTTAATTTTAATAACATTTATTATTATAGCAATGATTTCCTGTTCAAGCCAGTTTTTGCTTCCTGCTAACTCTACCGCGAGCCAGATCTTTAACCTTTTTTTCAACTTCGGGTGCAAGAGGAGGAACTTCATGCCACTTTAATATTTCTTTAAGCAAAGCATTAGCGCTTTCCCCAAGACTTTTTGAACCGGCAGACTGCCAGTTTTTATAATTGTTGCGATTAAAAAGGTTGGTAAAATGCATCTGGCTGCGGAAATGATCCATGGTATGCTGTTCGGTAATAAAATTGCCTCCGGGCCCGACTTCACCGATCAGATCCAGCGCCAGGGTGGCCGGATTGATATCCACCCCGCGGGTCAGGTATTTCACCGCGCCGGCTCCTTCGTTGCATAAGACCAGGTATTCAAGGCTTCCTGTCGTGCCGGCGCCGATATAACCCAGGTCGTGAATTAAATTGCCTCCGGCCAGGCCGGAAATAAGCAGGTTAAAACCGGCCTCCATTGCCGCCTGTTGATCAAAAATATGTGCATCGGTACAGCCGGCGAGGGTAAATGACGGCAGGTGGTAATATTGGGCCAGCTGGACTAGTGAAACGGCGCCCACAGCTCCCTGCGGGTTTCCATAAGTACAAATTGTGGTGATCATATCCAACGGCGGCGTCCCTCCTCCATAGATAAAGGGTGCACCCCCGGATTTCAGCTGGTGAACAACCAAACCGGAAAGTATTTCAGCATTGGCCACGACCAGGGCGCCCGCTGTCGTCACCGGTCCGGTTGCCCCGCAAAGCACGGCCGGAGCATGAACAGTCGGTATTCTTTCCTCAGCAGCCGTAAGCAGTTTTTCCAGGGCGTTCTTTGATTGAACCAGAGGCGATGTCGGTTGGGAATAATGGATCATATATGGTTTCTCAGTCAATTCTTTTCTTCCCCCGGTGATAAGGGCGGCCATTTCAATTATATCCAGGAGACCCTGGCGATCGTTGGCATCAAAAATAATCGGCTTGGTGCTGTTTAAGGTCATCGCTTCGAAGTGGTGACGATCAGACCTGATCCCGGGGACATCCGATGCCCGGGCCATAGACATTACAAAATCGATATTTTCAAGAGCATCAGTAACTAAAGCTGCGTTGATCGTGTCCTGTTTAACTGAAAGCCTCTTCTTTCCGGTTTCAATATCGATCGTATAAGGAGTATCAGAACCGGTGCCAAAGTATGTATTGGCATTTTCAAGTGTCATGGCCAGCTTACCGGTCCGATCAGATATTAATATTTTGCCGGGTGCGGTTTGCAAAGCTTGCTGAACCATCCAGTTGGGAATCTTAACCAGATCGCCTGATATGCGCGCCCCGGCTTCCTGTAAAAGCTGTTTTGCTTCCGGCTCACATATTTTTACTCCAACCTGCTCAAGTATATCCAGGGTGGCCAGGTGTAGTTTTTCCATTTGATCTGTTGTCAGATTAAACAGTCCCATACGCTTGTGAAGATTATTGTTTTCGACCACTAGCAGTGCCTCCCTCATGAGTAGCATGACAGATTCTATTGCAAGCTGTCATGCTTAAGTCTTTTTAATTTTAATCCCGGGCAACTTCCCGGTCCCGCCGCGAAACAATTTCTTGGATCTCATTTTTGGTCTCCGGCGAGATATATACAGGGTGGCGGTTATCTAAAATGTTCCGCACCCGTTCATTAGCCGCCTGGCCAAAAGTTTTACTGCCTTCGTTCAACCAAACATCATAATTTTTCCGGTTTAAGGTTTGCGGAAAATATAGTTCCCGGCGAAAATGCTTCATGGTATGCTCTTCAGCCAGAAAATGCCCACCCGGCCCCACTTTTTCGATTAAATCCAGGGCCAGGTGCTCATCACTGGTATCTACCCCGCGCAGCAAATGCTTAACCGCTCCAACGGCTTCGCTGCACAGCAGCAAATGTTCGAGACAGGATATCATCCCTATCCCGATATAGCCCAGGTTATGAATCAGGTTCCCTCCGGCCAGCCCGGCAATCAAAAGGCTAAAGCCCGCTTCCATCCCGGCCTGCTGATCAAAACTGTGCGCATCGGTACATCCGGCAGTCGTAAATGAAGGCAGCCCGTAATACCGGGACAATTCGACCAGGGAAATACAGCCCCGATCACGTTCAGGACCGCCGTAGGAGCAAATCGATGTGCCCATGTGCATGGGCGGAATACCCCCGCCGTAAATAAAAGGAGCACCCTTTGCTTTTAATTGATGAATGACCAGGCCGGATAATATCTCGGCATTGGCCACGACCAGCGCTCCGCTCATGGTTACCGGTGCGGTAGCGCCAAGCATCGGAGTCGTCGCATAAATAAGCGGAACGCCTTCGGCAGCGCAGGTCAGCACTTTTTCTAAAGCATCACGTGAATGCAAAAGAGGTGAACTCGGTTCAGCATAAAGGGCCAGGCCTGGTTTTTCAAGCAGCGCTTCCTTCCCTCCGGCGGCCAGGCGGGCTATTTCAATAATATATTCCAAGCCCCGACGCCGGTAAGCAGTAAACAATATCGGTTTGTTAGTATTAAGAAGCATCGCTTCAAACTGGTGCAAGTCCGATGAATCGACCGGAACATCAGTAGCTACGCCTAAAGACATAACAAAGTCTATGTTCTCCAATGCTTCAACTAACCGCGCTGTATAACAATTATCCTGTTTAACCGGTTTCCTGCGTTCTCCGGAATAAAGATCGATGGTAAAAGGGACCTCTGATCCGGTTCCATAGTGGATACTGTATTTTTCCATGGTTATAGCCCGGCTGCCATCGCGGGCAAACAGGGTGACCGCAGAGGGCGCTGTCTCCAGGGCCTGCTCGACCATCCGGGACGGAATTTTAACCAGGTTACCTTCTATCCCGGCTCCGGCGCCATGAAGCAATTCGAGCGATTCCGATTCGAAAACATTAACCCCGGTATGTTCAAGAATATGCAGGGTGCCCTGGTGAATCCGATCCATTTGATATCTGCTCATCGTATTTAAACCAAGTACACTCCGGGATAATTGGTTAATATTCATCGTAAAAACTCCCTGTAAAATTTGTCGGCAGCTTAACCTGATTCTTCCCCTGCGGATATGGCCTGCCATATTTTCTCTGCTGTCAACGGCAATTCAGTCACCCGGGCCCCGGCCGCATCGGCTACAGCATTGGCCAACGCTCCGGGAACAGGCACCTGTACTATTTCGCCCAGGCCCTTTGCGCCGAAAGGCCCTTGCGGATCATCGGTTTCGATAAAATAGTATTCTACAGCCGGGACATCAACACAAACGGGGATTTTATAGTCAACCAGTGAAGAATTCGCAACCCGCCCCTTTTCAAACAGGTAACCTTCATAACAACTAAATCCCAGGCCCTGGGTTACCCCGCCTTGGACCTGCCCACCGGCGGCAAGCTGGTTGACAATCCGCCCCGAATCATGGACGGCCACAATACGATGCACAGTCAGGGCCCCGGTAGTTTTATCAATCTCCACTTCGGCGGCATGGGCGGCAAATGAATAAGTAACCGAAATATTGCCGTAACCGGTTTCGTCGTATTCGCCGGCCGGCGGCACATACCTGCCCTCTCCGACCAGGTTCATACCGCTGGTGATCTTATGGTGGTAATAAGCAACTGCCGGCAAATCCAGCTGACTGCCTGAATTAGTCTTAATACAGCCGCCATCAAAGTTTACCGGTCCGCCGGACATACCCGAGGCAGTTTGGCTGATAATTCTTTTTAAATCTTCAGCAGCCAGCTGAACGGCTTTACCGCCAATAGTAGTTTGGCGGTTAGCCAGGGCCCCTTGCGAATAAGGTGTAACCAGGGTATCGCGGGAATAAATTCTGATCATTTGCGGATCCAGCCCCAGCACCCTGGCCGCAATCTGGGCAAAAGCGGCATAAGCTCCCTGCCCGTAATCCTGTTCACCGGTAAAAACGGTAACCCGGCCGTCAAGCTCGAGGACAGCCCGGGCGGAAGCTCCGCGAAAATCCTTATCGGCCACAAGGCTACCTGAAGCGTGAATGCCGGCGCTGATCCCATAACCCCGGTTTTTATTACGCCTGTGCCAGCCAATTTTTGATGCGGCCGACCGCAGGCAGTCAGCAAGTGCGCAGCTGCCTATTTTAAGCCCGTGTACGGTTATATCCCCGGCGTGCGTACAATTTTTCAGGCGCACTTCCAACGGATCCATTTCCAGTTTTTTTGCCGCCTGGTCAATTAATGACTCACAGGCAAAATTTGCCACCTGATTCCCATAGGCCCTGTACTGAGCGGTAGGCACCTTGTTGGTATAGACAAGCCTGGCCCTGGTTTTTATATTTGGAATACGGTAGACCGAATCGTTTCGTTCAGAAAGGGTTTTCGAAACCCAGGGCGCCTGGGCACAGTAAGCCCCGTTATCAATTATAATCTCCGATCTACGGGCCAGTATAATCCCGTTCCGGCACAGGGCCATTTTCACTTTCATTTCAGCCGCGACCAACGGACGACCGACTGTAAATTCTTCTTCCCGGGTCAGACTCATTTTCACCGGGGAACCGGTTTGGATGGATAAGAGTGAAGAAATTATATATAGTTTCAGGTTACCGTAAACCCGCCCACCAAAACCGCCGCCCATAACCGGGCCGATAATCCTGACCTTTGAAGAAGTTATATTCAGCGCCCTGGCAATTATATCACGGACAATGTCGGGCGACTGCAGGGCGGTATGGATGGTTAAGCCATTCAAATACTCGCTTCTAGCTACACAGGTAATCGGCTCAAGGTAAGCAGGATGGACAGAAGGAATGGAAAATGAGTTTTCAACGATAACAGCCGCCTCATTAAAGGCCTTGTCCGGATCTCCACGCTGCAAATTCCTTTCCCAGGCTACATTTCCTGGAAATTCTTCGTGCAACTGCGGCGAACCGGCTGACAGGGCTTTGGCAGGCTCAAAGACAGCCGGCAGAAGTTCATAATCCACCGCGATCGCCTGTAAAGCAAGTTCAGCCGTTTTCTGGTCAACAGCAGCTACGGCAGCTACTTCATCACCAATATAGCGCACCCGGTTAAGGGCCAGGGGCAGCTCATCGTTGACGACGATCCCGTACGGCTTGCCTTCCAGATCCCGGGCAGTGAGCACTGCCCGCACCCCGGGAATTGCCCGGGCAGCGGAGCTATCTATTTTTTTTACCCGGGCATGGGGGTGGGGGCTGCGCAATATTTTACCGTAAAGCATACCGGGAAATTTTAAATCAGCGCCGTAGATAGCCTTACCGGAAACCTTGGCCCACACTTCGGGGTCTTGATAGTTGGCAAAATCGGAAAATTTCTTTTCCGGCTTAGAAAATCCTGGTTTTCTCACCGGCAACAGTATAATCACTCCTAAAAGTCTTTTCAGCGTACCTGTCTTTGAGCACAATTCAGTCTGAACGATGCCGGTATGCAGCCGGCGGCTCATAACCGGTTTGCCACCCTGACCATGGCCCGCACATTTTCAATCCCGGCATCCATCGGCACATCACAACCGGAGCTGAGGATTAATTGACTTTCACTGCCGATCTTTTCAATCAGGTTTATGCAATACTCTTCTACTTCTTCGGGGCTGCCCCTGGCCAGGATCGGGGCGGGAACATCACCCATCAAAATAAAATTGTCCTTTAACAGGTTCCCGGCCCGGGTTAAGTCCGTGCTGCCATCTGTATGCATGATCAACCCGCAAGGAAAATCTCTCAAATAAGGCAGATTCTCGGTCCAATCGCAATCCAGGTGCAGCATTACATTTATTTCGGCCCGGTAAAACATATCGATCATTTTTCTCAGGAAGGGCAAAGCAAACTGCTCAAAGTGGCGAGGCGAGATCAGGTTGCCGCCGGAGCGATGGGCCGTGATAACCACCGCAGGAATCCCGTAAAACCGGGCCGCTTCAATTGCCCCTTCGATAAAGTCAGAAACCATTCCCTCTAAAGCGTTAATAACCTGTTCCGGCCGGATAATCAGATCTTCAAAAAACTTAAACATGGTCCTCCCGGCACAGAGCACCTCAAAAGGTGCGGTTACCGCAGCGCCACACATTAAAGGTATGTTTTTCTGCCTCCAGGCTGCCAGATCCCTTGCGCCCTCTTCTTTAGAACGCTGAAACAGTTCCGGCAATTCAACGGCTCGAAAGTTCGTAAACCGGGGCAGCAAACGTGCTAAAAAGCGATTCCATCCGTAAGTGGCAATAAAATCGTAGTCATCGACAAAAATTGTTTCTTTGCTTTCCTCAAACTGCCACATTGAATGCTCGGGCAAGTCACATCCGGGCAGGTGAATACAATTTGGAAAACCGCCGGCAGCATAAGAAAAAGGGCTTGGCAAACGCCCGATCACAAACCCGTCCGCGCCGGTCTCCAAAAAAGTTTTTATCACTGCGTTACGCTTGACAGCGGGATCTTCGATAAACAGGCGGGGTGAAATACCCTGCCTGGCGGCAGCAAAAAAATCAAAATAGAGCGCTACCGGAACTTTTTTTGTTGTTAATAAAGGCCATTTCGCAGCAAAATGCCGCTTTAACTTATGCAGTTCCCGGCTCAATTTCAAACCTTTCATTTTTAATAGTCAAATTCAATGATCACGGACAGTTTTGGTCATATACTTTTAATTAATCCGGACGGTCTTTACAAGCCGGTTCGTGTTGAACAGACGGCTTTTAAGCGCTTACTTAAAGGTAACTGTTTATTTTTTCGGCAATCTTCTGATCAAGGGACCGGGCCGGTTCTCTACCGAGAAGCGCTTCAGCTTTTTCACGGGCCAGGTCAAAGCAATTTTTGCCGCCCAGTGTTTTCCAGGTTTCCCACATCATCCGGTTAAAAACGGTAGGTGACCAGATTTCACTGCGGAAATGCTTCATAGTGTGTTCTGTTGCCAGGTAATGCCCTCCCTGCCCGGCTTCATTAATTGTTTCAGTTCCGATCGTGTCTTGGTTTACCTTGGTCCCGGCGCCGATATAGCGGACCGCACTGATAAAATCATCACACATGACCAGAAAAGGCAATGAGCCGGTTTTGCCGCCGTCCAGGTAACCAACGTCGTGCACCAGGTTGGCCCCGCATAGTTGGTTTAAAAGCAGGCCGATCGAAGCTTCCATACCGGCCTGGGCATCAGGAAGCGGTGCATTGGAACAACCGGCTTCCGTAAAATTTGGCAGCCGGTAAAAACGGGCCAGTTCGGTCATAGCACAATAGTTCATCGCTGCATCAGGCGAGCCGTAAAGCGTCGCTGTTGTCTTCATTTCCATCGGAGTAGCGCCTCCTCCGACAATAACCGGGGCGCCCTTCTTTTTCAACTGGGCAATGACCAGTCCGGAAATGCTTTCTGCATTCATCTGCACAATAGTCCCGGCCTTGGTCACCGGACAGGTTCCCCCCGCCACCACACCGGGGGTGTAAACAACGGGCAGATCATATTCAATACAGGCAAACATTTTGGAAAGGCCCTCATGGGTATGAATCAACGGAGAGATCGGCTCAGCATAAAGGATAATAAACGGATAGCTGCGCAGCTTTTCTACTGAACCGGCAGCCATGGCCGCCATTTCAATAATTACCCTGATATTATGTTCATCAAATGAAGTAAATATAATCGGTTTGGCACAGTTGAGGACCAGGGCCGCGAACTGATGCAAATCCCCTTTTCCCGCAGGGACATCGCCGGGAATAGCATTACTCATGGCAAAATCCAGGTTGGGCAAATGATCGATAAGCTTTGCCGTGTTGACAATATCCTGTTTTACGGAATTCCGTCTTTTCCCACTTTGCAGGTCAATATGAAAGGGGAGATCGGAACCGGTGCCGTAGTAGGTACAGTTGCCTTCGAGGCTCATCGCCTGTGAACTTTCGCGATTATAAATATTAATCTTCGAAGGGGCCAACCTGATTGCCTCTTCAATTAACCAGCCGGGTATCTTAACAACCCGATTGTTAACCAAACAGCCCGCATCTTTAAGAAGTTTTAGTGATTCTTCATGATCAACCCGCACCCCGGTCCTTTCAAGAACATCGACGGTTGCGCTGTGTATTTCTTCGAGTTGGCTTGTGCTGAACCAGGTTAACTGCGGCGATAACTGCTGGCTGTAATTGGAACGATAGGCGGCTATCTTGGACACCTCCGATACTTTACTACCACCATGCAAATAATTTTTTGCTTTTATAGATAGTTTAAACCCAGATTGCATTTTTCTCTAGAGATTCTAAATCTGCCGCCGCCTTGTTGTAATTAACCTTTACTTTAAAAGCATCATAAAAACCGACCATTATAACTCGGATGAGCCGGTTATTATCCCCTGGTGCCTGTTTAACAGTTGATGTATCCGTAAAAACCCCGGCAGCTGATCTAATTCAGCTTATATTATAATGCTTTTAGGTTATTTACTCAAATCAACTACACTTTTTGATATAACATTGACTTGAGTAGCCGCAAAATGTAATATGTAAAATAAGTTTTAAAAATAATATCGGATCAAATATTATTATTTTTTTGATGAGAGGCCTGTATAATGGTTTTTTTTAGCGCTATCCTCCAGTGGTTCACAAATTTTTACGATAAAAACCTTGGTTTTATAGCTTTTATTATTCGCCGCTGGGAACAGGTAGTTGAATATACTTATAACCACTTCACCCTGGTCATCACAGTCATGTTTTTCTCCCTGATATTATGGATATCTGTAGGTCTGCTTATCAGCCGCTACGAAAAACTGGCCAACACTGCTTTTGGTATAGGAAATATCCTCTTTGTCATTCCCAGTATCTCCTTGTTCGGCATATTTATCACTATCCCTATGTTAGGCCTGGGCAGAACTTCTGCAGCCCTGGCCCTGATCCTGTATGCCATGATGCCCATGGTCCGCAATGTTTACCGCGGCATAAAATCGGTGGAATGGCCTGTAATTGAAGCTGGAAGGGGCATGGGCATGTCAGCGAAGCAGATTCTTTTTCAGATTCAAATCCCCATAGCATGGCCGATCATTTTTGCAGGCATTCGCGTAACCGTAGTTATGATTACCGGTATTGCCACAGTGGCAACCTTTATCGGAGAAAGAAACCTGGGCAGGTTCATCCATCATGGCATAGCACGTGAAAGTGCGGATATGATCATTGCCGGAGCTGTTATCGTTTCCGTTATTGCTATACTGCTGGATTATATACTGGGCAAGATCGAATATAAGATCACTTCTCCAGGGTTAAAAAGGGAATAAAAATATTACCAGCTATCCAACTCTTTAACGAGGAGGTTTGTAAAACTTGATCGTATTAGATAAGGTGGACAAGGTTTTCCCGGGAACAACTATCCCTGCGGTCAACCAGGTCAGTTTCCAGGTGGATGAAGGAAATATTTGCGTTTTTGTGGGGCCTTCCGGGTGCGGGAAAACCACCATTTTACGCATGATTAACCGGCTGGTAGAACCATCAGGCGGAGATATTTATATAAAGGGAAAGAAAGTAAGCGATAAAGGGGTTAATCCCGATGAACTTCGACGCGAAATCGGTTATGTAATCCAGCAAATTGGCCTGATGCCTCACCGGACGGTTGAACAAAATGTATCCCTCGTTCCTTATCTGCTCAAATGGCCGGAAGATAAAATCAAACCACGGGTTAAATATCTTTTGGAAATGGTCGGCCTGGATCCCGAAGAGGTCTCCCGCAAGTATCCCTATCAACTGAGCGGTGGGATGATGCAGCGCGTAGGAGTCGCCCGGGCCCTGGCAGCCGATCCCCCGATCATGCTCATGGACGAACCTTTCGGAGCAGTGGATCCTATTGTCCGGGGACGCCTCCAGGAAGAATTTCTTAGGCTGCAAAAAGAAATGAAAAAAACGATCTGCTTTGTAACCCACGACATTAACGAGGCGATCAAGATGGGAGACCATATTGTGATCATGAACGAAGGCAAACTGGTCCAACACGGAACGCCCATGGAAATATTATCCGAACCAGCGGATGGTTTTGTAAAAGACCTGGTTGGAACCGATCGGGAAATTAAGCTGCTGGAGCTAACCAAGTCCAAGGAGATAGTTAAGCGCACAGATGATATACCGTCAGAGGTCTGGGAAAAAGACAGCTTCATTCTGGCCATCGATCCTGTGCAAAGGGCCCTGGAAACTATGATGAAAAAAGATACAAACATAGTGGGCGTTCGTGACGAAACAGAAACAATTGGAACTATCAGCTGGAATGATATCAAAAAGCTTATAAACAAGATTAGCGGTGATCAATAATGGAGTTTGAAATGGACAGGTTCATAAGCACCCTGGTGGATCGTTCCCCTCCTCATGCCCTGGAACACCTTCAACTGGTACTGATACCGGTAGTGATTGCCTTTGTAATTGCTTTTACGGTAGCGGTGCTTTTAACCCGTCAGCGTTTTGTCAAATATACAGATCGGGTCATGACCATATTTAACATGGGGCAGACTATTCCTCCCCTGGCCGTTATTGCCGTATTTTTCCCTTTTCTGGGCCTGGGACGTGAACCGGCCCTTTTTGCCCTGACCATCTATGCCCTGCTCCCGATAGCCAGAAACACCCTGACCGGATTAAAATGCGTTCCCGGGGAAGTTAAAGAGGCTGCCCGCGGGATGGGCATGTCGGAATGGGAAATGCTCTTCAGGGTGGAAATTCCCCTGAGCATGCCGGTAGTCATGGCCGGCGTTAAAATCTCCGTTGTCCTGACCTCGGGAACGGCAGCCCTGGGCGCACTGGTAGGCGGAGGAGGTATGGGGGCGGTTATCTTTGCCGGAATTGATTTTTTCAGGCCTGAACTTATTGTCGCAGGAACCCTGATAATAGCGGCAATAGCGATCATATTAGATCGGATATTGACTGTGATCGATAATCTTTTAACTCCGCCTCATATGAAAACATAATATGATGAGCGCAAAGGAGGTGAAAAAAGGGTTAAAAACAGTTTAGTTGGGGTGATATTGAACGAGCCCAAAATAAAACAAGGGGGTAAGAATGTTGAAAAGATCTATTAAAATAGTCGCTTTGATCGTGGCCCTGGGATTAATGGCCATGACCATGATCGGCTGTGAAGCTGAAGAGGAAGTTGAAGAAGGCCGGGTGGTAGTAAGCTCAAAAACGTTCCCCGAAGCCCTGACCCAGGGTTGGCTTACTTATTATCTGCTCGAAGACAGGGGCTATGAGGTAATTAACGAAATTGGCCTGGGAGAAGTAGCAGTTATTCGTCCTGCCCTGGAAGCAGGGGAAATTGATCTCTACTGGGAATATACCGGAACAGGCCTGATGAATGTGATGGGTTATGAAGGCGAAGAGCTTCCTGGCGGAGAAGAAGAAACATTCCAGACAATTCATGATTACGACCTGGAGGAAAATAATATTAAGTGGTTGGACTATGCTCCGGCTAACAACACTTTTGTTCTGTTCATAACCGCAGAAACCCAGCAGGAATACGGTTGGGAAACCTTATCTGATTTAGCAAAGTATGCCCGGGAAGAAGGAGATGGATCCTACGGCAGTATTGCCACCCCCGCAGAATGGGTCGAGCGGGATGACGGCATGATCCCCTTCCAAAACCATTATGATTTTGAATTTGCCGATGTAGTAGAAGTTGAACTGGGCCTGGCTTACAGGGCGGTCGAACAAGGTGAAGCATTGATCGGTGTCGGGGATGCTACCGAAGGAAGAATCGTCAAGTACGACCTGGTTATTCTGGATGACGATGAGGAGTTCTTCCCCGCATACAATGCTGCACCCACTATTCGCCTGGAGGTTCTGGAAGCAAACCCCGAGCTGGAAGACCTCTTAAGGGAGATATCTTCGCGCCTGGATATAGAAACCCAGACAGAACTCAATTTAAGGACTGCCATTGATGAAGAAGATCCCGAAGATGTTGCCCGGGACTTTCTAATCGAAGAAGGTTTAATTGAACAGTAAGCTTTTTTAAAACAAATACGCCTGAAAGGGGCTTTTCACATATGCCGAAAAGCCCCTTTTTTATTCCAGGGGTGGAGCACCTCTCCTGACAATCGCCGCGCGTCGGGCGGCAGCCCTGGCCGCCAGTACCGGGTGCAGTTCGGTTATAAGAATACCGGCCAGGATTAGCAAAGCTCCGCTCAGCTTCAGGAGGGTAAAAATCTCCCCCCAAAAAAGATAGGAGAACAGTCCGGCAAAAACCGCTTCCAGGGAAAGGATCAGCACAGCATGAGTGGGTGGGGTATAGCGCTGGGCTATAGTCTGGGTCACAAAAGCTCCGATGGTGCAAAAGATAACGGCGTAAAGTATGGCTCCCCAAATGAGAAAAGGTTGATCAAACATTACCGCTGTCGGTTCAAAGACAACAGCCACGACAAAGCTGGCCACACCGGTAATTGCAATCTGGGTCACGGCCAAAACAATCGCATCGCTGCGTTTGACATAAATAGCAATAGCCACCAGGTGAGCGGCAAACAAGAAAGCGCAGACCAGGGTCAACGCATCTCCGAAACCGAACCCCGCCGTTTCATTGGCAGAAAGCAGGTAGAGGCCGGCAGCAGCCAGTATTCCACCCAAATATGCCCACAAACCCGGAGATCGCCTGGTTGTCAGGAAATAAAGAAAGGGCACAATAACTACAGCTGTGCCGGTAATAAAGCCTGAATTAGCCGGAGTAGTATAAAGCAGGCCGACAGTTTGAAAAGCAAAACCACCAAATAGAAATAATCCAATCAAAGAGCCGTCAAGGTAATCGCGGGCCGGTGCCTTAATCAAACGTTTCCAGAAAAACGGGGCCAGCAACAAGGCAGCCAATGAAAACCGTAACCCCAGGTAAGTAAAAGGGTAAATAATTTCCAGTGCTTCTTTCGTTATGATGAAGTTGGAGCCCCAGAAGATGGCAACGAAAAATAACGATAGATCGGCCAGGACTGTTTTTTTGTTGACAATTTGCTGGTTCATCAAAGGCCTCACAAAAATATTGCCCGGATTACCACTTTTTCACCGGTAACCGGACAAATATAATATACCATATACAAAACGGAAATAAAACTGGAGTCTTTTTAATGCTGTCTTAAAACTCTTTAAAGAATTTGTCTCAGGAAAGTCTTGGTCCTTTCGTGCTGCGGATTATTATATAATTCTTTGGGCTCCCCTTCCTCAACTATGCGTCCTTCATCCATGTAAATCATGCGATCGCCGACTTCACGGGCAAAACCCATTTCATGGCTGACCACCATCATGGTCATCCCTTCAAGGGCTAAATTTTTCATTACCTGCAAAACTTCACCCACCAGCTCCGGGTCGAGTGCTGAAGTCGGTTCATCAAAGAGCATTATTTTCGGCTTCATGGCCAGGGCCCGGGCAATAGCCACCCGCTGCTTCTGGCCGCCGGATAACATCGCCGGGTAAACATCCGCCTTGTCGGAAAGTCCGACCTTCTTAAGCAAATCCTCTCCCTGGCTCAAAGCCTTTTCAGTAGAAAGCTTTTTTACCTGGGTCAGGCCTTCAATCACATTGCCCATCACAGTTCGGTGTGGAAACAGGTTAAAGTGCTGGAAAACCATGCCCACTTCCGCCCGGATCATATGCAAATTTTTAGTTTTTGCATTGGCCTCAACACCATCAATAAAAATCTGGCCCTTCTGGGCATATTCAAGAAAGTTAATGCAGCGCAGTAAAGTGCTCTTCCCCGAACCGCTGGCCCCGATAACCACAACCACTTCTCTCTCGGACACCTCCATATTTACATCCTTTAATACATGAAGGTCGCCAAACCATTTATGCAAACCGCGGACCTTGATCATTTTTAGCATACACCTCCTATTCTCGATAGTCACTGACCTGGAGGCGCTTTTCAACCCTTCCCACCAGTAAAGTTAGAATGGATGTCATCATTAAATAATAGAATCCGACAATCATCAGCATCTCCAGCATCATCATTGTCGAGGCACCCAGCTGGCGTGCTCTTAACAAGAGTTCACGGACTGCAATGGCGCTGGCCAGGGAAGAATCTTTAAGGGCAATAATAAACTGGTTGCCCAGTGCGGGCACAGATCTTTTAAAAGCCTGGGGTAGAACAATCCGCCTCATGGTCTGGGCACCGGTCATCCCCAGGGACATCGCCGCCTCACGCTGTCCCCTCTCCACCGACTGGATTGCGCCCCGAAATATCTCGGCGATGTAGGCCCCGTTATGAACTCCCAGCCCAATTATCGCTGCCGGCATCCTGTCTATACTGACTAAATCAATAAGTCCATAGTAAATGATCATTAATTGTAATAGCAATGGAGTTCCCCGGATTGCCCAAATATAGGCCTTGGCCGGGGTATTTATAAGATTATTTTTTGAAAGCCGCATTAAACCGGTAGTCAGCCCTAACACCAGTCCTACTAATATTCCGAAAAATGTTATCTGTAGGGTGAGCAGAGCGGCTACGTAAAATCCGGGGAAAAATCGTGGTATTGCCGTAAAATCCCAGGGTAGATCAATCATTAGCTCAACTCCTTATCCGGAAACCGTCCACAGAGGCGCTGTACTAAATATAAACTCCTCCAGACCTGCATTTTATTTAAATTTAAACCGGCCGGTTTGATTAAAGCGGGCACGGACTTTATAGGCCGTGCCCGCACAAGCTTACGGTTTGGTTATATCGATTCCGAACCAGTCCTCACTGATCTCGGTCATAGTTCCGTCAGCATGCAGTTCTTCAAGAACTTCGCTGATCTTTTCTCTTAACTCGACATCTTCTTGCCGGACTGCAATGGCAATAGTCTCGGTGCGAATCAGCTCACCGGCCATCATCAGTTCGTCGCCTCCCCGAACTTCTTCCATGGCTGTAAGCGCTACCAGGCGATCAGTAATCATCCCGTCAATTCGGCCACCAATAATTTCCATAAGAATAGAAGACACTTCTGTATAGTGAACATCATTGGCTCCGAGCCCTATAGCATCATCGACATAGGTTTCACCGGTGATAACCCCGATATCAAGGCCGTCAATATCATCAGGCCCCTCTATTCCTGAATCTTCGCGCACAAACAGCTGGGACCCGGAATAGTAATACGGCGTGGTAAAGCTGACAATTTCACGGCGTTCTTCTGTGTCAGCCATGCTGCCCAGGATGGCGTCGTAGCGACCGGCCCTTAAACCATCGGGAAGGCCGTCCCAGTCAGATGTTTCATAAACCAAATCAACACCCAACCGCTCGGCAATTGCTTCGCCGGTATCGACGTCAAAGCCGATCGGGTTATCGGGATCTTCTTCGCCATAATAGTTAAACGGAGGATATCCACCGCTGCCCACTACAACCAGTTCGCCTGCATCGAGCACTCTTTGCAAGCTTCCGTCACCATCAACTACTTCTTCTTCTGCCGGTTCGCAACCAACAAACACAAAAAGCAAGGCACCTAGCATTAACACAAAAAGCAAAAAGCTTTTCCGATTTAACATAATCTTTATTCACTCCTTTATTTTTGTCGAACCCCTGTAAAAAACAAATACACCTTTTTTATACAGAAACCACCTCCGGTACGAATAATAATTGCATTGTAGTCATTAACCGGTGCATCTGGAGCAGGGACAACTAATATTAACATAAAAAAACCCGGATTCCTGTTTATATTCAGTTGCAACTGCAAAAAACTAAAAACAATGAACATATTATATACTTCTTTTTATGTCACATCAACCCGTTTTCCTAACTTTCTAACACTTTTTGTTAAAAGTATATAATCCTTTTTACGCCTGGTTCGCTTGCTTATATGAACCATAACCTGACAAAAACAGTACAAAAAAATCGACTGTCTAAAACCGGACCCGCAGTTGTTTAGTACAATAAATCCAATACTGTGTAAAGAAGAACCCGTGTAGCATCTACCATGGTGTTAATTTCCACATACTCGTCAGCAGCATGGTAATTATCTCCGTCGGGGCCAAAAAGCACGGTCGGAATTTTTAACCGCGAAGCAATGTGGTTGGCATCAGATTCGGAGCGAAAATAGGTTGTCCGCAGTTTTTTATCCAGGATCTCTTCACTGCCCTTCTGGAGCGAGCGGACCAGAGGCGTGTTTTCACTCACTGTCCAGGGCCTAAAAAAAGCTTCAGGATGCGGTAAATCACGCAGCTTTATGTCAACATCGCTGTCAAGATCCAACCCTTTCACAATATCCTTAACTTCCTTTAAAGCTTGATCGGCGTCTCCTTTAACAGTATGACGGTAAACAGTAAAGCTCGCTTTTTCAGGCACGAGCAGATATTTTTCTCCGCCGCGTAGATTGGTAATACACATTGTGCCGCTGCCCAACAACGGGTGCGATCCCAAATCCAATTTTTCAGTCAGGGCAGTTATAATCCTGGCTGCATCTTCCACAGCGTTAATTCCTTTTTCCGGGTTGGCCCCGTGAGCCGATTTGCCCCTGACATTGACAAAGTAGACAACAGTGCCCCTGCTGCCCAGGGCAACACAGGGAAATTTTTCACTGCCGGGCGCAAACGGGCCGGTCGGTTCTGTAATGACCGCATAATCGCAGCCGTCAACAATGCCGTCCAGAATTGTATAATGCGTGCCCAAACCAAACGGTCCCTCTTCGTCGCTTACAGCAGTGAAAACAATGTCGCCGGAAAGTTCAATTCCCGCTTCCACCAGGGTTTCCAGCAAGAATATACAAATGACCACTCCCGCTTTCATGTCCAGCGCACCCAGTCCGTAAACCCGACCATTTTTTTCGGCGGCGGCATAAGGATCGACTGTCCAGCCATCGCAAAGAGGGACTGTGTCGACATGGGCATTGAGGAGCATCCGCGGCCCGCCGCCCTTGCCTGGCAGACGGACAACCAGGTTTTCACCTTTAAAACCGGTTATTATTTTATCTTCGTAGCGGTGTATTTCGGTTTGCAGGCGGTTGTAGTAGGACAAACGGCCCCGCAAATAATCGATAATCTCCGCTTCATAAAAAAAGGGGCTCTTTATATTGATCAATTCTTTTAAGAGCTTGACCATATCTTCCTCATTAATCTTTTCAACCGCCCTGCGGTAAATCTCGCGTTTATTATTCACAATGATCGTCCTTTTCCCTGATGCACAGCTTTATTCATGTTTTTTAGCTTATGTAATGATTTCATTATCAAATAATCATCAGCAGCTGTAAAGGAAATCTCCGGCTTTAGTTAATAAATAAGCATGTTATAGTTATAAGTTTTCTGCTTATATCCAGGCATATTGCAATAGACAATAAACATGGCTAGTATATACCTTTTTTTGTCCACTATGGACTGCTTTTAGCTTTTGATATAACCACCGTAAAACAAGAAAGGGCAGGCAAATTGTTTTGCCTGCCCTTTCTTGTTTTAATTTTTCGTGCTTCTACCACACGCCGATTTGCGGGGCACATGGAAAATATCTTTATCAGGCGAGCAAGCGCCGGAACGGCCGCAGACCGCAGCGCACTTATCCCTTAAATTATCTGCTCGACAAATATTAACTACCCGAAAACATTTCTCATATAACAAGAAATAAAAACTCCTTATACAGGCATTGTTCATATTTCCAGGCGGCGCTGCCATAATAAAAAAGATTCTACTGCGGCTAAATAGTTTAAACAAATCATTTCTCGGCTCTTCATCTATTTGGCGCTGTCGATTTAAGCGGAAACGCTAATTGCCGTAATTGTTATATCAGCAGTAGAATCTTATTAAGCATAATAAATATACGCTAAAATATCATTGTTTTACAGTCTAAAATTTTAGCCTGTTTATTATACAATATGTATAAGCAGGAAACAAGGCACACAAGTTGAATATAGATTATAAGCAACTACCACAGACAATGTGAGGTTTTCTTTATGCCTTTTACTGTTAGCAACGCTCTGGAAATAGAAATTTTTCGCAAATGCCGGCTGCTTACCGGGCAGGTCGGCCTGCAAAATGAAATCCACTGGGTTAATATCCTGGAAATACTTGATGATTTGAGTCATATCGAAACAGGAGAATTTTTAATCACTACCGCGCACGGTTTTGATACCGGCAACAAGAGCAAGCAACTCGGCATGCTTGAACTTTTCTCCACCAGGAGACTTGCGGCCATGGCAATACAAACCGGACATTATATTAAAGAAATACCTCCTTCATTTATCCGTCTTTCAGAAGAATATAATATACCCCTAATCGAAATCCCGCCCGAAGTCAGCTTCAAAAAGCTAACCCGGGCTTTGATGAACGAGCTCGTCCGTCATGAATTAAACTCAGCTGACAGCAATGTTCTTTCCAAAGCGCAGATCCTTTTAAATTCAAGGTTAAATGAAATGAATCAGTTATGGCTTAAATTAGCGGAAAGCAAAAACCCGGAAGATCTGCATACAGAAATGAAACATTTTAACATTAAACCCCGCGAACCCTTCCAGGTGCTGCTTTTACAGGTAAACCCCGGCAAGACCAAGCAGACAGAACAGTTTGGCGAATTTAACGCGAATTTAATTACATCGGTGAAACAAACCGCAGCCCGAATCCTGCTGCAGCGCCACACCTCTTTTTTAATCGGTCCTTCCGATCAACATATTGCCCTGCTGATCCAATCAAGCCAGCTAAAAGAAGAGAAAACAGCGCCTGCTAAAACTTTAACCGAATATTTATGCGAGGAGTTAAAACTGCTTTTCCCTGATTATTTAACCATGATCGGTTCCAGTAATGTTCACAACAATATCAGTGCATTCAAGCCGGCCCTCAATGAAGCCGGAAAAGCTTTGCAAGCTGCCCGGTTAGGCCTGCTCGACAATACAAACCTTGTTTCTTATAATAAATTAGGACTGTACCGGTTGATCATGGAAATAAATAATATTGAAACCCTGCAGGAATTATACAACGAAACCATTGCCCCCCTGCTTGAATATGACCGGCGTTGTAAGGGAGCGCTGCTGCAGACGATGAAGGTATTTTTAAAAAATATGCGCATTAAAAATGCTGCCGAAATACTCTTTGTACACCGCCACACCATGAGATACCGTTTAGAACAGATCAAAAACTTAACCGGTTACAACCCACTTGATCCATCAGACGCCCTGCAGTTAAACCTGGGACTTCATGTTTTCCACTACCTGAAGACCTTAAATCTTTTAAATAATTAATTGAAACATTTGCGAAAAAGCCCGGGCTGCAGCCCCTTAAACTCATTCATCACTAAAATAATCGCTAGCAATTTTTTTGATCTCGTAACAGTTTACGCCAAAGACTCCAACATTAAAATCGATCATCAGCTTCGCCAACGGCTCTTGAGCTGGTTTTTTTCCAGGCCCGGGCGCCTGAAAATCCAGGAAGCCCCGGTAAAGTTTTAATTTTATTGTTTCAGCTCAAAATATCAGGTTAGACTGCGCTTATTTCAAGCAATGCCCGCTGTTGATCGTGCTTGATTTCTCCGGGGATATACTCGAGCGGCTGATTAAAAAAAGGCCCGTCTATAACCAGGGTATGCGCTTCTCCGCCTTCCCCACAGGGAGAAATATTATTTTTTATACAATAATCAATATATTCCTTGTCCATCACTCTGCCAAGCCAACGCTGATCGACCAGGTCGCTGCGGATAGCCACCAGGATAGCCTTTCCCCCGCGTTTTATAAGCTCTTCTGACACTTTGCGCTCATCCATCATCCACAGGGGCAAATTGAAGTTGATACTACAATGTCTGCACATCTTATCCACCCACTCGCGGTGTCCGGCCAGATTAACATCACCGAAAACTCCTCCTGTGAAACCATATTTCTTTTTAAGGCTTTGCACCGCTTCCTCAAAGCCTTTTTCATAGCTCTCCCAGGTAACCTCCTTCATCTCCAGGGGGATGTCTAATGCCAGGGCTTGATTTTTAAGCATTTCTGTCTTCAGGCCGTGGGAACGACTGTGGCCGTCCCCGCCGGTAAAACAAAGCAGGCAGACCACATCAAGACCCCGATCTTTGGCCAGGAGCAGGGAAAGATAAGAGTCTTTGCCGCCGCTCCAGGATACAAATACTTTATCACCGGGGGCACTTTTATACACCATCAGGATATTCCTCCCTTACTTCTCCCGCCTCGAGGTGATCAGTGCGGTTGTGATAAGCAACCTTATACCGAGCTCCTTCTTTGCAAATCAGGCTGATCGAAGCATTGTCAATTTTTAAATCCCAAAAACTATCCCGGTCCAGTTTCAAAACATGCTGAAGAATAGCCCGGATAGATCCCCCGTGACTGACAGCTGCAACACTCCGGCAATGCGGATAATTAAGCGCCAAATCATCGAGAAAAGAAAGCATCCGCTGACAGACCTGCACAATAGTTTCCCCTCCCGGAGCAGACCTGCAAAAAGGATCATCCAGCCAGTTACTGATCTCATCTCCCCACTTAGCTTCAATTTCTTTATATGTAAGGCCTTCCCACCGGCCAAAATTTATTTCACGCAGTAAAGCGGTAGCTGCCGGTTCAAGACCACAACTGGCCCCGATCACCCGGGCAGTATGCAGGGCCCGTTGAAGGTCACTGCAGAATAGACCATCGATATTCTTTCCGCCGAGGAATAATCCGGCCTTTTCCGCCTGCCTCACGCCGTGCGGTGATAAAGGCGACTCCATCCAACCCTGATAGCGTTTTTCTTTGTTAGATTCAGTCTCACCGTGACGAATTAAGTATAATTCCATTTACTGTTCTGCTCCCCTCGTCTCGGAACCGGCACTCTTTTCTTCCCTTTTTTCTTTATCGCTGACATTGGCGTCCTCAAAGGTGGCCATTTCCACTGTGATCCGCGCCGCTGCTTCCACCAGGTGCATGGCCAGAACAGCGCCGGTTCCCTCACCGAGACGCATATCCATATGCATATAAGGTTTCAGGTTCAGATAATCCATGAGCAGGGCATGGCCCGATTCTGCAGAAAGGTGTGAAGGGATCAGGTAATGCCAAACCCCGGGACATAACTTAACAGCAACCAGTGCCGCTGTGCTGGAGATAAATCCGTCAACCACAACCGGGATGCGCAGACAGGCAGCCCCGAGAATCAAGCCAACCAGGGCGGCAATTTCCAGGCCGCCAACCAGGCTTAAAACGCCCAGGGGGTCGGAAGGATCCGGCTTGTGCAATTCTAAAGCGCCGCTGACCACTTCCTGCTTGTGGCGCAGTTTATGATCATCGAGCCCGGTGCCGCGGCCGACGAGAAGTGAAGTTTCATAACCAGTAAGAGCTGCCATCACCGCACTGCTGGCCGTTGTATTACCAATACCCATTTCACCGGTAGCAAGAACTTTCACTCCGGAATCTGCAGCTTCCTTTGCACAATCGATACCGGCCATAATCGCCTGCAGGGCTTCACTGCGGCTCATCGCCGGACGGCGCCGGAAATTATCGGTGCCCGATCTGACCCTGACTCTCCTGACCCCGGGCAGGCTGGCATCAACCTTAACCCCGACATCGACGACTTCCACTTCCACTTGACCCTGCCGGCCTAAGACATTGATTGCCGCACCCCCACCGGTAAAGTTGGCCACCATCTGGGCAGTCACCTCGGAAGGATAAGCGCTGATCCCTTCCTCGGTAACACCATGGTCGGAAGCCATAACCACTACCCGTTTCCTGGTGCCGACAGGGAAGAAATCACCCGCTATTCCAGCCAATTGGACGGCCAGGTCCTCCATACGGCCCAGGCTGCCCTGCGGCTTGGTTAAAACATCCATACGTCCGCGGGCTTTTGCCATGATATTTTGATCTAGTGGGCTGATATCGCTAATAATCGCCTGCAGTTTTTGTTCCATTTTTTCCTGATTACTCATTTTATATCCAGGCTCCTTTCAAGTAATAATTACACCCATACCGGCATTAATATGCATCTATGCTATACAGCAAATTCACTGTTAAAGCAGATTATTTTGACTGGGCCCCAAAATCAGGGCTTTTATGCGCCATTTCTGATAACGCGGTAAATCTGCTCCAGGTCAAGGCTTTCACGGACCACCCCGGCTAAGTAATCATAATCTTTTTCTTTGTGCTCCCGGTAAGTACGGGCAACCGGCCTGTTTTTTTCCGGCAATCCCCGCCTGCGCCTTAATACATTGAGCAGCTGCCAGGTCCAGGTAAGGTTATCAAAAATACCGTGCAGGTAAGTGCCTAAAACATTGCCCCTTTCGCTGATTGCCCCTTCCCAACGTCCGGTTGTCTGCACAAAAACAGGGTGCCGGACCGAGCGGTAATCGGTCCGGCCCATGTGTATTTCATAGCCGGTTAACGGTGGCCTTTCCTCCATTCCGGCGAAATAAACTTCGTCGCTGTAGCACCATATGGCTTCAACCTGCCGGGTTAACTTTTCTTTTTCTATTATCGTATCCATATCGAGGAAGCCAAAGCCCCGAACCTCCGGAAAAGCGCTTTCATTCTTCTGCGGGTCAAGGATCCGCTGCCCGAGCATCTGAAAACCGCCGCAGATACCGATCAACAAACCGCAATTACCGGCATAATCCCGGAGCGGTTTTTCCCAACCGCTTTGGCGCAGATGCAGCAAATCTTCAATCGTGTTCTTCGAACCGGGAATAATCAGCAGGTCGGGTTCATTAAGCTCTTCAGGCTTATTGATATAGGTCAGGTTGACATCATCATCGAGTTCAAGAGGGTTAAAGTCGGTAAAATTAGAGATACGCGGCAGGTGAACCACCTGCACTTTCAGACCCCGCTCAGAAGAGCGGGAATGGAAGCGCTCGGTGACACTGTCTTCATCATCAAGGTTTAAGCTCATATAAGGAACAACCCCGAGAACAGGCTGCTTGATCAATTCTTCCAGCTGCTGCAATCCCGGCAGGAGCACTTTACGGTCACCACGAAACTTGTTAATGATCACCCCTTTAAGCAGATCTCGCTCAGCGGGCCGGAGTAGGGCCACGGTACCGTAAAGTGAAGCAAATACCCCGCCGCGGTCGATATCACCGGCCAGTAACACAGGAGCTTTGAGGCGGACGGCCAGGCCCATATTAACCAGGTCTTTTTCCCTTAAGTTTATTTCAGCCGGACTGCCGGCTCCTTCAATAATAACAATATCGTGATCCCGGGAAAGGCTTTTATAAGCATCGTCTATAACCGGAAGCAATTTTTCTTTCCACTGCAAATAATCCATGGCAGCCATATTACTCACCGCCCGGCCCATAACGATAACCTGGGAACCCCGATCTGATGTGGGCTTTAAAAGCACCGGGTTCATATTTACCTGCGGCTCTATCCCGGCTGCTTCAGCCTGCATCACCTGGGCCCGGCCCATCTCCAGCCCCTCGCGGGTAACAAATGAATTCAGGGCCATATTCTGCGACTTAAAGGGAGCAGCGCTGTAACCGTCCTGCTTGAAGATACGACATAGGGCGGCGCATAAAACACTTTTACCGACTGAAGAAGCGGTCCCCTGGACCATCAATTTTCCTTTCATGTTCGATCACCTCCGGCCGAATCGCCGGTTCCTGTCTTGCTATTTTTCTCTGCTGCAACTTTACAGTATTGGCTGCTCCTGAGATAATGCTCAGTTTCCCGGATCAAGCGCAGGTTATTGGCCCGCTTAAGCACGGCAACCCGAAAATAACTTTGATCCAGGCCGTAAAAGTTATCTGCCCGCCGGATAAGCACTCCCCGCCTGGCCAGATAATCCTGGAAAGCTGCTACATTAAAAGCAGGATCGGTGCCCTGCACCAGCAAAAAGTTCGCCGCACTGTTAAAAACCCGGAAACAACCGGTTTCCTTAAATTTTATGCTTAAAAAGTTTCGTTCTTTTTCGATTAAATCCAGGGTTTCTGCCAGGTAATCTTTCTTTTCCAGGCAGTAAGTGCCGGCTGCCTGGGCTAATATATTGACCCGCCACGGATCGCCCCAGCGGGTAAGCTTCTCTACTTCACTTTCGGGACCAATCAGGCAGCCAAGGCGCAGTCCGGGCAAAGCCCAGAGTTTAGTCAGGGAAATGACCACCCACAATTTTGCGTTTTGCCGATCGCGGAGGCTCTCTTCCGGCCGACCGCTAAGCGGAATGAAGCTTTCATCGATCATTACCGACGCATCCCGTTTCTCTGCCGCTGCTAAGAGTTTAAGAAGATCGCATCTTTGGTGTAACATCCCGGTCGGATTAGAAGGGTTGCAAATTACCAGCCAATCCCCCTGTTCAAGCCTGCTTTCCAGGAAAACCGGATCAATATGCTCTCCGGGCCGCAGTGGATAACGCTCCACCAAAGAACCGGCCAGGACAGCAGCCCTCTCGTACTCTGAAAAGGCGGGGGCAGGAACAAGAACCCGCCGGGGACGATGCCATAAGATCAAAAGATGTATCAGTTCGTTGGCCCCGTTACCCAGGAGTAATTGCCGAAGGGGCACATCGAGGAAAAAAGCCAGATCTTCGCGTAGTTCACGGGCCTGGGGAGAAGGATAGTTTACTATTTCTGTTAATGTTTCGCTTAAGTATTCTATCAGTCCGGAAGGTGGCCCAAGCGGGTTGACATTACTGCTGAAATCAAGCAGTTCCCCTCCAGCCGGATTCCACTGCCGGGCTGCCCGAACCAGGTCTCCGCCATGCCCGCCGGTTTGATTATCAAAAGCCCTGGACAAGAGAAATCACCACCTTTGTTGTAAGAGCGGCAGCGCCGGATAACTGCGAGGCCAGGTAAAATCCGGTTAAAAAAAACATTTCTCCCAGTTCACTGCAAGCCCCGAGGATATCACCGGTTAAACCGCCCAGGCGGCGGGAAGCGTAAAAAGCCAGAATATGGGCAGCAGCCAGGGCTAAAACACAGCCCCCCAAAACCGGGCCGAGCAGATCAGGCTGCCGCCAGGAAACCAGGGCGATCAGGAATAAAGCCCCGGTTGATGCCTTGAGCAGGACCGGCCAGCGAAGCTCCCGGAGGAAAAGACCGCCCAGGCCCTGATTGCGCGCCGGGGCAAACCACGCTCCGGCGTAAACTATAGCCCATCTTCCCGCCAGGGGCATAAAGAACAAAGCGATCGGAAGCAGAAAAAACGCCCCCAGTTCGGCAAGCAAGGTAAATTTCAGGAGATAAACAAAAAAAAGTGAAGCGGCACCCATCACCCCGATGGAGCTGTCTTCCATTGCTTTAAAAGCCTTTTCCCGGCTGGTGGTCCCGATCAAACCGTCAGCCGCATCTGTTAAGCCGTCAAAGTGCAGGCCGCGTGTGAGCAGGAAACTTATAATCAACACGATCACGGCTACCGGGGCCGGCGGAAAAACCTGCCCTGCCAACCACCCTGAGCCTGCAAAAAATATTCCAAGGGTTGCCCCGGCCAGGGGAAAACAGGCTGCTGAAGCAGAAAGTTCCCTGCTGTCAGAGCTGAATTGCACATGGGGCAGCGGTATGACCGTTAAAAATGATAGAGCGCGGAGATAACTTTTCAAAAAATGATTACCTCCCGGGTTTCTAACCAGTAAAGTATAACCAGAAAGCATATAAATGCCAAAAAAGAAGTCTGCCGGAACAGGTCCAGACCCCGCTTGATATCCGCCATTTCCGGTTCCCTTCCAAATGAATTGATTAACGGCTGGACCCTGGGCTGCCCGCGGTAAAAATCAGGCCCGCCGAACTTTATACCGAGCGCTCCCGCCGCAGCTGCTTCAGGCCAGGCGCTGTTGGGACTGTCATGTTTGTTACGGTCATCAACCAGGACCCGCAGGCCGGATCTGAATGCTCCATTAAGAGCAGCAGCCAGGATAATCAGTACAGCTGTAATCCGGGAGGGAATAAAACTCAAGATATCATCAAGCTTTGCTGAGAAAAATCCCAGACTGCTATACTCCTTTGTCCTATATCCGAGCATTGAATCAAGGGTATTAACCGCTTTATAAAATACAGCCAATGGAGCGCCCCCGACTGCGGCAAAAAAAAGGGGGGCAACCAGCCCGTCGGCGCTGTTTTCAAACAAGCTTTCAAGGGCCGCCCGCGAAACACCGTTTTCGTTCAAGCGGCTGGTATCCCGGCTGACCAGTAAAGCAACACTCGACCGGGCTTGTTCCAGTCGTCCGCATTGTAAATCCCGGCCGACTCTTGTTACATGCCTGTGCAGATCGCCGCCGGCCAGCACCGTAAATAATAAATATATTTCCAGGCTCCATCCGGCAAACTGGTTAAGTTTATAGGCACCTTCAAGCATAACGATGGTTAAAACCAAAGAGCCGCCGGCTGCGAGAACAACCAAAAACGCGCCTGCTATTTTTAAGCCCGGCGGGGAAGCAAACAACCGGCGGCTTAACTTCTCCAGCATTGCAACGGCTGCTCCCAGGAGACGGACCGGGTGAGGGAAACGGTGCGGATCGCCGATCAAAAAATCCAACAGGTAGGCCAGCGCAAAGGCTGATATGCATAATGTTATCCGTTCCAATTATTTTAACCTCTGGGCGATACCGCAAACTACCATCCAGACCTGATCAGACGCAGCCGCCATTACCTGGTTGGCCCGGCCGGAGTAATCACGGAAAACCCGGCCCAGGGGATAATTCGGTACAACACCCATACCCACCTCATTGGTAACCACCACCACTTCAGCCGCACATTTGCCGGCTGTTTCAGCCAAAATATTTATATAGTCAAGAGCGCGTTCGCCGGCTGCTTCAAGCAGGTTCTCGTCGGCATAGATATCCTCTCCCTGCCGCAGCACTCCATGCTGTTCCAAATCCGCCAAAATGCGGTTGCTGATCAACAAAGTCAGGCAGTCGAGAAGGAAAAGGCTGTTACTGTCAACATCATTTTCAAGGACCAGGTGCGGTTCAAGAGCTTCTTCCACAGTTTTAAAACTTTCCGGACGTCTCTTACGGTGGGCGGCGACACGCTTTAGCATTTCCCGGTCATCTGCCCGGGCAGTAGCCAGGTAAGTTACCTTTTTTTCGCTCTTTCGGGCCAGCTGTTCAGCAAAAGTGCTCTTACCGCTGCGCGCTCCACCGGTTATCAGGACCAAAGGCCCCCTGTTACAATCGCTCATCTCCTGCGCCTCCGTCCGGGCGGACAACCGCCGTTAAGTCACCAGACCTTTCTAAAACCACGGCCCCTTTTTGCACCAGGTTATCCAGCAGTTGCAGAGCTTTACCGCTGTAATCCCGTTTTTCAACCCCGGCCAGGTCAATAATATAAACCGGTTTGCCCTCTTCTAAAACCGCTTCCACTTCTTCAAATATTGGCAGGTTGCCTTCGCCAAAGGGAATAGGCGGCACTACCACCAGATCTGAACCGCGCATCAATTGCAGGTGTTCTTCTCTGTGAGCGCCGTTCATACTGGTAAACGGAGGAACGATTACTACCGGCAAACTGTGAAAATGAGCAAAGCGGCAGCCGCTGTCCTGGGTTGAAACCGGACCCACCGAAAGTTTGCAGCCTTGCTGGTTTAGCAACTCTAAAACCGGCAGGGATTCTTCTCCGCCGCCGATCACGTGCACCGCCTTCCCCTGGATATTGTTTTCATCGGGAACGCGTCCCCTGGCAACACTAACCTGTAAAGCACCGTTCAGGGGATGGCGGTAAGTTGAGGCCGGGACCCCGTATGATTTACGGATATTTTCCGGGGTAATCACTTCTTCTGCCCTTCCGGCCGCCATTACCCGGCCGCCGGCAAGTAAAACAAAGCGATTAAAGTGATGGACAGCCAGATTGATATCGTGGATGGCGGCAACGACTGTTACCTTTTGTTCACGGTTGAGTCGGGCGGCCAATTCCAAAAACATGGACTGATAACCGATATCCAGGTTGGCCGTCGGTTCATCTAGAAGCAGCGCTTCGGGCTGCTGGCAAACAGCACGGGCCATAATCACCCTTTGTTTTTCTCCGCCGCTTAAAGCAGTTATCGAGCGTTCTGCCAGATGGGCCACCCCGGTCATTTCCATTGACCTGCGGACTATATCCCGATCACTCTGATCTTCTTTCTGAAAACGGCTAAGATAAGGGAAACGGCCCATCATAACGATATCTTCCACCGTAAAATCAAAGTCAGCCGCCGTTTCCTGGGGGACCACCGCCATCTTACGGGCTGCCTCTTTACTGTCAAACAGCTTTAGTTCCCGGCCGTCAAGCAGGATATGACCGGCGCTTGGTTTTAAGATCCGGCTTATGCAGCGCAAAAGGGTCGATTTGCCGGCTCCGTTAGCTCCGAGCAAAGCTACCAGGTCCCCGCGATCGACATTAAAATTTGTATCCTGTAGAACCGGCTGGGCATCATAGGCCAGCTTCAGACCGTGAACTTCTATATTCAGTCCCACGCTTTCTATCCTCCTCCGCCGAAATAGCGCAGTTTCTTGCGTTTTTTCAACAAGTAAACAAACATCGGGGCCCCGATCAGGGCGGTAATAATACCGACCGGCAGTTCCGAAGGGGCAATAATAACCCGGGCCAGGGTGTCGGTGGCAATAAGCAGGACCGCACCAAGCAAGGCCGAGGCCGGCAGAAGAAAACGGTGATCCGGTCCGGCCACCAGGCGCACGAAATGAGGGACCACCAGCCCGACAAAACCGATGATCCCGCTGGTAGAAACCGCTGCCGCCACCAGCAGGGAGGAGCCGGCCAACATGATCTTTTTAACCCTCTCGGTGTTTACGCCAAGATTACTGGCCGTTTCTTCCCCGAGCAGCATGGCATTAAGCTCCCGGGAAAAGATGCTGACACAAATATAGCCGACCAGGGCATAGGGAACCATTACCCTGACCTGATGCCAGGTTGCCCCGCCAAGCCCGCCCATCATCCAGAAGACCACCATGTGCAACTTCTCACCGGCAAAATAAGTAAGCAATGAAACCAGGGCGGAAAGAAATGCGCTGACCGCAATCCCGGCCAACAGCAGGGTCATCACCGGAACAGCCCGGCCAACACGGGCCATACTGTAAACCAGCATAATGGTAATAATGCCACCGCCAAAAGCAAATAACGGTACAGCTCCGAAACCGCCCACGGCCAGGCTAAACCCGCTGAGCATGGCAAAAACCGCTCCCAGGGCCGCCCCCGATGAAATCCCGATCACGTAGGGATCGGCCATCGGGTTGCGAAAAAGCCCCTGGAAAACAGCGCCGGATACGGCCAGTGAGCTGCCAACCGCCGCAGCCAGAAGCACCCGGGGCAGGCGAATTTGCAAAAGAATATCTTCATGGACCTCGAGCACCTCAACACCGGCAAAAGAAAGCGAAACCGGCGAAGTATCAAACAAAATGATCAGGACACTCCGCCAACCGATCGATACGGCTCCCAAAACCATGGCGCTGACCGCAGAAAATAATAAAAGGACAATAAGGCCGGCCATAAAAAGCTTTTTCTTTGCGCCGGCCTCGTCTTCGCTTCGTTTATTACATTGCTTTAGCTCCGACGTCTTAACTTCCCTCACTTCTAAGCGTGTACATTTTGATTAAAACTTATCCGGATAAAGCAGCTCCGCCGCTTCCTCGACTGCTTCCACTACCCGCGGTCCGGGACGGGCAAATACGTCATCAGAAACAGCATAAATTCTTTTATTTTCCACAGCCGGGACACTTTCCCAGCCGGGCCTACCGGCCATCTCATCTGATACAAAATCGGCCGTTCCATGATAATCCGGATATAAAATAATCTCGGGCTGCCTTTCAGCAACTGTTTCAGCGCTGATCTGCGGATAATTTTCAGCAACATCGCCAAAAATATTTTCTCCGCCGGCCAGGGAAATGATTTCATTGATAAAAGCCCCTTCACCGGCGCTCATCAGCGGATCGGAATAGACCTCGTAAAAAACGCGCACTTTATCTTCGGGATCAACTGAACTAACTTTTTTTTCCACTGCGTCGATCCGTTCCCGCATCGAATCGATCAGCTCTTCGCCCGCATCGGGCACCCCGGTCATCTTTGCCACCAGGGACATGCTGTCATAGAGCTCACTTAAGGTCGATGCTTCAATCACCAGGACCGTTATATCCAGTTCTTCCAGGCGCGGCACCTCTTCATTATGAATGGTGGAGGCAAGCACCAGATCAGGCTCAAGTTCGATAATTTTTTCAATGCTGGGAGAATCAAAACCACCGACAGCAACCTTTTCCTCTGCCTCGGGCGGATAGTTACAGTACTCGGTAACACCCACTATCCGATCCCCAAGCCCCAGGGCAAAGCTTATCTCGGTATTGCTCGGAGAAAGCGAAATTATCCGCTCCGGGACACCTTTAATTACTACCTCCCGGCCCATCTGGTCGGTAACAACAGTTTCATCATTTACTTCTGCTGTCTCTTGCTCTTCATCAGGTTCAACCGCTTCCTCCACCTCAGCACAACCAGCTGCCAATAACAGGCTGGCTACTGCAAAGACTACTGCAAACATTAAACTTTTTTTCAACGCCTATCTCTCCTTTATTTTTTGCTTAACCCCTGTTTTTGAGCAAGGAAAGCTGAAGTTTAATGTTATAAAACAAAAAACCACGGCAACACGTGGTTTTTACCCCGCCTTACCCTTTCACCCGAAGGGGTTAAGCGCTCTGTCAGGCAGGTCTCCTGGCTCGTGTTCACTGCACCCCCTGCCTTCCCGGTTTTTACCAGTGGTTTCAAGGAGGCAACTCCCACTTACAGTGGCGGGACCGCGCCGGATTTTCACCGGCTTCCCTTTTCAGTCAATCGACACCTGACAAGCTACAATTATTTAATTACTTGCTGATATTATAGCATTCAGTTACATGCTTGTAAATGCACCTGAAGCCGGTTTTACTCTGCAATTAAATCTTCTGCGTATTTTTTGATCAAGTCCCGGGTTTTTCTAAATCGATCCATTATTTCTTCCTCCGTCCCTACCCGGTAAGAAGGATCCTCCAGGGGCCAGTGCCTCTTTTCCACTCCCGGGGCAACAATTGGACAGTTATCACGGGCATCGCCGCAGAGGGTAATCAAGAGGTCTGCATTATCGAGCATTTGTAGGTCAAGCCGGTCAGAAGACTGGGAGCTGATATCGATGCCCACCTCTTTCATCACCTTGATTGACCTCGGATTTATCCCGGCCGGAGCGGTACCTGCGCTTTTCACTTCGAATCGCTCGCCGCCCAGGGCCTTTAAGAAACCTTCCGCCATCTGACTGCGCACCGAATTACCCGTGCACAGGAAGAGCACTTTTCTTTTTTTACTTTGAGTATTCATTATGCACTCCCCCAGTGTTCTTATCTTTATTATTTACCGAAACGATCACATTTTACCTTCCCCTGCCTGTTACGGCAAACACCAGCCCTGCTTTACCCTTCGCCGGCTGCTATTAGATCCGGGGTGCGCCCGGGAATATAATAGTTATCCCTTTTGTTCAATTTGAAGTTGCCTCAGCATAAGCCGGCTAAGTTTTTTATTGTTAACCTGGTTGCATAAATAATTCAAGTTTTTCCTTCGAGTTGCCAGGCAGTTATGTTTATGGTACTATATGAATAGATTTATATATAGCAACATAAGTTTAATTCTAAGAGGTGAAAGGGATGGCTGAAAACAGGTATCATTACCAGGCGGAAATGCTCAAAGCCCTGGCCCACCCGACCAGGCTGCAGATCCTGGAGCTTTTAAAAGGCGGAGAGCTCTGCGTGTGTAAAATTGTGCCCGAACTGCAGATGGAGCAGTCCAATGTGTCAAGACACTTGAATATATTAAAAAAAGAAGGCCTGGTATCATCGAGGAAAGAGGGCTTGAAGGTTTTCTACCGGCTAGCCGATTTAAGGATACATGATCTGCTGGAAGCCAGTTCTGAACTGCTCAAGATTTTTTGGGAAAGAAGGCAAAAAACGCTGGTTTAAAGCGGATGCACAAAATTACTCAAATTAAGATTGATTAATCAATAGGAAAGGAGCGGGAAGCGATGAAAATTAAGATTCTCGGCCCCGGCTGCAAAAACTGCGAAAAGATGGAACAGGAAGTAAAAAATGCCCTGGCGGAGTTAAACTTACCGGCCGATGTTGAAAAGGTGGAAGATACCACTAAAATCATGGAACATGATGTTTTCATGACTCCAGGGCTGGTCATTAACGACAAAGTCAAAGTTTCCGGTAAGGTCCCGAAACAAGACCAGATCAAGAAATGGATCCAGGAAGAACAATAACCACTGATCCATCAAATAAAGCAGGTTTAATGTTTCCAGCCCGTTCATTCCGGGCTGTTAGGGGAGTGTTTAATCAATGGGAAACATGCGAAAAGCAATCATCCTGATCTTAGTGTTTATAGCCGCATACTTTATCCCCTTTCAGCATCCAAATATCCAGGCTTCCATTATGGAAGCTTTTTCCCTCTTGCAGTATTATGTCCGCGAACACGTGCTGCAAACCCTGATTCCGGCTTTCTTCATTGCCGGGGCAATTGCCAACTTCCTCTCCCAGGGGGCAGTGATCAAGTATTTCGGCGGCGGGGCGCACAAAGTGCTGGCTTACTCGGTCGCATCGGTGTCCGGAAGCGTACTGGCCGTTTGCTCCTGCACGGTACTGCCTCTCTTTGCCGGTATTTACAAAAAAGGAGCCGGTATCGGCCCCGCGATCGCTTTTCTTTATTCCGGGCCGGCCATTAACATCCTGGCCATTATCCTTACCGCCAGGGTCCTGGGTTGGGAGCTTGGCTTGGCCCGGGCCATAGGCGCCGTGATTTTCGCCTTAGTTATAGGTTTGATTATGGCCCTGCTCTACAGGAAAGAAGACCGGAACAGGACCGAATCCCCCATGCAGGGCTTGGAGGAAGAAGCTCCTGAAAAACGCAGCCAGCTGCAAAACCTGGCTTACTTCCTGGTCCTGATTTTAATCCTGGTTATTGCCGCCCTTGGTAGGCCCGAGGAAGCCGCCGGATTGTGGTATGCAGTTTACCAGGCCAAATGGTACCTGGTGGCCGCTCTTTTAATCATTCTCGGTTTTATGGTCTGGCGCTGGTTTGACCGGGAGGAACGGGTTTCCTGGGTCGAATCCACGCGTGACTTCACCCTGCAAATCCTGCCTTTGCTTTTTGCGGGGGTAATGGCAGCCGGTTTTCTGATGGGCCGCCCGGAAAGCGATGCCGGTTTGATCCCTGTCCAATACATCGAAGCCCTGGTCGGGGGCAACAGTTTCCAGGCCAACCTGGTCGCCTCTGTTATCGGCGCTTTCATGTATTTCGCCACCCTGACCGAGGTGCCTATCCTCCAGGGCCTGCTTGGCTCCGGAATGGGGCAGGGACCCGCACTGGCCCTTCTTTTAGCCGGACCGGCTTTGAGCCTGCCCAATATGCTGGTTATCCGCAGTGTGCTGGGAACGTCAAAAACTATAGTCTTCGTCATCCTGGTGTCAATCATGGCCACCATCTCCGGGATGATTTTTGGAACCATCATGTCTTAGCGCCATAAAAGCTATCTATAGCCCCTTATTAAAAGGCCCTCCCCGCAAACACAGGGAAGGCCTTTTAATTGATCTTTTAGTTGTATTAATTAAGCTTGCTTGTAATACACCCTCTGTTGATCAGTTTTAGTTCTATAAACCGCTTTATCGATCCTCTTTTGACATCTTGTTAGTGTAAGCTGACATTTTGGGAAACCAGCGGGCAGTTCTCAGGCAAATAGTCACCAGAGTTAACATGATCGGCACTTCAATTAGAACTCCTACTACTGTGGAAAGAGCAGCCCCGGAACCTACTCCAAATACTGTGACCGCTGTAGCTATAGCAACTTCGAAATGGTTGCTGGCCCCAATCATAGAAGCCGGGGCCGCCTCTTCATAAGTCAGGCCGATAAGTTTGGCTACCAGGTAACCCAAGCTAAAAATAAACATTATCTGAATGATCAAGGGTACTGCAATCATAACTACACCCAGTGGATTTTCAATAATTACATCACCCTGGAGCATGAAAAGATATATTAAAGTAGCCAGCAGGGCAACTACTGAAATAGTGCCCATATGCTTTAAGAATACCCGCTCGTACCAATCAATACCCCGGGTTGCAATCAACCTCTTGCGGGTAACATATCCGGCTACGAGCGAAACCCCTACATAGAGCATAATGCTCAAAAATATAGTCATGAAAGGTATGGGCATTTCTGCAACATCTAATAAGAAATTGCCCAATGGAGCATAAAGGACAAGCATGGTCAGCGAGTTAATGGCCACCAACACCAGGGTAAGGCCCATAAAGCCCTTGGCCAGGTAACTGAAAACCAGGACCATTGCCGTACACGGGGCTATACCCAAAAGAATCATGCCGGCCATGTATTCACCCGCCAGCTCGTACCCGATATACGGGGCCCAGATAATACGCATAAACAGCCAGGCAAAAAAGAACATGCTGAAAGGTTTGATCAGCCAGTTGACAACTAAAGTCAGGATAACCGCCCGCGGAGCTTTCACCGCATTAACTACCTCGCTAAAATCTATCTGCAGCATGATTGGGTACATCATGGCAAAGAGTAAGATAGCAATCGGGATATTAACCTGCTCTACCTGGATCTCACTTAAAAACTCAGCTGCGCCGGGAATAACACGGCCAAGCCCGACACCGATCAAAATGCACAAAGCCACCCAAACTGAAAGGTACTTGTGGAAAAAACTAAGTTCATAAGCTTTTTGTTCACTCATCTCTGTCAATCACTCCTTCAATTAGTATAACAGTTTGTTTGAAATTGCTTGATCTTTATATTTTTGCAGGCACGAGCAGAACAGGCCGGGCTGAAGTCCGGGCTACTGTTTCTGCCGTACTGCCCAGCACCAGGCCTTCTACTCCTCCTTTGCCGCGCATACCCTGAACAATCAGCGTAATATCCTCTTCCTCGGCAATAGTTTTTATATGTTTCGATGGGATGCCCGTTTCTATCCTAATTTTCACTTCCGGACATGATTTTCTGCAGCTTTCACCAAGCTCCTCAAGCTGCCTGGATGCTTTTTTCCTGAGCTCTTCAATCTCTTCTTCACTTTCCCCTTCTTCAACCACTGAAGCAAGGACAATTTTGCCGGCATGTTTAGCCAAACCGCTGACAACTTTTTCCGCCTCTTCGGCCGCAGTTGAAAAATCTGTCGGCATCAGAATTGAGTCGAATTTACGGCTGCAAACCAGCTGGCAATCTTTTTCGCCCAGGCTTTCAATCAGCTCAATTCGTTCAATCAAGGTCGGGGTTTTTGTTTGCCTGATCATGGTAGATGTAGTACTGCCCAGGAAAAAATCCCGGACCCTGTTCTTACCTCGTGAAGCAATAACGATCAGCGATGCATCGACTTTTTCAGCAACAGTGTTAATTTCCCGGGCTGGGAACCCGATCGGTGCTTCATAACTTGCTTTAAACCCCATTTTTTCTATTTCTTTTGTTTTTTCCGCAAGTTTCTGCCTGTGTTGCTTTTGCAGCGATCCGCTTGGTCCGCCGGAATACCTGATTTCCATAACCCAGGTAAGGATAATCTCTTTGGTGCCAAGTGCTTTTAGTTCTCCCAGGCAGTTAAACAGTTTTTCGCCGCCTGGCGTAAAATCGGTTGCCATTACAACCTTCTCAAACATTTCACTCATCCTTTCTTCGTGTTCAATATAATTGCTGTATTTAAGCCTTCATGATTTTACAAAACTGCACCAAAAAGCCCAACTTGTGTTCTTCAGCCATCTTGAACCATCCTTATAAATGCTTTTCATGCTATCGAGTGAAACTACACAATAAAAGCAAAAGCTGGTTTTAAAAACAAACTGCTTTTATCCTGCTGTCAATACAAATATTTGTTAGTTCCTGATTAAATGCCATTTTGAGTTTAACTAGAAGTTTACAATTCCCGCTTTTAAGTCATCGCAGGTATAACCTTTGCTTTTGTAATAAGCCATCTTTTCGTAATCCTTCCGGCATTGATCCAGTTTCATAATTTCTGATGTCAGAATTACATTAATAAACAGGTATTCTTTAATGGTTTCTGAGTTGATCTGGTAATAAACATACTTGGCCGCTTTATAGTATTCCAGCAAACCGGCATTGGTTAGCTTGTTCAAGTGCCTGGAAGCATTGGACTGGCTAATTCCCAGCAAAATTTCTAACTCGCAGACACAGAGATCATAATGCTGCAGTAAGTTAAGCATCCGCAAGCGGGTATCATCAGCTAAAGCTTTTAGTATCCTTGTTAATTTGGATTCCATTCCCGATCACCTTCATATAATCAATTGATCATATTCGCTTTTGTTAATATGATAAAATGATTTATCCTTCCTGTCAACAGAGGATCGCTTTTTTTGAGACTATATGAAGGTTAAAGAGGTAGGGTTAATTAATATACTTTAATTCATTTCTTTCAACCACTCATCCAGCTTTTGGGCCGTGCTGGAATGATCTTTTTCAGCCATTTCTTTCATGTAGTTTAAATCCAAGGAGTTAAGATGAACTTTTAGCATGCGTAATCCCCACTCACAATCGGATGATGATGTCCAGTGCACACAAGCCCTTAGCCGATCTAAAATTATATCTTCGATACCAATCACATAAAGGTACCTTCCGCTTGGCAATTCCAGCCTTATTATTTTGCTTTCATCTGCCCCCTCAAGTTTGCTATCCGGGATCTCGATAGCCACGCCCAATTCTGGTTGATACCAGTGACGGCCTTCCCGCAAAAAACCCAGACTGATAAAAATATCTCCGGCAATCTCTCTTCCCTTTGTAACCAGGTCAATGTCCAGAGTGGTATATTGACCCCTGGTATATATTTCGACCGCAAACCCTCCTACAACTATAGGTTTAAGTCCCTGGGCTTCCATTAGTTCCGTAATTATGGCAGTAGTTTCAGCCATAACTTCAAAACGATTTTTACCTGAACCTGATAATTTATACAGTTCCTCCCTGGCCCTTTCAATCGAACTCATAGTACCATTTTCTCCTGCTAAGTATTTTTATTTTCCCCCTGGCGAGGTCGTCTTCCCATTTTTTTTTGCATAACATATCTAAAACGTTTTGCTCTTCTTTGTCACGCGGTCTTCGCCTGATGATCTTGCCCTGGCGGGACGTTAGAAGAAAACGATCTACTTCCGCCCTTTTTTCATTGATTTTTTTATCCAATTCACTGCTTTTCCAGCGGCGCATATAATTTACCCTCAACCTTTTCATGGTTATTCTACCAGAGGCATCGCAAATAGCTCGAAACACAGGCAGCCCAATTTTTCGTAGACAATCTAATTCCAGGGTAACTTGCAACGGTCATAGTAACATTTTAATATTTATACCTGTTGATACACCCTGATTTTAACTGAATGCATTAAATTTGACAAATTAATATTGATATCCCTGGTTCAGGTTAGCAAAGTGTTTGCCGGCGGTCGGCAAAGTACTTAAATAACAGGCGGTAACTTTACCCTTAAGTAAAAGGCTTATTAACCGGGGTACAATTTACCTCACAAAACCGGGCCTTAAATATGCCGCT
>SL_8KL_010_SEDDRAFT_10000125_pt1 | contig 61342 bp, 55 predicted proteins | sample SodLakKL_010_SED_4_FD_11160 | JGI IMG/M metagenome (IMG submission 11160)
TGACGCTATATTCGTCGTACCCTGCAGTTGACTTACACGGTCTATAATACCGATAAGACCATAGGATTTTTCACTGCTTTTTACACGGTTCAGTGTTTCTTTCACATCAAAACCGACACCGTCGTCAGATATCACCAATCGCAAATATTTTGTACCATAATCCAGCTTCACCTCGGCGTATTTCGCCTTTGCATGTTTAATAATATTGTTAAACACCTCTTGCACAATACGGTACACTGCCACTTGAATGATATGTTCAACTTCGTCAGTTAAGGGTTTTAGCTTGAGATTGATGTTTATACCGGTCTGTAAGTTAATAGCCTTTACCGCTTCTTTAATGGTTTCGTTAAGCCCTAAATCCTCCAATGACATAGGGCTTAGGTTAAAGATGATGGCTCGTACTTCTTTTAACGCCATGGCAATACTCTCTTTTAGCTCCTCTAATTCTCCTAATCCCGATTCCAAATCCCGCTGAAGCATCACCTTGCAGACGTCCACCTTCATTGAGGCGTTAGCCATGTATTGAGCAGGGCCGTCGTGAACATCCCGGGCAATTCGCTTTCGTTCATTTTCCTGGGCCTCCAGAATTTTTATTCCCACAAACATCTCCGAGACATGGTCCCCGTCTCCTCGGGCTGCGATTACATCCCCCTCTAAATACCCAAGAGCAATGCTGATTTGATTGATTACCCTCTCGGCGCTTTCCACATTTTTCCCGGATTTTTTCAGGGCCAGTTCCAGATCGTTTCTTCTTTTTTTCAGATCTTTTTCCTGGTTTTGTTTGATCATATAGTTAATTCGGGTTTGGGAGGCTTCTTCATAGGCTTTTTTGATATCCTGTTCCGTATGTTTATGAAAATCTCTGGATACCTGGGCCAGCTTTTTTCTCATCAGTTTGTCTTTCTTTTCAAGCTCGTCCACCTCGCCAATGACCTTTTTGGTCTGACTGTTTAAGTTAATCAAATCATTTTTCAGTTTTTCCTGCTCACTACGAATATTCTGTACAATTTCAACTATGTAGTTTCGGCTATTGCCCATTTCACTGGTGGTTTTCTTGATGATTTTATTGATGGAATGTATATCTAAATTAGCTGAGTTCATAGTTTTTCTCCTAACATACATATTCGACAAGTAGTATCCCTAAGCTTTCCCTATAGAGTATATTATACCCATAGAGTATTCTTATTACCATGGGAAATAAGACATGGTATTAAGAATTAATATAAATTATTAAAAGGGATCAGCCCTTTGAGCTGATCCGTCTTCTACTATTTTACTGCTGTATTTCTACTCTTTTCTGCTTTATTCCTCCCGATTATCCCTTCTGGGAGGCCTCGGTCCGAAATACTGGTAAAGATCGGTTTTGATTCGACCGTTATAAAGCTTTCGCTTTTTGTCCGCTCTTTTCCCATAATGCTTTTCGAAGTCTTCCTTCGAGGTAATAATGTATTTTGACCAGGAGGAAAAGTCCTCAAAGGTTCTTCCCATTTTTCTATAGAGTCTTTCCACTTCATCTTTGTCGGACAGGCGCTCTCCATAGGGAGGGTTGGTGATAATGCAGCCGTATTCAAATCGGGAGCTGATCTGGCCTACATCTCTTTTTTGCACATGAATATCTTCATCTAAAAAGGCTTCGCTAATATGATATCTTGCCAAACTTAAGGCTTCTTCGTCCACATCAGAGCCCTGGATCCGAAGCTTGCGGTGTTTTTTCTCCAAATCGTGGGCTTCCATGCGTCCTTCATTCCAGAGGGCTTTTTTAAGGGTGGTCCATTCCTCTGCAGCGAAGTTTCGGTAAATTCCAGGGGCAATGTTTTTTCCGATCAGTCCCGCTTCAATAAGAATCGTTCCGGAACCGCACATGGGATCAATTAAGGCCCGGTCATAATCCCAAAAGCTTAACTGGATAATTGCCGCCGCCAAGGTCTCCTTAATCGGGGCCTGACTGGTAAGGCTTCGGTAACCCCGCTTATGAAGTCCAGGACCGCTGGTATCAATCGTTAAGGTAGCCTCATCTTTTAACAGGGCCACCTCAATTTTATACATTCCCCGGTTTTCATCAAACCAACTGACCTTATAGTCTTTTTTCATGCTTTCCACCACGGCTTTTTTCACAATCGCCTGGCAGTCGGGCACACTAAAAAGCTTGGAGTTGATCGACTTTCCGTTTACGGGAAATTCTCCGTCCTCAGGGATCCACTGACTCCAATTCAGGGCCTTGGTTTTTTCAAATAATTCGTCAAAGGTGGTGGCTTTAAAGGATCCAATTTTGAGCAGCACCCGATCCGCACTTCGAAGCCATAAATTTGCCCGTACTATCCCTAAAGGATCCGCTTCAAATATCACTCTTCCGTTTTCCACGATAACGTTTTCATAGCCCAGGGCCTTTACTTCTCTTGCTACAACAGCTTCCAGGCCAAAGGCTGCGGTCGCGATTAATTGTATTTTTTTCACAAATATTCCTACTTTCCTGTATCCTGTCGTTTATTGTTTTCAGGACATGTTGACATATAATTTTACCTTGCTTTATCTTCGATCCCTTTAGCGGTAACACTTGATCAATTTGTTGATGCAATTATACTTCAATGCTCTAAGTTCATCTGCTTGATCTTTTAGTATATCCTTCAGAGGTCATTTACTTAAAAATATCGTCAATTTCGCTGAATAAATGCTTGTTGTCCTTTAATTTATGCTCATTTCCAACAACACACAGATAATTCGCCGCCATCACATCCCGAAGCAGATCCCCTTGGGCTTTGATGTCTTTAACGGTGGTGCTCACAATTTCATCCCGTTCCTTTTCCAAATCCTCATGGGTAATATTGCAAAAGTGATAGGTTGCCGCCTTTTCGCCCTTCGCAGAGGGAGTCATCGGAGCGTCGACCTTGCTGATGGTTCCGAGAATATATTTGGTCATCTCCCGTTCATCGGCATCAAAGTTTCGAACATAGTCTTCGGCTTTATTATAAGTATCAATGGTTTTATTCAAATGAGGGTCCCGGTAGGAGGTGAAAAACATGTTCCCGTTTCGGCTGAAGTTGGTCATAGCCCCATAGGCCCCACCTTCAATTCGGATTTTATTCCACAGATAGTTTAGGCTGATGATGGTTTTTAACACCTGTAAATGTCCCGTATACTCGTAGCCTAAGTCCTTAAAATTAAAGCCCTTTGCCACATACTGCACTTTCGAAGAGTTGGCAATCCCCACATTATGGCGCTTCAACTCAAAGTGATAGTCCTCAAGCCTCGGCTCCCGGTCCTTTAAATGAACATCCAGGACCTTGGAATTTTCTTCATATGCCTTGTAATCTTCGGAATCTCCCGTTACCACAAATACCCCGTTTTGTTTATTGAAGATCAGTTCCCGTACTTTTTCAAGATTTTGTTGCAGCTCTTCAAATTTCTCTTCAAAATGCTTATCCAGGTCCGCAATAAACTTATAAAAAGTAATTCCTGAGCACTGCTCCATAAACATTTCCGCCTCGGAATAGTGGGAGCCTAAATGTCTTACGGCAACCATGTGTCCTTCCGATTGAATGGCCATTTCCAGTCGGGATTTCATCTCTTTGATGATTTCTCGAATTCGTTTTTTATTTTCGAACTTGGTGTTTTCGATAATCTCTCCCATAAGCTCGAAGAGCCGTTTACTCTTATCCCGAAGGGCAGAGCCTTGTACTATCATTTTAGGGTAATATTTCCCCTGCTTTTTCAGGTCGACAAAGTTCTCGATTCTAAATCCGATTCCTCCGGTGTAGATTTCCATTTCGTTGGATAAATCTTCGTAGCTGTAATTCTTTGTGGCCACCCTCCCAAGAAACTTTCCAAGAAGGGAAGCATAGGGAATGAGTTCTTGGGGTACTACCCGGATATCAAAGGCGATATCGGTGTACAGTATTTTATTCGTATAATGATCGGAATAAAGCACCTTCATTCCCAGATTCTTTCGGATTTCCTGAGGCAACTTTTCCGTCCGCTTGCGGATATCCTCTCGGGATAACTGCGGAATGGTTTTCAAGTCCTCCTTCGAGTCCGGGGTCCCTTGCTTTTTCTTTAGGGTTTTCGTCTGTTTCACCAAACGGTCCAGTTCCTCTTTTGACAGCTTCTCTTTATACTTTTGAAGCTCTTTTTCAATCTCTGCATCCCGCTCTTTAATCATGCCTTTTTCGGGCACGAGGGTAAGAATCGCCTGATGATTGTTATTTAGCAAATACTTTTCGATCATTTTTTCAAAATAATCGGAAGTTAAGGCCTGTCTTATTTTCTTAAACACCTCTTCATATTGAAGATGGACCGAGGGATGGGCGTCATAGAGCCAGGTGTCCATGGTTTTGATCCCATAGATCAGCCCTTTCGGGTACCTTCCATAGTCGGCTTCCCGCAGTTCAAACTCTCCGGCATTTATAGCTCCTTCGATCAGCTTTTTATCGATACCTTCTGATACAATTTTATCCAGTGTATTATAGATCACTTCCAAAAACTTCTCTTCATCCTCGGGGTTTGCGCCCTTTACAATGATGGAAAAATTATGTTGCAGCAAACTGTCATCATAGGAACTTAAGACGTCTTCTCCAATCTCCGCATCCAGCAACGCTTTTTTCAGCGGAGCCGCCGGGGATTCCAGCAAAATATGATTTAGGATATCAAAGGCCAGGTAAAACTCCGGATCCCTTGAATCTCCTACGGCATAATTAAGGCTTAAGTAGGTTTTGTTTTTTTCGCTTTCCTCATCGGAAATGGGATACTTTTCTACGGCCCGATGGGGTTTCTCAAAGGGAGGATGCACCGGTATGGAGGAGTCGATCTCCTTAGCCTTAAAATCCTTTAAATATTCTTCATTGATGAACCTTAAATGTTCCTCCAGATTGCCGTTTCCATAAATATAAATATAGGCGTTGGATGGATGGTAAAACTTACGATGGAAACCCAGGAAATCCTCATAGGTAAGTTCCGGTATTACATCGGGGTCTCCTCCCGATTCGTTACCGTAAATATTGTCGGGAAATAAATGTTCCTGAATTTTACGAAATAAAATCTGATCCGGGGAAGAGAAAGCCCCTTTCATTTCATTATATACTACGCCGTTGTATTTAATATCATCCGCCGGATCCTCCAGCTCATGATACCACCCTTCCTGACGAAGGATATCCCGATCCTGATAGATGTTCGGATAAAATACCGCATCCAAATATACATCCATCAAATTCTTAAAATCCTGCGGATTTTGGCTGGCAATTGGGTACATGGTTTTGTCGGAAAAGGTCATGGCATTTAAAAATGTGTTTAACGAACCCTTGGCGAGCTCGATAAAAGGATCCTTTGCTTTGAATTTTCTTGATCCGCACAGTACAGCGTGCTCTAGAATATGAGGCAGTCCCGTGCTGTCTGTAGGCGGGGTTCGAAAACTTATGGAAAACACCTTGTTATCGTCGTCGTTGGCTAAATAATAGAGTTTGGCTCCACTTTGTTTGTGCACAAATAAATAACCGTCAGAGTTGATCTCCTCTACGGTTCCTTTTTCTTGCAATTCAAATCCATGAAGTATCTGACCTTCTTCTAAACTCATTCTTTCATCCGCTCCCTTCATTTGATCTTTCTTTGTTGCTACTCATTGATTTTCTGTCTTTATTATACCATTCTTTCATCATCTTATCCAGAGGAGGACAGCGGGACGGAGAGGACAGCGGGACGGAGTAATTGTCCCCTCTAGTTTTTAATTAAGGGCTCAATAGCAGTAGAGGACAGCACCTCTGCCCCGCTGTTATTCGGCGAGAGCACTTTAACCGATGAAGTAACTTTATGTTGTAAAAACATCTCTTGAATCCTTTTTCCCAGACCCTCTCCCTCTTCTTCACTTTCAACAATGGCCATAACCGTAGGCCCTGCCCCGCTTAGGGCTGCCGGATAACGCTCTCTTCGAAGGGTCTCAAGAATGTCCTTCAGCCCCGGTACCAAATCCCTCCGATAGGGCTCATGGATGCGGTCATCCATAACCTTGCCCAGCAGACTAATATCCTCCTTTAAAAACCCTTCCATAACCAGGCTTATCCTTCCAAGGTTAAAGGCAGCGTCGGAAAAGGGAACATTTTCAGGCAGTACGGACCTTGATTTTTCAGTGGTTAACTGAAAATCCGGGATCACCACAACGCAGCGCCACTGAGGATTCACTTTTGTTTTGCTCCAAAGAATTTCTCCGTCATCCAGTTGGGTACTGACCAGCAGTCCTCCAAAAAATGCAGGAAGAATATTGTCGGAATGCCCTTCAATCTTCGTCATAATTCTTATAAGTTCTCGATTGGAAAGAGGACTGCCCAGTAAGTAATTGGCCCCGAGAGCACCCCCGACCAACGCCGAAGAGGAACTTCCAAGGCCCCTTGCCGGCGGTATGTTATTGGTTAAGGTGATTTGAAGGTTTTCAAAATCTTCTTTCTTAAATGAATCATTTTCTTTTTCATTTCTTTCTCGAAAACCTTTTTTTCCGAAAGCCTTTTCTACAACCGCTTGAATGCATTGATAGACTATATTACTCTTTTCCGGGGAAATATCCTCTTTCCCCTCACCCATAATAACGACCTTAAAAACATTACTCTTTTCAATAGATACATAGTTGTATAAATTCAGTGCCAACCCTAAACAATCAAAACCGGGACCCAGGTTGGCTGTAGTAGCAGGAATCTTGACAATAACCATAAACTTCACTCCTTTATGCCGGGCAAATTGATTCGCATTCAAAATCTTTTTTTAGCAAGGAAAAAATAAATACGTTTCTAAAATCTTTTTCATCGTAGTGATACTGATACTGCCTTAGATAACCTTCGTTCTTAAAATCCAATTTTTCCAAGAGCTCAATGGAGGCAATATTCTCCGGATGAATAAAGGATTGAATACGATGAAGGCCCAGTTGATAAAATCCGAAGGCAATTACCGCTTTTAGACTTTCTGTCATAATCCCTACATTCCAATGTTTTCTTGATAAATCGTATCCCAGGGTTGCTATAGTACCCATGGAAAAGTCCGATAATGAGCAGGTTCCGATAAGCCGTTCCTCTCCTTTAAAAGTAATGGCCCAGGGTATCATCTCTTTTTTTTCATATCTTTCCAGAAAATCATCTATGAATACCTTGGCCTGCTCTTCTTTTTCAATGCTGTTGATATTCATATACTGGGTTACCTCGTCATCAGAATAGTACTTTAACAGATCTTTTCCGTCATTGGTGTTGACCGGTCGTAGAATCAGTCTCTTTGTCTCCAATACGGGAAACTCCTCGAAATATTTCTCTCCATCCATTTTCACGCCTCCTGTTCATATCTCACTACCAACTGTCCATTTCTCATTACTTATTTATACTATTGCTTCAAATAAAACCACCCTACCTTTGCTTCTCAACATCNGATCTCCGAGAGGTGTTTTATAAAATTCGTTTTAGAATCTCTTCTTCCGTTGCCGCTAGTACTTCCGGCTTTTCCTTTATCGTAGAAATCGCGTAGTCCGTATCTTTTAAGCCATTCCCCGTATTCACGCATACGATGGTATCTTCTTCCCTTAGACCAAGTTTTTTATGATTTTTTAGCAGTCCTGCCACGGAAGCAGCGGATGCCGGTTCCACAAAGACCCCTTCATACTTTGCCAAGAGATGATAGGCCTCGGTGATCTCTTCATCGGTTACACAGTCAATCATGCCTTGGGATTCCTTCAGGGCTTCTTTCGCCTTCTCCCAACTGGCGGGATTTCCGATCCGTATGGCCGTTGCAATGGTCTCAGGGTACTCGACAATTTTATCCTGTACCATAGGACTGGCCCCTTCTGCTTGAAAACCCAGCATCTTTGGTTTTTTATCTACCCGGCCTTGCCGGTAGTATTCGTTAAAGCCCTTCCAATAAGCGGTAATATTCCCTGCATTCCCCACGGGAATCGCTAAATAATCAGGTGCTTTTCCCAGTTGCTCACACACCTCAAAGGCCGCGGTTTTCTGTCCTTCTATTCTGTAAGGATTGATACTGTTTACCAAAGTAATCGGGTGTTTCTCCGAAATGCTTTTGACAATTTCCAAGGCTTTATCAAAGTTTCCTTCAATACTGATAACCCTTGCCCCATACATATAGGCCTGTGCCAGTTTTCCTTGGGCTATTTTCCCTTCGGGAATCAGTACAATGCATTTTAGTCCGCTTCTTGCTGCGTAGGCCGCAGCGGAAGCGGATGTGTTTCCTGTGGAGGCGCAAATAATCGCCTTCGCNCCCTCTTCCATTGCCTTAGCTACCGCCATGACCATGCCNCGGTCCTTAAAAGATCCCGTGGGATTCATCCCTTCATATTTCAANTAAACCTTGGCCCCTACTCGCTTGGAGACTTCCTTGGCATAGATTAACGGTGTATTCCCTTCCTGTAAAGATAAGTTCGGTGTGTTATCCGTCAACGGTAAATCATTTTTATATTGATCCAGCAGTCCCAGATACATTTTAATCTGCTCCTTTCCGATTNTATTTCTTCTTTAATTGTNTGGCAATNGGAAATATTGNTACTTCTCATGAAGTTTTTNCATTATTTTCTTTAACATCCTCCCACTTACAGCACCTATATAACTAATGGCCTCGTAGGGAGCTTCGATTTCATAGCCTTTCGGATGTTCTTCTTCAGGATATGCCAAAAAATCCCCGCCCAATTCTCTTAAAATCACTCCTGCAGCGGCATAATCCCATAAAAATAAACGTCCGGAAACATAGCCTTCCAATTCCCCTTTAGCAAGCTTTGCAATAGTCAGGGCTGCCACGCCATAGTTCCTGTGACCTCTCAGGGAAAACACCAACGGTTTTACTTCCACACCATGGTCTTCCCGGAAACCTTTTTCCGCCATAAAACTGATTTCCATAATAGAGTTACTTAGCTCTTCACATATTTTTTTTCGTCTGTAGGGCATGTCATTAATCCATACCCCCTGATTTTTTAACCCTACCATCATTTCATCGTTCATCACGTCGTATACAATGCCTGCATAGGCTTCTTTATCCACATACAAAGCTATGGAAATAGCAAAATCCTTTCCCAGGTTAACAAAGTTTGTGGTCCCGTCAATGGGGTCAATCACCCAGGTGTATTTTTCAAAACCCTGCTCATTGGGATCGCCTTCCTCGGCAATGAATCCATGATCCGGATAGCGCCTTTGAATTTCTTCAATGATGAATCTTTCCGTTCTCTGGTCATGTTCCGTAACAATATCTGAAATGTTTTCATTTTTCCGTTCAAAGCTCAAGTTTTCTTCCACAGCTATTTTAAGAGGTTCCCCGGCTTTTCGGGTAATATCCACTACATATCTCAGCATTTTATCAATATTTTCCATAGTCTGTTCCTCCTCGAAGTCTTTCTTCCGATGCATATGATAAGTTTATACTAATTATTGAATATGCCTTTGCATTTCTTTTCATATCCCAGACATCAATATACATCACTTTATATTTTAAACTCATTACACAATGCCTTTTTAATAAGTTGCTTTATCAACTAATGATACCCGACTATTGGAATATTATATCATCATCTTCGACGATTTTCTCAAGGATTTAAAGGATTTTATGTCACGGGAGTTCTATGAATGAACTAACAAAAAAAATCGCAAAACTTCGAGCCCTCGGGCTTTTCTTTCTCACTCTAAAGAGCCCATATCCTTGCGGTTATCCTAGGTGCATTCATAATTATCTTTTGTACTCTTTGATCGCTTTTGCTTTTTCCAATAACTTGTTTTCTCGATTCCTCTATAGTTTCACCTTAATTCTCCTATAGTTCCACCTTTTTTTCATATAGGTAGGTGGTTGTAAAAAAGAACATAAGGGATGTCAACACGGTAAAAACAATGCCGAAAAGAAGCTCCGGTGTACTCATAAAAGCCATACTCCCTGACATGCCACCTCCGGGTTCTCCTAAAAACATTACCCGGGAGCCTTGATCAAAGTTCACCGCCCCATCGATCAGTCTTGTTATTTGACTCAGTAGTACATTGCTTAAAATAAATACCACGAACGTGATAAGACCCGACAGTTTCGTAAACATTCTTCCAACCACGGAACTGAAAAACACAATGATAATTAAGCTTGCAAAACTGACAAAACCGTAACCCGCCATTTTGACAATTTCCATTAAATTCGAAGATAGGACACTTCCGCTGTCCATGGCCAGAAAATTAAATATTTGTTGAATATCCTCCAACTCCAAGATCATATAAACGGCCCCTAAGGTAAGGCCGAAACTGATGCCTCCCACAATAAAGGTTTGTGTCAATATGGCTAAGAGTTTAGAGAAAAAAATGGTATTTCCTCCGATAGGCAAGGGCATAATCATATGAAGGGTGTTGTCTTTCCACTCTGAAGATACCAGGCTGAAGGATCGGATAAATACCAAAAATAAGGCGCCGAATACCACCATGGAACTGAGAATCCCATATCCCCCGGCTCCAAAGGTGCTCTCGGAAGTCATCACTTGATAATAAACAAAAGCATTGATTCCCAGTACGAAAGCCAGCATAAATATGCTTTCCGTCTTTAAGTTCATCACGTCTTTTTTATACATCACCCATAATTTCCTGCTAAAGCTCTTTTCCATTACCGTATACCTCCTTCATCAGATCCACAAGGGAGAGGTTTTTTTCTTCCCGAAGCCTTTCCACTTGTCCCTGCAATACGATTTTTCCCTGCTTCAAAAAGACTGCATCATCGATAACGTGTTCAATTTCTTTGATTTCATGGGTAGTGATCACGATGGACTGCTGCCCCTTCCGGTAATCCTTGATCATGGTCTCAATGATTTTTTCCCGGGTAAAGATATCAATCCCCGATAAGGGTTCATCCAGCAGAATAATATCCGCTTTTCTTGAAAAAGCCAGCAGAAGTTTGGATTTTGCCCGTTGTCCTTTGGAAATCTTTTTAATGGCCATATTCTCATCCAATTCCAAAAATCCCAACAGTTCCTCGTACATATTGTCATCCCAATCCTCATAAAAGGTTTTGACAAAGTTTTTCGCATCTTTTATTTTCATCCAAGAATAGAAATGATCGATTTCCGGCAAATAGGCAATGCGTTTTTTCACCTCTTGGGAAATCGGCCCCCGGTCAATTAAAACTTCCCCGGAGCTTGGCTTATTCAAATTTGCAACTAATTTAATCATTGTGGTCTTTCCCGAGCCGTTGGGTCCTAGAAGTCCTGTGATTTTTCCTTTTCCGATATCCACGGTGATATCATCCAGGGCCCGGGTTTTTCCGTATTTTTTCGTTACATTTTTAAACTGAATCATATAAAACGCTCCCTTCATTCTTCAATTTGTTTTATCCGCATCGTAAAGCGATTGTTTCCAAGATTTCGGCGGTTTTCATCTATTTCAAGATGACCGGTGATAACATGTCTTTTTACCAAGAGGACAATTACTCCGTCCCCCTGTCCTCCTCCCTGTTCTCTTGCGCCCGGATGTACGCTTGGATCAAGGACGGGATTTCTTCTTTGTCATAGCCCAGAGCTTCAATTTCTTGAAGAAAACCACTTAACGCTTTTTCAGCCATTTCTTTTTTGAAACAACGGATCATACTACCGTCTTCAATAATAAAAGTACCTTTCCCCCGAAGGGTTTGGGTCATGCCTTCATTTTCCATTTCTCGATAGGCCCGCTGAACCGTATTGGGGTTTACTTTTATTTCTTGGGCCAACTCTCTTTGGGAAGGAATTTTCCCTCCCGGCTCTAAATCTTTTCGAATCAATTTTTTCTTAAACTCCTCAACGATTTGTTCATAAATCGGTCTAGAGTGATCAAATTCCATGGTTTCACCTCCGCGAGGATTAGTGCACTATTTTAATAGTACACCAGTATCATAAAACGATTTTTCTTTGCTGTCAATAACTTTTCAATTTATTTAAAACCGAAACCTGTTCCATCAGTGCCTCGGGATTCCAGTGAATTATATTTTCCAATATAAAACCCCGGAGAACCTTACTTCCGGGGTTTATCACTTACCTGTTATTTCTTCGGCGCTCTCTTGATAATCCTTATTCCAGCCAAACCTTCTCAATTTCCTGTTCATCGTCTCCCGGGCGGTTTTCCAAGTAGTTTCCTTCCTGAAATTCAAAATGTCCCGATTCGTAAGGTTCTCCCTCAATGGTGAGTTTCACTTCCTCGACCATAAAGTAATCTCCCATGGTTCTTACCACACTGGATAAAATCATATTTTCAAGAGTCGTCCCGGCATTCATTTCCGTTACAAATTCCGCAGAGAAATCTATATGACCTGCAAAATCCTCTCGATTTAGACGAATAAAGTTGATACTTGTATTTCCGCTCATTAAGGGCACATACTCATCGGAATCTTCCCTTGGGGAACGACGGAAATACTCTTCAAAAATGTCTTCCACCTCCACATTGGTGTCAAAGGGGATCGCTTCTTCAAAGTATACTAAGCGGTCTTCATTAAAATCCGGATAGAAAAACCTTACCTCTTCCACTACCTGGTAATCCTTATCAATTTCCACCAACTCTGCATAAATTTCCGTTTCGTCGGCTTCAAACAGGGTTTTCACTTTCCCGTAGTCTTTTCCATAGTAAACGGTAAAGGTGCTGTCTTCTTCATAGGTGGTTACTTCAATCACTTCAAATTCTCCCGCAGGAGTTTCCATTACCATCCCCACATTTGTGATCTCTCTAAGGACACCTTCCCGAACCTCCCACTGGGTTCCGATTGCAATCGGGTCCATAATGAGAACCTCCGCATCCTCCACATCCATTAAGTCTAGATTATAAAAACTCTCTCTTTGATAGGCTTCTGCTTCCCGAAGAACCGAATACACCTTTCCAGCATCATAATGAATAACTTCCAGCACAGTGGTCCCTGCCGTTTCCCGTCGGATTTGTGCCCGATTATCATAAACATAATCAAAATGTATTCTCTCCGCCACAAATTCACCGCCTTCTCCATCATACTGAAGTCGTACATTCTCTAAAAACGGATAGAAATCATAACTGCTTAAGGCTTCTTCATCATTTTCTCCTGTGTTTTCATTGTTCTCATCTTCATCATCACCTTCATCACCGTTTTCTCCCTCTTCACCATTGGGGAGAGTGGCTTCTCCGTTATCATCCCCGTTGTATCTGCCGCAACCTACCAAAATCAAAGCAACAATAAGAAAAATGATCAACCCTGATAATGCTAACTTTTTCATATTCCCACTCCTTCGTTGTTTTCCCTGAAGTCTTCTATTCCATTAACCTTTCTGTTGCTGTTGTGCTTTTTCTAAAATTGCGCTGTAACCGCTAATGCAGCCATTCCATCTATTTATATTTATACCCGTTTTCTATTTTTTCTACCCGATCCCCCTCCTTCCCAGAAAATTTATTTGTTAGATGCTTACACTTTGGGTATTAAATGAATGATGCGATGTCATAGTAAGGATTAAAATTAAAGAAGGAGTGTGAAAGAATGAGTAACCAGGAAAAGATGGTATTAACAGGGAATCAGGGGATTGCTCGAGGATTTTATGAAGCCGGAGGACTTTTAGCCGCCAGCTACCCGGGATCCCCCACGGTAGAAATTTTAGATAGCATTAAGGAGTACGAGGAAGTTTACTCCGAGTTTTCCACCAGCGAAAAAGTAGCTCTCGAAGTGGCTATCGGTGGATCTTTTGCAGGAGTACGCTCCATGGCTTCCATGAAGCATGTGGGGGTGAATATTGCTGCCGATCCCTTAATGACCTTTACCCAAACCAAAACCAACGGCGGATTCGTTCTCCTTTCAGGGGATGATCCGGGAATGGCCAGCTCTCAAAATGAACAGGACAACCGGATTTTCGGGAAATTTGCCAATATGGGTATTTTGGCTCCGGGGGATTCCCAGGATGCTATCGATTACACCAAAGCCGCCTTTGATATCAGCGAAAAGTATCATTTGCCCATGATGGTAAACATCACTTCCCGGGTATGTCACAGCCGAACCCCGGTGGTGCTGGGAGAACGAAAAGAAGTAGAGCCGAGAGTATTTGAAAAAGACGTACAACGATACTGTATGATCCCTCCTCATACTAACCCTCTCCAGCATTCGATGAAAGATCGGATTGATAAGCTTAAAGAATTTGCTTATGACAGTGAGTTAAATACACTAGAGGAACGGGAGGGAGCCGACACATTAGTGGTTACTTCCGCCCTGGTTTATCATAATCTAAAAGAGTTGGAACTCGATGTCAGTATTTATAAACTGGGGATGATCTATCCCATCTCTCCAAAGAAGCTTCAGGAGTTATCGGAAAAATATCAACGAATCATTGTCATTGAAGAATTAATGCCGATGATCGAAACCGAAATTAAAATGATGGGTATTGAATGTGAAGGGAAGAAGTATTTTTCCTTTACCGGGGAACTGCATACGGAAGATATTGAAAGAGGGCTGAAAAAAGCGGGCGTCATCACGGATCGTAATACCACAGATGCCGAACCGGTGGAATCAGTAAAAAGAACTCCCTTATTCTGTGCCGGATGTCCCCACCGACCGATTTTTGATATCCTTAAAAAAATTCGCAAGCGAGTTATCGGAGATATCGGCTGTTACTCCATGGCTATGTTTGAGCCCTTCCAAGCCTCGGACTCCATCATCAGTATGGGAGCTACCGTAGGGATTACCAAAGGGATGACCAAGGCCAATGCTTTGGTTGGGAAATCCGAACCTCTGGTTTCTGTAATTGGAGACGGTACCATGTTCCATTCAGGTCTTCCGGGCTTTGTAAATCTCCTTCACCAACGAAATGAAAACGATAATATGACCTTTATTATCTTAGACAACCGTACCACTGCCATGACCGGCGGACAGGCAACTGCCGCTTCGGGGAACTACACCTCCGCCGATGATATGAAAGTGGATATTAAAACCATTATTCAGGCTATGGGTCATGAAAACGTTCAGGAAGTGGATCAGTTTGATTATGAGGCCACGAAAAAAGTCTTAACGGAAGAAACCAATAAACCGGGAATATCCTTTGTAATCGCAAAGCGTCCCTGTGCCTTGAAATTTAAAATTCAGGAAAACACCTTCTATGTGAACCCGAATGTATGTATTGGCTGTCGTAATTGTATAAAAACCAACTGTCCGCCAATCCGGATGAAAAAATATCATAATATCGACAAACTGAAGTCTTCCATCGATCCGGATATGTGTGCCGGTTGCAGTGTTTGCGCTCAGGTTTGCCCGGTGGATGCCATTCAGCCTAAGGGACAACATCCGGACCACAGCAAAAAAGGCAGTGCCAAGTATAAACGACAGGAATACCAAAAGATGAACCTGAATAACGATGACAAGGAATAGGCGATATAACCATTAGTGCAAATTCAAAGGAGGATAACTATGGAAACGATTAATATAATGTTAGGCGGAGTCGGCGGTCAAGGACTGGTACTGACCACCGATGTGATCTGTAAAGCTGCACTGAAAGCCGGCTATGATGTGAAAAGCAACGATGTTATCGGTCTTGCTCAGCGGGGCGGAATGGTTTGGGGCTCCGTGCGCATAGGGGAAAAAGTTCACTCCCCCAATATTCCCGTGGGGAAAGCCGACATCATCTTAGGATTAGAGCCCTTAGAGGCCCAACGGTGGGAACACCTGTTAAATGAAAACTCCAAGATAATTGCCAATACCAAAGAAATTTATCCAACCCAAAGCTTATTGGAAAAACAGGATTACCCCAGCGAAGAAATTGCAAAATTCTATGAGCGCTATGATCATTATCTGTCCGATTTCAGTGCCGACGCAAAAAAACTTGGAAACCGTAAAGCCGCAAATACGGTTTTACTCGGAGTAATGGCACAGTTCTTGCCAATTTCCACGGAAATTTGGAAAGAAACCCTTCGGGAGAATGTCCCGGAAAAAGCCATCGATGTGAATATGAAAGCCTTTGATTACGGTTACGAGAGCTTTAAAGATAAATCCTAAATACCTGAACTATCCGGGATTCTAAACTTCATAAGCCAACCTCCTATGATTGACATTTCAGAAATTTTCTATTACACTGTAAAATAATATATCTTAGGAGGTTGTTTTATTTTGAAAAGAAAGATTTTATGGCTTTTACCTATATTATTGATGTCTTTGTTTGTTTTTGCCGCCTGTGATGAAAATGGTGATACGGGAAGCAATGAAAATCCTCTTGAGGAACAAACCGACCCTCATGATTTGGATTACGATGAGGAAGCCGTGCTGGTTACGGTTAATGGAGACGAAATAACCCAAGGACATTATGATACGTACATTCTTCAACTGAAAAATCGATACGAGGCCGAGCATGGACTGGATCTTGATGATCCGCAACATGGAGATATCGCCAGTGAATTACAGATTCGCGCTATGAATGATCTGGTTGAACAGCGGGCCCTGGTACAGCGTTCTAAAGAGCTTAATCTTTCCGTTTCTTCTTCTTTTGTAGATCAACAGATTCAAGGAATCATTCAGCAACAGGGCGGCCAATCGGCTTTCGAAACCTTTTTGGAAGACCGGGAGCTTACCCAGGAAGATTTGGAAATTCTTATTGAAGAGGATTCCTTAATCTCCAAGCTTTATGATAAAGAGTTGAAGTTAGATGAAATTACCTATGAAGAAGAAGATCTAACGGCACTGTATGATCGTTTCGTAAAACAGCGTGAAGATATGGGACGAGAACCTGAGCCTTTTGAAGAAGTAGAGGAAGATCTTATCCAATCCCTTCTTCAACGAATGCGCCACGAAAAGCAACAGAACTACATCGAAAACTTAATCGACAATAGTGACATCGAATATTTTTTCAATTAAGTAAAAATGCCTCTGAAAAGACTCGCAACTTGTCTTTTCAGAGGCATTTTAGTTTGCACTGATTTTCCCAAATTTTAATTCACCTCTTCATTTTCCAGTCATTACCCCATATCCGTTCTAGGCCAGCATCTTAGGTGAATTGACATTTGTAACATTCTGTACTAGACTATAAGTGTCTGAAATAACGTTTAATGATAAAATTTAGGAGGTTTTATTTTGACAAAAAAGAAAATGTTGCTTATAGGAATCGTATTCTTGAGTATATTTATCCTCGCCGCCTGTGGTAGTAACGGCGAAGATGAAACTACAGAAGAAAATGGATCTGAAGAACTGGAACAAGGCGAATTTGAAGGACCGGAAGCTCTGGATATAGAAGATTTCGATGCGGATGACACCCTGTTGATCATCAACGGCGAAGAAATTACCCGCGGTGAATTTGATGCCCAGTTTGAGCGAACGAAGCAAATGGTTTCCCAACAATATGGTATTGACCTGGATGCTGATGAAAATGCCATGCTTATTCCGGAACTGCAGCACCAAACTATCGAAAATCTAATTGGACAACGGGTGCTTACCCAAGAGGCGAAAAACAAAGGTATGGAAGTCAGCGATGAGGAAATAGATGAAAACATCGGCATGCTGGTCCAACAATTCGGTGGTGAAGAAGGTTTTCAAGAAGCCCTGGAAGCCGATAATTTAACGGAAGAAGATTTAGAGCAATTAGTTTATGAAGAACTGTTAATTTCCCAACTATTTGAAGCCGAGCTAAACTTTGACGGCATTGAAGTATCGGAAGAAGAAATCGAGGAATTTTATGCCCAATATGAAATGACCATGGAACAACAGGGAGAAGATGTTCCTCCCCTGGAAGAAATCGAAGAACAGATCATCATGCAGCTGCAGCAACAAAAAGCTCAGGAAGAACAACAATCCTACGTATCTGCATTAATGGATGACAGTGAAATCCAACGACTATACTAAAATGCAAGCAAATTTCATGACCGGTTCATGAGTTCTTTCAAGTTTATTGAACAATAAGAAAGCAGAAAAAAACCGTTGTTAATGCGGTTTTTTTCTGCTTTCTTATTGTTTAACGGTTTCTTTACTCGCTAAAACAATATTTTATTTATTTTTTTACCAGGATTTCTAAAGAATCATCAAAAAAATGCTTGATACCCTTATCGGTAACGTAAAAGGAAGCATCCACTTCAAAGCCCACATCATCCAACCAGATTCCGGGAATCAAGTGCAGGGTCATATTCTTTTGCACTACGGTCTTATCCCCCGGTCTAACGCTAATTGTCTGCTCTCCCCAGTCCGGCGGGTAGTTGACTCCAATGGAGTAGCCAATCCTTGATTCCTTGACCAAACCGGTTTTGGCTATGGTTTTTCTCCAGGTGGCTTCAATGTCCTCTATCAGCACTCCGGGTTTGATCATATCTAAGGCGGCGTTAAGTCCTTCCAGAACGGTTTTTCCTGTATCCACCATTAATTTCGGTGGCTGATTTCCCAAATAAAGGGTCCTTGCTATTGGTACGTGATAGTGTTTGTACACCCCGCAAAGTTCCAACAGTACCGCTTCATCATTATTATACTTTTTCTCACTCCAGGTTAAGTGGGGGGTTTTCGTAGCTTCCCCCGCCATCATTAAGGGGACGATGGCCGGATAGTCTCCGCTATGTTCCGGTGTTCCGCTGTACTGGGCTTTTGCAACTTCTGCGGCTACATCACATTCCCGAACGCCGGGAGCAATGGTATTTTGTGCGGTTTTCATAACCTTCGAGGCAATGGTTCCGGCAATTTGCATGAACTCGATTTCTTTTTCAGATTTCACCACTCGAACCCAGTTTACCAAGGTGTTGGCATCGGCAAATTTTGCATTGGGCAGACTTTTATCCAACTCCACATAGGCCCGATGGGTAAAATAAAATTGATCCATTTCCACACCGATCACTTTTTTATCCCAACCATGTTTTTTTATAATATCCGCAACAAAGTGCATTGGGTGTTTTACCAAGGACTGTACGTAATCATCGGCATACTGGTAAATATTTTCTTCGGACAGCATACTGGTGATCCGCGCCCCGTTGGCATCCATGCCCCGGCCGATCCATACGGGCTCTTCCTTTTCCAGGGATACCAGCAGGCATTGATGCACATAAAAACTCCAGCCGTCATATCCCGTAAGATAATTCATATTTGCCGGTTGGGATATTAATAAAAGCTCAATATTCCAATCCTTCATTTTCTCTTTGGTTTTCTCAATCCTTGCCTGATACTCTTCTTTACTAAATACATGCATAGTCCCTTCTCCCTCCTTTTATTCTTTCCTATTACCGTGTATCTTTTATTTTCCACGGAGGCCAATCTTCGACAGTTCTAAAATTTTCCCTCTCCGGCACTCTTACTCTTTACATAAAGCCATTTTTTTGACCTCTAACCACAACAGAATGCATGTACCGAATCATCGTAACAAAGTCAAACACCGGTAGACCGGTAGCCTTTTGTACCGCTGAAGCATAAGGGGGTAACACGCTGCATTCCAATAGAATAGATTTCATATTGGGATAATCGTTCTGTAATTTTTTCGCGGCTTGCACCACTTCTTTTTCCACTTGCACCGTATTCAGAGTCCCCTCTTCCTTCAAGAATGCCGAAGAAAAGCAAGGTGCTTTTTCCAGTCCTTCAATAACAATACGTCCAGGAATGTCTCCTTCGCACAGGGACAGGATCTCTTTCGTTAAAGAATTTTTGTTTGCGGTAATTACCCCGATTTTTGCGTCCTTCGGAATCAGGTTTTTCATAAAGGGAATTTGTAACAGGCTCGAAAGAAAAACCGGTACATCCAGTGTTTCCACCAGCTCCTGTTGATATAAAGCCATAAACCCGCAGTCGCTGGTGATGGCCCGTACGCCCTCGGATTTTAATATTTCTGCTGCATTCCTGACTGCATCCAAAAGAGAAATATCATGGTTCATAATTCTATCTACCGTAAGCCCGGGGACCCGTTGAAAGCGAACAGGAAAATCATAAGTCGTTGCATTCGCCACATCTCCGGGGATGTAAGGCGCCTCACTGTCAATCAGTATAATGCCGATGGATTCTCCATAACTTACCTGTCCCGGTTTCCTTATATATATCAATTCCTCACCCCTATCTTAAATCATCGCTGCATTCGGTAAGAATAAAGCGATTTGCGGGAAAATAACCAACAGTACCGTTACTAACAGCAGAATAAAGATAAAGGGCGGAGTACCTCTTATGATTTCAAAGTAAGGTCGCCTAAAAATCAGCTGAGCTGTAAATATATCACAGCCGAAGGGCGGTGTTGCTGAACCGATGGCTGCCTGCAGTACTACGAGGACTCCGAGTAATATCGGATCTACTCCGGTTTGCAGTACATAGGGTGCAAATATTGGACTCAGTACATATATTGCAACAATCGGATCCACAAACATACAGGCGATGAAGTATGCCACTACTACGATAAATATTACGTAGAGCCTTGAAGGATCCTCTCCAAAGAGAGGCGGTAAGTAAGTTTGCGGGATTCTTAAGAAACTTAGCAACCAGGAAAATGCATTCCCGGCACCAACCAGAATAAATACTACTCCGGTGACAACTCCGGTTTGCAGAAAATGATCAATCATCGACTTTACCTTTAAGGTTCTAAAAATGAAGCCTTCCAATATTAAAGCATAGGCTACAGACATTGCTGCCGCTTCTGTTGGACTGAATAATCCGCCGTAGATACCACCAATGATAATAACCGGAAATCCCATTACGAGAATTCCGCCACGAACCGCTTCTTTTCTTTCTTTCCAATCGGCTTTTTCCGTTCCTGCAATCTTATTTTTCTTTGCGTAGATATAAGAATAAATGGAAAACAGTAAAAATATTAACAGCCCGGGACCTACTCCCGCTAAAAACAACTTCCCGACGGAGGTTCCCGTAACAACGCCGTAAACAATAAACCCAATACTGGGGGGAATTAAAAAGGCAATATCACTGGAGTTAATAATGAGTGCTAAGCTAAAGGGGCTGGAATACCCCGCCTCTAAAAGCATGGGACGCATGGTTCCTCCAATTGCCGCTACCGTTGCCTGGGTGGATCCGGATACGGCTCCAAACAGTGTACAGGCTGCATTAGTGGTAATCGCCAATCCTCCGGGAATATGCCCTAAAAAGGCCTTAACCATACGAATCAGTCTTTTCGCCGCCTGGCCCGAAGTAATAATATTCGCTGCCAAAATAAACATGGGCACCGCCACTAAGGAGGGTGGAATAATTCCCGTTACAACCTGTTGTATTATTACATTGCTAAAATCAAATCCGGGCATTTGAAAAGTTACATATATAATCAGTGATCCCAACAGTACCACCATGAAAGGAAATCCAAACAGTAATTTAAATATCATCGTACCAACTAGTAAGAGCATATGACCACCTCTCTTTTATGGTTTCTTATTTTCATCGGATACATCCTTCTCTGTCTTTTTTTGTTCTTGAAGTTCATCGGATAATTCTTCCGCAACTTCCCCATACTCGTCGGCCATTTGCTGCAATTCTTCTAATTCATAGTCGCCCTGCTGTTCAGGGGATAACCATACTTCCCGCTCCGAAATATTTTTTACAATGGTTCGGATATACTGAATCCCGGCGGAAAAGAACCCGATGGGAACAATGATGAGAAAGATCCAATAGGGCAGTCGAAGGGATGGTGTCACCTGACCGGTCATTCGCGCTTGGCTCATGTAACCATAAGCATAGGTAGCCATTAAAAACATCACGACACCGCTGATTACACAGATAACAAAAATCATAATCTTTTGAATTTTAAAGGGGGCTGCATCAAAAAACGCGCCCATTCGAATATGTCTTGCCTTTCGGACGGCGTAGCTCACCCCGGTAAAAGTAATAAGAATTGTGAACAGTTCCGTCAATTCCTCCACAAAATGAATACTGGAGAAGAAGGTTCGAGCAAACACGTTGGCAATTACAAGACTGGCCATTGCAAGCACAGAAATTGAAAGAATTACAGATTCAAAGAGCTCCACCCCTTGCCCCAGTTTATGAAAAAGAAAGGAGATGCCCCTCTTTTTATTCGTTTCCATATCAACGCTCCTTTCTATGATCTCGGCGACTCAATGAGAGTCGCCGAGAAATTCTTCCCATAGTTTTGCAATTATTCGTTTCTTTAGGAACCTTATAATAATCTGTTTTTCAAGTCTTAATCTTGAATTCCTAAGGCTTCTTTGGCATTTTCAATATCATTTAGCAGGGTTTCCAATATTTCTTCTGCTTGAGGTCCGCCGATTTCTAAGAATTCATCATATACCGGCATTGCCAGCTCTTTAAACTCTTCCAGTTCGTCACCGGTAATTTCATGATAAACAAGTTCCGGTCTTTCATCCAGCATGGCCTCAAGATCCTCTTCATGACGGGCATCAATCCACTCTGCGGATGGAAGAATCGAGTCGATCCAGAAATTTCTCATTTCCTGCTGAATTTCCTCCGGTAAGGCATCAAAGAACTGCATGTTTACCGTTGGAATCCCTGTAAAAGGTTCGGCAAATATATCGGTTAAATAATCCTGTACTTCGTAAAAATTCATACTTCGAATAGCAAAGATCGGGTTTACCTGGCCATCAATTAAGTTTGTTTGAAGGGCTCCGTAAATTTCGCCGTAAGCCATCGGTGTTGGTGCCGCTCCGTAGGCTCTATAGTCTTCGACCAGTAAGGCAGAACCCATAACTCGAACTTTGAACCCATCCATGTCGTCTACGCTTTCAATGGGTCTGTTGGAACTTATGGTTTGCCATCCTTCATAAAGTACACTAAGAGGTACTAATCCGTTTCGTCTGAAAGCTTCTTCCAATACGTCCATAAAGTCTCCGTTTCGTACTACCCAGTCTAAGGTTTCCGGCATGTGATCCGGAGGCCATAGATAATGAAGGGCTAACACCTGTGCTTCCGGAACAAAAGAGCTGATCCAGGCGAAATCGCTGAATACATATTCCACAACACCCAGCTGTGCGAGCTCATTAATATCCCGGGTATCTCCCAAGGTTCCATAAGGATATACGTCTACATCATATTTTCCATCGGTTACTTCTCTCATATGATCGGCGTAATGTTCTCCCCATACCGTCATAAAGTCTCCTTCAATTTCTTCAGAAGCGAATCTCGCTTCAATGGGAGCCGGCAATAAATCCCCTAGGCTGGCTTCGGTTTCTCCATTTTCATCTCCGTTATCCTCACCGTTTTCAGGCTCCGCTTCCACAACAGGTTCTTCCTCTCCGTTACCACACCCGACAAAAACCAGCATTCCAATCAACAACATACTTAACATTAGTACCAGCAATTTCACATTCCTGTTACTTTTCTTCATACCATTTCCTCCTTTGAATTTGGGGTTGCCTACTGACTTCTTTTGCCTGCACCCTCGCTGCCTTTGACAGTCTTTTCTAAATCTTCTGTTAATTTATGGTAGAACTAATCCACGGCTACAAATTTCATTAGGTCCTGATATCACGCTCTAGAAACTTAAGGGCGCCTTTTACATAAAGCTCCACCCCTTGAGGCAATACATCTTCATCGACATTAAACCGGGGATTATGATGTGGAAAGTGGGTTTCCTTTGCTTGATTTCCTGTCCCGAGAAATAAAAACACTCCGGGAATTCTTGAGGTAAACTCTGAAAAATCTTCACTGGCCATGGTCCGGTAGGGAATTACTTTACTCCCATCTTCCAGTACTTCCTTTGCCACAGGAAGAATTTCGCTTACCAACTTATCGTCATTGATTAAAGGGATGTTTTCACGAACCCAGTTTATTTCACATTCACAGTGGTGAACCCTCGCTACATTTTCCGCTAGAAGTTTCAGCCTTTTGATCGGCGGATCCTCCGTATCATTATAAAGAGTTCGAATAGAGCCTTCTAAAGTTACTTCATCAGGGATGATGTTCGCCTTGGTGCCTCCATTGATTTTTCCAAAGACCAGGGTCATGGGGTTCATACTGCTGATTTCCCGAGTTTGAATCCGCTGGGCGCTTACCACTATATCCGACGCTGCAATTATTGGATCTATGGCAGTTTCCGGATACCCGGAATGTCCTCCGTAGCCTTTTATTCTCATCTGAAAAATATCAAGGCCGGACATTACGCCTCCCGGAGAGACCCCTATGGTACCCGATGGTAAGGGTGTCCAAATATGGATGCCTAAAGCGCTGTCCACCTTGGGATTATTCAACACCCCCTCCTTGATCATGGGCAAGGCACCGGCATTTTCCTCATCCGGTTGAAAAACCAGCTTAATACTTCCTTTCAAGGGTTCTTTAATCTGGGTGAGTATTTTTGCCGCCCCCAGCAGCATGGTCATGTGCGCATCATGCCCACAAGCATGCATAATTCCGGGATTTTTGGATGCATATTCCACATGATTTTCTTCCTGTACCGGCAGTGCATCCATATCGGCCCGAAGCATGATCACAGGACCCTTGGGATCCCCTTCAATCATGGCCACCACCCCGGTTTTTGCAATCCGCTTCGTGGTTAAACCTAAGCTTTGAAGATATTTTTCAATGATCTCTCCGCTTCGGTGCTCTTCAAAACCCAGTTCCGGGTGTTCATGGAAGTCCCTTCGCATTTCGATCAGTTCCCGGTGTAATCCTTTGGTCTGTTTTTTAATCCAATCCATTCGGCTGACCACCTCCTTTAGTTCCGGTACTATTTACCTTCGGCCAGTTCCTTCACTTCACCCTGCCATCCGAGGAAATAGGAAAGTTTGTCCGTTGCTTCCTTAAGACCGCTTTTGATATCTTCAATTTTACTATAGGTTTGGCGAATACTGGCGCCGCTGACACTGATGGCGGCCACAATCTCGTTGTTAAAATCCCTTACGGGCATGGCTATACAGGTCAGTCCTGCGGAAAACTCTTCATCATCCACACTGAAACCCTGCTTTCTAATCCTTCGAAGTTCTTCCATTAACTCATCAATATCGGTAATGGTAGCGGTGGTATAGGCTTCCAGTTTTCGATCTCCAAAGATTTTTACAACCTCTTCCTTTGTCATTTCCGAAATAAGGGCTTTTCCCATGGCGGTTCCATGCAGGGACTCTCTTGCTCCAATTTGCATGTTGGCAACAAGAGATGACTTGGCCGTGACCTTTGAAATGGTTACTACGCTGTCATCCACCCGAACCCCCAGATTGACAGTTTCCTGGTATCTATTGCATAGGTCCTGAAGAATAGAGATATCAAAATTATATAAATTCCGTTGTTGGGGTATCACATTACCAATTTCAAAAAGTCTCCACCCCAGACGGTATTTCTTGGTATCCTGGCACTGCTCTATATAGTTCCTTGCGGTAAGTGTATCCACAATACGATGCACGGTGCTTTTCCCAATGTTCAATTTTGTGCTGAGCTCGCTGACTCCCAAGCCTTCCTGAAAACCATCCTCCGAGAGAATTTCTATCACTTCTAAGGCCTTATCGATGGTTTGTACCGGATATCTTGGTGCATGCTGCGTTTTCTGTTCCATTTCCTTCACCCTTCCTTTTCTTTCCACAACCTATTTAAACATAGTTTATGTCTTATTATACCAAAGAAATGGGGTTGGAAAAAGGTTCTCTTATTCAGAAAACCTTTTTGAATTTATACCCAGCCGCGAGCCTTCATGGATTTTTGCAGTTTTTGCAATGCATTGATCCATGCAGCGTTTCTCATTGATGTATTTTTTCCCTCGGAGGTCTCCATGGTTTCCCGATAGGCTTTGGTAATTTGATCCTTCAGCTTCGAATTAATTCTATCCAAATCCCAATAATCATCGGTGAGTCCCTGGGTTCTTTCAAAGGAACATACAATAGCACTACCGCAGTTCGCCAGTACATCCGGTACGATATGAATATTTTGCTCTTCCAGTACTTTTTCTGCATCGGGAGTAACCGGGCCATTGGCGCACTCCACGATCATTTTCGCTTTTATTTTTTTCGCATTCCCTTCATGGATTACACTTTGTACCGCGGAAGGCATTAAAATATCTACGTCGAGTTCCAACACTTCATCCTTATCGATGCTCCGTTCTCCGGGAAATCCGCCTACACCCCGGTGCTCGTCTACATAGGCTTCAAGCTGATTTACATCTAAACCGTTAGAGTCGTACACTCCGCCGGAAATATCAGCGACGCCGACGATTTTATAACCTTCTTTGTGAAGCAGTCTGGCTGCAATCCGGCCTACATTACCAAATCCTTGCAGCGCTACGGTTGCGCCGTCGGGTATTTTGCGATCCCGGATGGCTTCCATGGTTACAAAGAATGCACCCGTACCGGTAGCTTCCATGCTTCCTAAGGTTCCGCTGGTCTCTGCAGGCTTATCATTAATCGCTGCAGGACTATGGAATCCGTTGATTTCTTCATATTCATCAAGCATCCAGGCCATGGTTTTTGCGCTGGTCCCAATATCCGCTCCGGGGATATCCACCCAGGCCCCTTTAACGGGAAGTTTTCGAATAAAGGCACGGGACAGTCTTTCCAGTTCTCCTTCGGAAAGCTTCGAGGCGTCCACTCGTACGCCACCTTTTCCACCACCGGCGGGAATCCCTGCAACCGCATGCTTGATCGTCATCCAGAATCCTAAGGCTTTTACTGTATCCAGATCTAAATCCGGTACAAACCGTGTTCCGTTTTTTACTTGTCCTCTGGCATCATTGTAATGCACACGGAAAGCATCAAATATTTCATAATCTCCATTGTCCATTTTCATCGGAATGGTAAATTGAAAAATTCTTTTAGGCTTACTTAAATACTTTACAACGTTCGGCTCGATATTTGCCATCTTGCTGGCTTCCTGTAGCGTGGTCAGGGCCGTTTCAAAAGGATTATTACTCATAGGATCACTCCAATTCTTAGATTTTAAAGAGCTTTCCACACCGCCTAAACAAACGGCGGTGTGAAAGTCTTCATAGGATAAAAGATTTTTAGGCTACGATAATGTTAAGGTCTTGGAATGGCTAAATCATCGGTGTGGTCGTTAAATATCAATTTGGTTTCGCCGTCGTCGCACCATTCTTTAGAAACTTTTGCCATACGCACTTTTACCTTTACCAGATGGTTTAAAGTGGCATCATCATGCCAGGAGTTGTAAAGGTCACACTCGTTTTTACCCGGTTCAAACTTAAAATATACGGGAGCGCAGATTCGAGCGATTTCTTCGGATTCAACGTGCCGTTGATTACCACCCATAGAGTCAACAATACTCATATATACATCCAGGGGAATATTGGTTACCTGTCGAATTGCTGCAAACATACCCAGGGAAAGATCCGCTAAGGGGTTAAAACTGTCGGCTCCCATTTCTTCCAACATTTTGGCCCCTACCGCATTTCCATGTCCTGCAAATACCGAAACTTTAAACTTTACGTCTGCAGGAATCAGGCCGTCGGCCCGAAGCTTGTTGGCTAAGTATAATAATCCTTCATCAGGAATTAAGAATCCTCTAATCCCGGCTTCGATACACCGGTTTACTTCCCGTAACCATAGATACAAATTGTGTTGTCCCCGTACTCTCATACCGGAAACATAACCTTCCGGGGTCCCGTACTGTTTCCCCGTATCCCAGGCACGGGTAGGCATTGGATTTACCAGGGTCTCCATTTTTGCATCGTGACCGATTTGTGCATAGTACTTTAATTCTTCTTTATCCAGTAAGGCGGATCCCCCAACGGTCCCGATTACCCGGTGAATCTTAATTTTTTGTTTTTCCGATTCCTTCACCAAGGTTTCAAAGTTCGATACATTTTCAATACCCGGTACTTCCATCCGGTAATGAGCGCCACCGTCAAAGGTAACCTTTGATGATGGAAGATCATGAAGATCGTCTAAGGGAAAACCCAGATTTTCTTTAATGTGCTTTTCAATTTCTTTCATCGACATAATAATTTCCTCCTCTAATTTGGTTTATATTTGTCTTCTTGTTATTTATTTTCTTGTTATTTATCTTCTTGTTATTTATCTTCTTGTTATTTATCTTCTTATTTATTTCTCCTCTTAGGGCCTAAAAATCTTACTTGAACTCGTTAAATAATTTTTTGAAATCTTCCGCCGGGTCTGTGATGTGATACACATAATCATCGGAAGGGAAAACTCCTTCTTTTACGTCTTTGATATATTCTTTATAAGCATTGGTCTCAATTTCCGCCACATTTGCATATTTCTTGACAAACTTCGGCGTAAAGGCCTGGAACTTGCCAACCATGTCGCTGCTGATTAATAATTGTCCGTCACAATCCCCAGCTCCGATGGAATATACAGGAATGTCCAGTTTTTCCGTGATAAATGCAGTTACTTCCGGGGGTACCGCTTCCACCAGCAGCGCAAAGGCTCCTGCTTCCTGTACCGCTAAGGCGTCTTCAATTACCCCCCGGGCATTCTCAACGGTTCTTCCCTGGGCCTTAAAACCACCCAGTTGTCCCGAGCTTTGAGGGGTCAGTCCAATATGTCCGATCACCGCGATTCCTGCATCGGTAATAGCTCGAATTCGGCTTTGTACCCGAACCCCGCCTTCCAGTTTGATACAGTCGGTGTCTGCTTCTTTTAGAAATCGTACCGCGTTTTTCACTGCGTCTTCATCGGAAACCTGGTAGGAACCAAAGGGCATATCTCCGATAATCCAGGTTTTCGGCGCCCCTCTTCGAACGGCTTGACAGTGAGAAATACAATCTTCCATGGTTACGGGTATGGTACCGCTATATCCTAAAGTTACCATTCCCAAGGAATCCCCTACTAAGAGCATGTCCATCCCCGCTTGTTCCGCAAACATTGCGGTGGGATAATCGTAGGCTGTGATCCAGGCAACCTTCTCACCTGCCTTTTTCATCTTCATGAGATCCAGTATGCTTTTCTTCTTTGCCATTTACAATCTCCTCCTTTTCATTCTTTTCTTAGAGCTTTTCCTCATAAAACTTAACCCTTTATGTGATCTTACTTCTGCCTACAAATGAGATTTTACTTGTTTAGAACGGTTGTCTGTCAGCAAGGGTTTTCTTTAGCTTTTCTTATTCAGTTATATTTTTTATCACCCCTATGTAAGTGTTTAACATTTGCTGTTACCAGTTTTTAAAGATTGTTTCATTTTATAGAACGCTGTTCTAATTAAAATATTATTACATTTAATTCTCAGTGTCAACGATTATTTTTCAGAAAGTTCCAAATAGTTTTTTTGTGTTTATAAAGTTTTTTTTGTATAGCTTATTTTTCAAACGGTTCACCAAAATAATACTTACTGATGCATATTATATATTTTAGGTCTAAAGAAATAAAAAAACCTCCCGAAGGACCGAGAGGCTTTAGTTCGTGATTTATTCTCATATTTTTTTACTTTTTCTGATCTTTTTCTCCGGGAAAGTTCACAATAAATTCCGTTCCCTCTCCTTCTTTACTCTTCACCGCTATATAACCGTTTAATGACTTAACTACATGTTTTACTATGGCAAGACCCAATCCTGTACCACCCACCTTACGGGATCGTCCCTTGTCTACCCGGTAGAACCGCTCAAAAATTCGCTCTAAGTCCTCCCTGGGAATACCCATCCCGTTATCCTTGATGCTTAGATAAACTCTTCCCTTTTTCCCATAGGCTTTAATTTGAATTTCGCCGGAACTCGGAGTGTATTTCACCCCATTATCCAAAAGATTTATCAGCATTTGCTTAAACCAATCAATATTGCCTTTTATTTTTGGCAGTCCTTCTTCAACCTCCACCAAAAACCGAATGTTTTTCTCCTCCCCAATAGGCTGTATTACGTCCAAAGAATTTTTAATAGCAACCTTTACATCAATCAGTTCTTTTTCGTAGGATATTCTATGGTTTTCAATTTCCGACAAGGTGAGGATATCGTTGATCAACCGGGTCAGTCTTTCCGCTTCAATTTCAATAATGTCTAAAAATCGCTGACGTTGCTCTTCCTCCTCCACTCTTCCGCTTTTTAAGGTTTCCACAAAACCTTTTATAGAAGTTAAGGGGGTTTTCAGTTCATGGGAAACATTCGCCACAAAATCCGAACGCATGGTTTCCAGCTTTTTCATCTCCGTTAAATCTTCGATGGAGGCTACGATCCCCAGATTACGGTTGGGATCCTTGGGAACCCGAATAAGGCTGGTATTTACCTTTAAGTGTTTTTTACCGGGATACTTCAACTCCCATTCCATTTGGCTATCTCGATTCTGATCAAAAATCTGCTCCACCCGTTCCTCCAGGGTATGGTCTCTGACCACTTCTAAAATATGTTTTCCATATACGGCTTCTCCCTTGGTCTCAAATAGAATTTCCGCAGCAGGGTTAAACAGTATGATTTCTTTTTTGGGATTCACCGCAATAATGGGATTGGTAATACTGGTAAGAAGTGCCTGAAGCTTAATATTTTGATCTTCCAGTTCCTCAAAGGAATGCTTCAGTTGAATCCTCATATTATTAAAGGTCTCCGATAATTCTCCCAGCTCATCATTGCTGGTTACAATCAGGGGTTTATCCAGGTTTCCCTTGGCAATTTCCTGGGAAGTATTGGTCAAATTTTTGATCGGCTCCAGAAATTTATTGATAAATCGATACCCTAAAATCGAAGCCAGTATGATACCCGCAGCAATGGATATGAGTACATAAATCAACATTTGGCGATTAATTCCTTGTATTTCCCAAAGGGATACGGATAATCGAACCACTTGAATACTACCGTCATCTAAGTAGCGGGGAATTGCCACATAAAGCATTTCCTCATTTACAGATTCACTAACCCGTACGGAACGACCGATTTCTCCCTGCAGGGAGTCTTGTATCTCTTCCCGATTTAAATGATTTTCAAAACCGCCGTCCCTCATGGCCGTATCCGCCAATACCCGACCCTCTTCATCCACAATGGTTATTCTTGCATCCAAAACCTCTCCGATAGACAAAACTCTCCGTTGAAGGTCCTCCTCCTCTAAAAAATCCTCTAATAGAAAACCCTCTACAAGCTTTGCATTATCCAGCAGACGATTTTCCACTTCTTCGATGTATCGGCTTCGAATAAAGCTCATGGGTAAAAGACCGGCAAGGAGAGTTCCGGTTAATAAGACTAGTAGTAGCAGTAAGACCAGCTTTTTTTTCATTCTTTTTACCCTTCTTCCCGGGGCATTTTATAACCGATTCCCCTTTTCGTTAAAATATAAGGATTTTCTTCAGTGTCTCCGATTTTCATACGAAGATGGCGAATGTGGACATCCACGGTGCGACTCTCTCCAAAATATTCGTATCCCCAGATTTTATCCAGTAAAAAATTTCGGGATAGTACTTTCCCATGGTGCTCCATTAATAGTTTTAACAAGTCGAATTCCTTGGCGGTAAGGGGAAGTACTTCCCCATTTTTCCGAACCTCCCGACTCTCAATATCAAGGGTTAAATTCCTAAACTGATATTGATTTTTAACCTCCTCTTGATGGTAATTGCTTCTTCGAAGCACTGCCTTAATCCTTGCTTGAAGCTCCCGGACATTAAAGGGCTTGGGTAAATAGTCGTCGGCTCCTACCTCAAGGCCCAGTATTCGGTCGGCGTCCTCCCCCTTGGCTGTCAGCATAATAATGGGAAGCTGCATCAACCCCTCTTGATTTCTGACCTTATTGCATACCTGAATCCCGTCAATTCCCGGCAGCATCAAATCCAGAATCATCAGATCCATGGTTTCTTTACCAAGAATCTCCAAAGCCTCTTCTCCGCTTCCTGCGGTACTCACCTGATACTCTTTTTCTAAGTTAAATTGAATCAACTCTAATATATGAACCTCATCGTCGACAATCAGAATTTTCTTTGCCATAGGGGGTCTTCCTCCTTTGTAAAAAAAGCCAGGCTTTTGCCCAGCTTCTTATGGATGCTATTACTTCTTTATTCGTTTATAGTATATTTGCTTATAGTGTATTTGTTCTTTGTGTATTTATTATAGCATTTCTTCCAATCCCTTGTCCTCGGCATTTTCTTCTCTTTATTAATCCCTTGCCTTGGGCAACATCTTATTCCTGATATTTATTCCTATTGCTCAATTAATCATACTACTCGTAATTAATTAATTTTCATCCGTTCTCCCGTAACCATATAAATGATCCGCTCTCCGATATTCGTAGCATGATCCGCAGTACGCTCTAAATATCTTCCGATAAATAACAGTTGAGTCGCTTGCTTTATAATTTCCGGATTCTCCAGCATCATTTCGATCAACTCTAAATAAATAGCTTCATAAAGATCATCCACCTGATCATCATCCACATCCAGCTCTTTGGCCAAGTCAATGTCTTCGTGCATAAAAGCATCCAGGGATTTATTTACCATAGCCTCCGTCAGCCTGGCCATGTTAGGGATATCAATCAAGGGTTTAATCAGTTTATCCTCTCCGATTTCCAGCGTAACCTTTGCAATATTTACTGCATGGTCTCCCATCCGTTCAAGATCCGTAATGATTTTTAATATGGTGCCTATGGTTCGAAGGTCTCGGGCAATCGGTTGTTGTAGGGCAATTAAATTCATGCATTGATGTTCTATTTCCAGCTCCAGGGCATCGATATCATCATCCAGTTCAAATACGGACTTCGCTCGATCCAAATCCTGCTTTGCAAGAGCTTGTACCGATACTTCAATAATGTTTTGTACCATGGAGCCCATTTTTAATAGCTTAATTTTCAATACTTTTAATTCTTCTTGAAATTGACTTCTCAAATTATCCACCTCGTTTATGAAATTTATTAAGTTCTTATACCCTATTTCCTCAATGTCGCACAAACTATTTCACGATTTTTCATGCGTTTTTGCATATAAAGAGTTGAAAACAACCCCTCTTTTCTAACCGAATCGTCCCGTTACATAATCTTCCGTTCGCTGATCCCTTGGAGTCGTGAAGATCTTATCCGTATCTCCCTGTTCAATCAGTTCTCCCATTAAGAAGAAGGCTGTTTTATCTGAAATCCTAGCCGCTTGATGCATGGAGTGGGTTACAATAACAATGGTATAGTGCTCTTTTAACTGGGTAATCAAGTCTTCAATTCGATTGGTGGCAATAGGATCCAGGGCCGAAGTCGGCTCGTCCATTAAAAGGACTTGGGGTTTCATGGCAAGAGCTCGGGCTATGCAAAGCCGCTGTTGCTGTCCCCCGGACAGTCCAAGGGCGGATTTATTCAGTCGGTCCTTCACTTCTTCCCAAAGAGCCGCTTCTTTTAAGCTTTCCTCTACGATTTGATCCAGGTCTTTCTTGTTTTTCACACCGCTTCTTCGAGGACCGTAGGCCACATTTTCATAAATGGACTTCGGAAAGGGGTTGGGTTTTTGAAATACCATCCCGATCTTACGCCGAAGGGCCACCACATCCAGGTCCTGATCATATATTTCTCTACCCTCAAAGGTCACCTCACCCTTGGTGGTTACACCGCTAATCAAATCATTCATTCGATTTAGCGTCCGAAGAAAAGTGGATTTCCCACAACCGGAGGGTCCGATTAAAGCGCTGACTTTATTTTTTTCAATGCTGGTATCAATTTTTTTCAGGGCTTGAAAATCCCCATAATATAAGTCTAAATTTTTAACTTCGATAATGGCTTCCATATTTTGAACAACCGACATGCTAACTCCTCCTTTATAGTCTAATCCAAATGACTCATTTGTTTAAATTTCAATCGTATAATTGTAGCAAAGGCAAAGAACACTCCCACCACACCAAGTAGCACTAGGGCGGTTCCGTATTTAATCGATTCCGGCATTCCCGGAACTTGGGTAGATACAATGTAAAGATGGTAAGGAAGGGCCATTACCTGATCAAATACCGATCCGGGTAGCCTGGGTATGAAAAAGGCGGCTACGGTAAGGAGAATCGGTGCGGTTTCACCGGCAGCTCTTCCTATTCCCAGTATCCCTCCCGTCATAATACCCGGGATCGCTAGAGGCAGCACCACTCGGGCTATGGTTTCCCATTTGGAAGCCCCCAGGGCTAAGGACGCTTCCCGGTAACTGTCCGGTACACTTTTAATGGCCTCTTCCGAGGTGGTAATAATAATCGGCAGGATTAAACAAGCTAATGTTAAGGAACCTGCCAAAATAGAAGAACCGAAACCCATGAAAAAAACAAAGAGCCCAAGACCGAAGAGGCCATAAACCACGGAGGGTACTCCCGCAAGATTTAACACAGCGATTCGAATAAGTCTTGTCAGTCTCCCCTGCTTTGCATATTCCGTAAGATAAATCGCTGCCCCTACGCCAAGAGGCAAGGAGAAGATGATTGTTCCTAAGACCAGGTATAAAGTTCCCACGATGGCCGGGAAAATCCCCCCTTCTTTCATACCCATTCGAGGCATTTCCGTTAAAAAGCTCCAGTTCACGGTACCAATCCCTTTTACAACAATAAATCCGATGATTAATAAGGTGGGAATTACAACAGCCAACATACACAGGGTGAAAAGCCCAAACATCAACTTTTCTCGGATCTTTTTTTGTCGGTCACGTTTCATTTCCATATTTTTTTCATTCACTGTATTTACCATTTATTTTCCCTCCCTTTGTGCTCGATGAAGAACCCACTCTGAGATGGTGTTGATCACGCTGGTCATAATCAGCAGTACCACGCCGATGGCAAAGAGTGCATTATAATGGGTACCGTTTCTTACGGTATCTCCCATTTCTGCGGCAATGGTGGCGGTTAAGGTTCTCCCGGACTCTAGATAAGTGGAGGGGATTTGCACCGCATTTCCCATAACCATCATTACCGCCATGGTCTCCCCGATGGCTCTTCCTACACCAAGCATAACCCCGGCGATAATGCCGGAGGAAGCTGCGGGAAGGAGTACATTTTTTATGGTCTCCCATTTGGAGGCTCCGAGAGCGTAAGAGGCTTCCCGGTACTCACCGGGCAAGGCTCTAATTGCATCGTCGGCCACACTGATAATCGTCGGTAGGGCCATCAATGCAATAACAATGGATCCCGTAAGCACTGTAAATCCCGAAGATAAATTAAAGCTGATTCGAACCCAGTTCGATAGTACTACAATCCCTAAAAACCCCAATACCACCGAAGGAATTGCAGACAAAAATTCTATAGTAAGCTTAAAAACCGTCTTGGTTTTTGGCGGTGCCACTTCCGCAATGAAAATGGCACTGCCAATTCCTATGGGGACGGAGATTAAGATTGCTCCCATGGTTACCATAATGGATCCAACGATCATGGGAAGGATCCCAAACCTTGCATTGGTGGCATTAGGATACCACTCTCTGCCAAAGAGAAATTGCCCCAGGCTTACATCCTCAAAGAGACGAATTCCCGTTTGGATCAGAAATACAAAAATCAACCCCATAATTAATAATGCGGTGATGCCTAGAATAAAAATGATTTTTTCAATTAAAAACTCTCTAATTCGGTTTTTATAACTCTTGGTTAAATTCCAGGAGCTATTTTCCAGTTTTTTCCGAGGGCTCACAGATTCTCCCCGGGGCTTAACAATGGTCAGGATGCTCAATAATATTCCTTTCACTGGGTAACACCTCGCATTCAAGTATTTCTACTAATAAATTTTTCCAATCTATATCTACGATCCCCATCGCATAAATTTATATTCCCTCTGCCGTAAACCTTTACTTCTTTTCTTCAAGGCATTTGGCAGAGGGTTGATCATAAACTTTTTAGTCCTTACTGCAAGTTCCGGATCACCGGGTTATTGTACCGGTACAAATCCGATATCTTCTACAATTTGTTGTCCCTGCGTACCCATTACGAAATCCATGAATAACTCCACTACACCTTGCGGTTCACCATCGGTGTATAAGAACAGGGGTCTAGCTACCGGATAATCTCCTGCAACGATATTTTCCATATCAGGAAAGAATGCTTCGGCTCCTTCTTCCACGGCTACGGATACCCCTTGAATTCCATCGTCATCAAGATAGGCAAGTCCGATATAGCCGATTCCATTTTCGTCTTGAATAACCCCTTCAACAATGGCTTGGGTAGAAGGCATCAAGTTTGCAAAGGATGCATAATCTTCATCTTCCAGAACAAATTCTCTAAAAAATACATAGGTTCCGGAGTTTCTGGAATATAATGTGATTTCAGCATCGTTTCCTCCAAAATCACTCCAGTTGGTTTTTTCTCCTGTGAAGATCGCTTTGATATCCCCCATAGTTAATTCCTTTACCGGGTTACTAGGATGTACCGCAATGGCAATTCCGTCTCTGCCTGTAATGTGTTCTACAACTTCCACGTCATTCTCGGCAGCCTGATCAATTTCCTCTTCTCGAATGGCTCTTGAGGATAAGGCAATATCAATGGTTCCGTTAATCATTGCGGCAATTCCGGTCCCCGATCCGCCACCGGTTACAGACATGCTGGCTTCCGAGTATTCATCCATAAATTCCTCTGCCCATCGTTGCCCAAGGTTTACCATGGTATCGGAACCTCTTGCTTCAATCATTTTAGAAAAATCAATATCACTACTTTCTTCACCATTTCCACTTTCTTCATTAGTACCACTTTCTTCGTTGTTCGTGCCATTATCCGCTGTATCTCCGTTATCATCTCCACAACCGAATAATACTAAAGATCCTACTAAAATTAATGCAAATACGAGAATTGCTTTCTTCACTGTAAATTCCTCCTTTGATTTTATCTTGCTTTTAATGTTTTTCTTAGCTACAAGCTTAGTATAGTTTTTTTAGAAAGAGCCATGGTTAAGGAAGTGTTAATGGAGTGTTAAGAATGTGTAAAGTGTTTTGCTTTTTCAAAAACTGAAAAGTATGATAAAATAGCATAAAGCTTGAAGCGTTCTATACTTAAGGAGGAAAACAATGGATTTTTTGACCAAGGAAGTATACACAAATGGCTCCGGTCGCCCTAATTACAAGGGCCCCCTAGGCCCAAGACTGCATAGCGACGGAAGTGCCGCCCTTTCTCTTTGGTCCCCCAGTGCCCAAGAGGTTTATGTGGTTTTATATGATAAAGAAGACCCCTACAAAGTTATTCGGGAGGATCTTTTGATGGAGAAAGGTGAAAAAGGCTCTTGGCATATTACCTTATCCGAAGAAAATACGGATCTCGAAAGTTTGGAAAGCTATTATTACCATTATAAAATAGTTCGTAAGGAGAAAACCGTATTGGCTCTGGACCCCTATGCTCCATCCATGGCCATATGGAACCAGGAGGATCCCCGAAACCGGGTAGGTAAAGGGTCGATTGTGAACCCTTCGATGATCGGTCCTGAATTAGACTTTGCCAACATTCCCGGTTATGAAAAACGGGAGGACGGCATTATTTATGAAGTCCACGTTCGGGATTTTACCTCGGATCCGGATATCGAAACGGAACTGAACCATCCCTTTGGAACTTTTACCGCTTTTATTGACCGACTGGACTATATTAAAGACCTTGGAGTAACCCATGTGCAACTGCTTCCGATTATGAGTTATTATTTTGCAAATGAATACCAGCGGGGAGAACGGCTCATGGAGTATTCTTCGAAGGGTAATAATTACAATTGGGGCTATGATCCCCACAGTTATTTTTCCCTTACGGGTATGTACTCTGAAAATCCCCAAGACCCGAAAAAACGCATTGAGGAATTTAAAACTTTAATCCGAGAAATTCACAATCGGGGAATGGGCATCATTCTGGATGTGGTTTACAATCACACCGCTTCGGTGCATATTCTAGAAGATTTAGAACCCCGCTACTACCACTTTATGAATGCCGATGGTTCTCCGCGGCAAAGCTTCGGAGGCGGCCGTTTAGGCACCACTCATAAAATGGCCCGTCGCCTTCTCCTTGATTCCATTCTTCACTGGGTGAAAGAATTTAAAGTAGACGGTTTTCGATTCGATATGATGGGGGACCATGATGCGGAAACCATTCAAATGGCCTATGATGAAAGCAAAAAAATCAACCCCGATATTCTGATGATCGGCGAAGGCTGGCGAACCTTTGCGGGAGATGAAGGGGCTAAAAGGGTTTTGGCTGCGGATCAGGATTGGATGCAGTATACCCAAAGCGTGGGGTCTTTCTCCGATGACTTTCGTAATGAACTGAAGTCCGGCTTCGGCAGTGAAGGAGAACCTCGCTTTTTAACCGGTGGTCCCCGTAGTATCCACCGGATCTATGATAACCTGAGGGCAATGCCTGCAAACTTTAAGGCCAGCCATCCGGGAGATGTGGTCCCCTATATCGAGGCCCATGATAACCTTACCCTTCATGATGTGATCGCTCAGTCCATAAAAAAGGATCCGAAGTACCACGAAGAGGAAATCCAACGACGGATTCGCCTCGGAAACCTGATGGTTCTTACGGCTCAGGGGACAGCATTCCTCCATGCGGGTCAGGAATACGGACGTACGAAACAGTTTTTTCATCCGGATTATAAATACCCGGTGAAAAATCCCCCTTATAAATCCACGTTTATGACGGATCAAGAGGGAAAACCCTTTGAATACCCTTATTTTATTCATGACTCCTATGATTCCAGTGATGCGGTTAATCTTTTCCATTGGGCCAGGGTTGAGGATTCGAAAAAATATCCCCTGCATAGCCAAACCATGGAATATACCAAAGGGCTGATCCATCTTAGACGCTCCAGCGATGCTTTCCGTCACAAAACCATGGAGGCAATTTTCCGAAAAGCAACAAAAGTTTATGCGTCGGAAATTGGCTCCTGGGATCTTGTTATTGCTTACCGTTTGGAAAACCGAGAAGGCAATGAGGCCTACTACCTCTTCATAAATGCAGATCAAATCCCGAGAAAACTCACCATTCATCATGATTTGCGCCAGGGTGAAGTCCTTGTGGACCGGGAACGATCAGGAACTGAAAAAATACCGGATCCTAAAGGCTTTTTCCTGGATGACCAGTCCATCTACTTGGATCCTTTAACCGCGGTGGTAATCAAAACAACGGAAGTTTATCTGGGTTATTAGTTAAAAACTTCTAAAGGGTTCTCTTTAAAAGAGAACCCTTCTCAATTAATGGCTTTTATTTTATTTTTATGTTACACTATTCTACACAGAGTTTTCCCTTTTACGAAAGGGGATAAAGGAGGGTTTTCCATGGAACGTATCAAATCTTCACTTTCCGGCTTCGGTGCTGTGGCCGCTTCTTTTTTTGCCATGATGTGCTGAGTGGGCCCTGTGATATTAGTGTCCCTCGGGTTAGGGACCTTCGGCCTTTCATTTTTTCAATCACTGGCACCTTTCCGACCGATTTTTATCATCCTTGCAGGGGCCTCTTTGGCCTATGTTCACATACAGATGGAAAAGGGGAAAATGAGTAAGCGCTATAAAAAAATCATATGGATTATGACGATTATTGCCCTTGTTTTTTTATTCTTCCCTGTACTGGTAAACCAATTTGGTTTTTTGCGATAAAGAATCATTAGAAGTCAAAATCAACAACAAATAAAATTAACAGTAACTAAAAAAACCCTTAACACAACCGATGACTTTCGGCGGTTTCAAGGGTTTTTTTCTGCTGCTCTTTATTGCGGCCTCGAATCTTCTTTATGACTTCGAAGATCTTGAATCAACAACTGTACCGACTCTCTGCCGTTCCAGACATTCATCTCGGGAAAAAAGACCACATCAATGGCATCGGGACCTTGAAGTTCCTCAAAGTACTGTTCAACCATATTGAACCCAATAGCTTCCAGATCCTGTTTACCCCCGGGAACTCTTCCCTTTAATTTTAAATGGGTTTTTTCTTTTCCCAAGCGCTGTTTCCCTTTATCGGGAACCCTCAGATCCTCTAAGAGAAAAAGGGGTTTTTCATTTCCCATCCCATAGGGCTCCATCCGGTGAATGGTTTCAATAAAACCCTTGTGCAGTTTCTCTTCCGGTACTTTAGCATAAATTTTAATCTTTTTCAGAAATAACTCCCGGTTTTCTTCCTTAAGATCCTTCGCCCGCTTATTCAGTTCCTGCCTAAGCACCGGGATGTTTTTTTTCTCCAAAGAGAGACCGCAGGCTGCGGGATGACCGCCGAATTTTTGAAAAAGATCTTTGTACAGGGACATCTCCTGATATAAATCAAAACCCTCGATACTTCTTCCACTGCCCTTATAAACTTCGGGATCTTCGGAATTCGTCAGTACCAACACCGGCCGGTAGTATATCTCTTTAATTCTTCCCGCAATGATTCCGATAACCCCTTCATGAAGTCCCGGAAGGTCGATAATTAAAAAGTCATCCTCCAGGTATTTCTCTTCGATTTCTTTTAAGCACCGATCCAGCCCCACTTGCTGAATCTCCTGTCGTTCTTCATTGCACCGGGCCAGATGCCGGGCAATTTCCACTGCCTGATTTTGATCTTCGGTCATCAACAGTTCCACTCCCGTACGGGCCTCGGCCACTCTCCCTCCCGCATTGAAGTGGGGACCGATCATAAAACCGATATGTCCCGGGGTTATTTTTTTATCCCCCAGGCGAATCTCCTCGAGTAAAATTTTCAGTCCCAGGCGCCGTCGGTCATTAATTCTTTGCAGGCCATATTTTAACAACGTTCGGTTTTCGTCTCTCAAGGGAACCACATCCGCCACGGTTGCCAAGGCCACAAGATCAAGATTTTTATTCAGAATTTTTTTATCCAAAAGCAATCTTCGTTGAAGTCCCTGGGTTAATTTAAAGGCCACCCCGCAACCGGAAAGATCTTTAAAAGGATATTCGCAGTCCTTTCTTTTAGGATTGATAACGAGGGATTTTGGAAGTTCCTCTCCCGGAGTATGATGATCCGTGATAATCACCTCAACCCCCTGATCCTTTAAAAAATCAACTTCTTCCAATGCAGTAATTCCACAGTCCACGGATATTACAAGCTTCGGTCGCCGCGTGTTGACCAACTCTTTCAGGGTCTCCAGATTAAGACCATACCCCTCCTCCTGTCGATTAGGAATATGGTAGGAAACGTTGTTATAAAAACTTTGGAAAAAATCCATAAGTAGGGTTGTGGAGGTAATTCCATCCACATCATAATCTCCATAAATAATAATATGTCCCTGATTTGCTAAAACTTCTTCAATCAGGTCACAGGCTTCAGCTAAATCTTTCATCAAAAAGGGATCATAGGTTTTTTTCGGTTTATCACTTAAAAATTCATGGATCTCTTTGACATTGGTAATACCTTTTTGATGGAGAATGCGAGTGATAACCGGATCGATACCCGGTATTTCAACACTTTCATTCTCTTTGATCTCTATTTTTTTCCATAGGGTTTTATACATAAATGCCTACTCCTTTGTTAATTATTAACTCAGATTTTCAAAGTTATTGCAGATTTCCATTTTATCATACTTTCCCTAATTACAAAAATTGGGCATAATCATTGCTTTTTTTTGAACTTTCACTTAAAATGGTTAGTAATAACTACCCACTCTTTGTAAGGAAAGAAGGTTGTTCACTTTATGAAAACCAATTTCAATAGATTATACGAGTATGTATTTTTCGTTTTTGTATTTTTGCTGATCATATTTTTCATCCGCTCCGCTACATATAATTTCCCCGGTTTCTCCAGCTCTGCCGGGGATGAGCTCTCATCCTCATTAAAAACAGTCACAGAGGATGAACTAAGCGGGGATACAACAAATACTTCTTCCTCGGAAGAGGAGAGGACTTCAACCCCTGAGATTCCCATGATTCTCATCGATCCCGGTCATCAAGCGGAACCGGATTACTCCCGGGAAAATGCCGCCCCCACTCTTAATAGCACCGTCTATAAGGTCTCCACGGGAACCCGTGGAGTCGCAACGGGAGTATGGGAATTTCAGCTGGTTTTGGATGTTGCCTTGAAAGTGGAAACGGAACTCAAAGATCTTGGTTATCAGGTCGTCCTCACCCGGGATCGCCATGATGTACATATTACCAATAAGGAACGGGGACAAATGGCGAAAGAGGTAGGGGCCGATATCCTGGTCTCCCTTCACGCCGACGGCAGCTCCATTACCTCCGCCCAAGGGGTCAGTGTCCTGTCTCCCGCTTTTAATGTTTCTTTTATCGATGGGGACCGGGCAGCGGTTAGTAAAACCCTCAGCACCTTAATTGTTGATGAATTGGCAAAAGCCACAGGGGCAAGAAACCGAGGCGTACATTTTCGAAACAACCTATCCATCCTGAACTGGTCGGAGGTCCCCAGCGCTTTAGTGGAAATGGGATTTATGACCAACCCGGAAGAGGATAAAAAGATGCAGACCGATGAATACCAGGAAAAAATAGCCCGGGGCATCGCCTCAGGCATTGATGAATACTTTAGCTCCATCGCCGATTCCGAGGAATAGGCAGTGGAGTTTTTTTGCATCTTATTCGATTTTACTCAATACTTCATAGACCCGGCTGATGGAAAGCCTCTTCTCTCTTGCGATCCTTTGACAGTCTTCATATTCCGGAGTACACTTAACTCTTCTCCCTTGATAATAAGCTTCTTTAAAAGTAACCTGCCCAAAGGGGGTTTCTTTTATAATAAATCGTCGCTCCAAGGCCTCCCGTCTAATCTCGGTTATCCGAATCCCCAAGGTTGTGGTCTCAAGAAATATTAGTTTTTTCATTTTTTCCACTAAGTTTTTTTCCACTAGAATACTGAGCTTTGTCCCCGGTCGATTTTTCTTCATCATTATCGCGGTCAGGTAAACATCCAAGGCTCCCTCTTCAAAAAACTTCTCGAAAATATAAGAGTATATCTCGGGATTCATATCATCAATATTGGTCTCCAGTAATATAAGACCTTTTTTTCCCCTGTGATCCTCAGGCTTTATACTTTTTTTTTACCTACCATCATTCTCAGCACATTGGTAATCTCCAGATCCTTTGTACCCAGGCCGTAACCGATGTTTTCAATCTCCATCAATGGGGTATCTGCAAACTCATCGGCCAGTACTTTCACAATTGCCGCCCCCGTAGGGGTAACCAATTCGCTTCGTATCCCCGTGGAATAAACCGGAATTCCCTTTAATATCTCCAGGGTTGCGGGAGCCGGTACCGGAATCTTCCCATGGGCACATTTTACAAATCCCGTTCCGATATGAAGCGGGGAAGATATGATTTTATCGGGATTCAATTGATGAATTAAAATCGCAACACCGATAATATCCACAATGGAATCGATGGCTCCCACCTCATGAAAGTGCACTTCTTCAATGGGCTTATCATGAATTTTCGCTTCCGCTTTAGCCACATGCATGAAAATTTCTTTGCTCATGTTTTTTACCGATTCCCCTAAAGCGCTTTCATCAATGAGCTTTTCGATATCCTTTAGGTTTCGGTGGTGATGTTCTACAACTTGCTCACCATGACCATGGCCGTGATGCCCATGACTATGAGCATCCTCTGTATGATGTTTATGGTTGTCATGCCCATGATCAGAGTGTTCCTGGCTGTGATGATGATGACCCTTCCCGTGGACAGCACCGGAGGATTCTATTATGACATCAAAGTCCACGCCGGTGATACCGTTTTTCTGGTTTTTTTCAATTTTCAACTTGTATCCTTCCACCGGCACTTCTTTTAGTTCCGTGAGAAAAGCCTCCCGGTCCAGGCCTAAATCCAGCAGCGCTCCGATGGTCATATCACCACTGATTCCCGATAAACAATCTAAGTAAAGTATTCGTTCTTCCATAGATAATTCCTACTCTCTTTTTAGGATTTATTGCTGCGGGCTTTTTCAATTTGTCGATTGATGGTGCTGGCCAGGTATCCTCCCCCAAAGCCGTTATCAATATTTACAACACCAATGCCGCTGGCGCAACTGTTCAGCATCGTCAGTAATGCAGATAAACCTTGGAAATTCGCTCCATATCCCACACTGGTTGGTACCGCGATTACGGGTTTATCCACCAGACCTCCGATTACACTGGGGAGGGCTCCTTCCATACCGGCAACCGCAATAATTACACTGGCCTTTTGCAGTTTATCCGTGTGTTTTAATAACCGATGAATCCCGGCCACGCCCACATCGTATAACCGTTCCACGGTATTTCCCAATATTTCCGCTGTCAGGGCCGCTTCCTCTGCAACTTTAATGTCCGCTGTGCCTCCCGTTGCCACAAGAATGACGGACTGGGATTTTTCGATCTTTTGTTTTTTTACCACAATAATTTCCGGTATCGGATGATATTCCAAGTCTTCCGTAAGCTCTTTAAGGGCTTCGTAAATCTCTTTGGAAGCTCGGGTCAAAAATATATTGATTTCACTTTCAAGCATATGTTTTACAATGCCTACAATATGTTCCAACTCTTTGCCTTCACAAAGAACAACTTCAGGATAACCGTTTCGTATTTCCCGATGATGATCAATTTTTGCATATCCCAGATCTTTAAAGGGAAGATCTTTTAACTGTTCCATAGCCTCGGATACATCTACAGAACCCTGTTTAACCTCTTCAAGAATTCTTGCAATATTCTTCTCTTTCATCTTTTTCATCTCCTAATTTAATAACTTAAGGGAATCTCTGTACGGGCTAAAAGTATTTCTACGAATTCTTCTAAATACTTACGATCCATCTCATTAAATCGATTCTTTATAGGACTGTCAATATCCAGTACCCCGAGTAATTTCCCCTCCCGAATCATGGGGACCACAATTTCCGATTGGGAATCGGGATCGCAGGCAATATGCCCCGGAAAAGCATTTACATCTTCCACCACTTGGGTTTCAAAAGTATTCGCCGCCGTTCCGCAAACCCCGCTGCCTATCTCAATACGGGTACAGGCGGGCTTTCCCTGAAAGGGCCCGAGAATTAATTCATCTTCTTTGTAAAGGTAAAATCCTGCCCAATTAATATTGTCCATTAAAAGATATAATAACCCGGAAGCATTGGATAAATTCGCCAGCCAATCCCCTTCCTCTGTAATCAGTCCTTTGAGATTAAGATTGACGTAATCATAAAATTCTTTCGGATCCTCGTTGCTGATTTTTTCAATTCGATTCATGATGACCTTCCTTTCCTTATTATCCTTTTGAGATTTTCCTGCTCTTATTATACCATTGCACCGGACATATGAAAATGAAAAAGCCTACCGAAGGGTAAGCTTTTAATTGCTGGTTTGTGCCCGCTCAATCGTATAGATATTATAATCTTCCGCCTGTTCTATGGTTATATATAAGGTAAGGATCTCATCCGCATCATATACCCCGTCATTGAAATCCTCTATTACTTCTTCCCCAAAACGGAATACATTCAGCTCCTGCTCAAAGTGATACTCTTCGGATTCAATTATTTCAAATTCCCCGGAGTTGAAATCCGCGAGCCCGATGAATCTTGCTTCTACGGTATATATTTCTGTGGCTGCCTCATCTCCATTGTCTTCCTCTTCCCCGTTCATTTCTCCAGGCTGAGGATGGTCCACATCCTTGGATTCTTCGGAATCCTCTTCATTTCCGTTTCCTATATTACAGGCTGTCAGACTGAATACCAAAATGAAAATTACGCCGATTATAAATATCCTTTTCCCCATTTCCCTCCTCCTTTACTACTAAAGCAGATTTATTACTGATAACGAAGCACTTCGAATCGGTACACCGCCATTTTTTCACCTTCCATAATTCCGGCTTTTTTAGCCGCAATATCCAACTGTTTATCGGGAGTGTCCACCCCTTCAAGATCCGGCAGCAATAAACCTCTTTTTCCTTCATGCTCCACTACGATTCCATACTTCTCGGGATCAAGGTCTTCTATGGATTCTACCGGTTCTTTTTCCTTTAAGATATCCACACTGATCGATAGCTGTTCTAACTCTTCCTTTTCAATCGGTACAAATCGAGGGTCGAAAAACGCAGCTTCCACAGCATTTTTAATAATCTCTTCTCCTACATTTTTTTCTAAGGGTTCTACCGTACCAATACATCCCCGAAGTTCATTGTCTTTGTATATCGATACAAAAGCTCCGGCCTGTAGCCCTTCCACTTCTTCAATCCACTCATGATCCTCAACTTCTTTTTTATACTCATCAAATAACAATGTACTGCCACTGTTAATCTTTTCTTCGATTGCTCTTAAGGCAAGTTTTGCATAAAGATTTGACGGTTTCATGACGTCCTCCCCTTTGATCAGATTTTTTGAACCCATGCATTCATATACCCAACGCCGAAGGGGCCTTCATAGGACAGCACCTGCGAGGTCATTCTCCCCTCTCCAAGTATTCCAAATCCAAGAACAATGGGTCTAAGACCGCATTCTCCTGCAGGACCGTAGATCTCCTTTGGCATATTCATAATATCCAGAACGTTACAACGTTTAATGGCATTCACAATACGCAGATCAAACTCCACTCCTCTTTGATCGTAGCCGTAAGGTCCTTCCTCTTTTAAACGATGGGAAAGATCACCGCTGACAATAATTGCAAAAGTTCCTTCCCCTTCTTCCAATATATCCTTTATTTTTATCCCCAGATCATATAGGACTTTTAACTCCAGCATTCCAATGGAAATATGAATAAGCTTGGTTTCCGGAATCTCTTTTTCCATAAAATATAAGGGAACAAAGGCACCATGATCCAGTATCCCTTCGGTAAACACTCCGGGAAGATTTTTTGCCGCGAAACCCTCTTTAAGCTGCTGAATACTGAGTCTATCCAGTTTCTTCGTCAGCTCAATGTTTTCGTAGCCGAATTCCCTAAGGTTTCCTGCTGCTTCTTCTCCTTCAAGAAATGTCAGGTTTTTCTGACGGACCTCTCCATGGGGTGTAATCAGCACCAAAGTATCGGGATTGATGTTTTTGATTTTCTCTATAATTCCTTCTATCCCCTGAAGGGTTTTTACCGCTTCTTTTTCTCTACCCTTGCCAAGCTCCGAAATAAGAATTGGGGGATGGGGGACGATAAACATCCCTTGTATCTGTCCCATTTTTTTCCCTCCTTTAGAAGTTGCCACAACGAACTCTGTTTAAAACCTTTTCCGCTTCCCTTTTCATCTCCATTAAAAAGTCGATATCCGTAGGTGCTTCATGATATTGATAACTTGGATAATACCGATTAAGATGCAAGGGAATATCCGGACTGATAGAGGCCAGCCAATGGAAAAGACTTGTCAATTCCTCTTTTCGGTCATTAATTCCGGTTACGACCAAGGTCGTAACCTCTACGTGAAGCCTTTGATGAAAATACTCTATATTACGCTTTACAACATCCAGATCCCCTCCAAAAACCGCTCGATATACTTGGGGGTTAAATCCTTTTAAGTCCACATTTACACCGTCAATATAAGGAATCAACTCTTTTAACGGCTTACTCTCCATATACCCATTTGTAACTAAAATATTCTTTAGTCCTTTCTTCTTACCGAGCTTCGCAGTCTCCAGAACCATTTCATAAAAAACCGTGGGTTCATTATAGGTATAGGATATAGAAGGAACTCCCTTACTTAGGGCTTCCTCTACAATCTCTTCGGGACTCATCCTTCTGGTGGGTGGTATTGATTTTGCTATTACATGATTCTGACAAAATGGGCACCGGAAATTACAGCCGAAACTTCCCACAGAAAGGGTGTGTGTACCTTCCAAGTAAAAATGAATGGGTTTTTTCTCAATGGGATCCATATGAAGACCGCTTATTTTCCCGTAGTTAAGACTGATCAAGTCTCCATTTTCATTTTTTCTGACACCGCATTTTCCTATTTCTCCTGTATCCATTTTGCATTGATGGGGACAGAGTGTACATTGCAATCGATCCCCAATAAGTTTTTCATAGTAGCGTCCTCGTTTCATTTCCTCACCCGATCTTTTTTTTCTATACTTATATTTTGACTTCTCACTTACCTATAAACGAGCAAATAACTTTTGAAATTCTTCCCTTTCTAAAGCCATGGGGGATTCTTTTATGGAAATTTCATCCTTTTTTTCTCTGTCCTTATTCTCGTATAATACTCCGGTTACCAGACCTTTTGTTTCCAGAAGTTTTTTCATAGCACCCTGATAATCTCCCTGATTGTACTCTTCCTCCTCGGATACCGAGGTCAGATGCTTTCGAAACCACTGATAGGTATTGGTCTTGTTAAAGGTAATGCAGGGACTGAAAATATTAATAAAGGAAAAACCTTTATGTTCTATCCCTTTTTTGATGACTTCAATTAGTTCCTCCTGATAACCGGAAAAGCCCTGGGCTAAAAAAGTAGCCCCCGCCGCTAAGCTCATCAACCCCGGTTGCAGGGGCAGATCTTCACTGCCCTTGGGAGTACTGGGAGTTTTGAAACCCTGATCACTTACAGGGGAGGTATGACCCTTCGTCAATCCGTAAATTTGATTGTTCATGACAATATAGGTCATATTTACGTTTCGTTTTGTGCCATGAATGAAGTGACCCGCACCAATGGCAAACCCGTCTCCGTCACCGCCGGCGGCAATCACCGTTAAGTCATTATTTGCCAATTTGATTCCCTGGGCGATGGGCAGGACCCTTCCATGCACACCATGAAAACTATAGGTATCCATATATCCGGAAATCCTGCCGGAGCATCCGATACCGGACACCACCATAAGATTTTCCCTTGGTATTTCCAGTTCCGCTGCGGCTACCTGCAAGGAGCGAAGTACTGAAAAGTCTCCACAACCTTTACACCAGGTGGGCTCGATTCCATTACTGTAGTCTTGATATTTTGCCATTAGATCAGCTCCTTTATTTTGTCTTTAATTTCTTCAATCAGAAATCCGTCACCGTTGTAGGATAGCAGGGAATCCAANTTATGATGAAATCCGATCTCTGCTTGAATGATCTTACGAAGCTGGCCCGTGTAGTTATTTTCCACAATCACAACGGTATCATAATGCTCCAGAAGTTTTTTGAGCTGTACGGTAGGCAGGGGTTTGATTTGCTTAATAGCCCCGTAATCCACTACCCGGTCCATCTTTTTAACTCCCTGCTGCAACACACCAAAAGTAGACCCGTAGCCTAAGAACAAAATCCTATTGGCCTTTTCCTGAAACATCCGAATACCTTTTTTATGTTCTAAGGGTTCCAGCTTGTTCATCCGCTTTTCCGTCAGTCCCCGCTGGTCATCCTTTGGACGGATGGGAAAACCATATTCTCCGTGTTCAAGGCCTGTGGTATGGTGAAATCCATGTTTCATTCCGGGAAAAACTCTTTTTGAAATATGATCCTCGGTATTACGATACCGGGAAAAGGAATCGGTTCCATCCTCCAGATCTTCTTCCATCATTATTTTTCCACGATTAATGGTGATCTGATCAAAATCCAATTCCTCAATGTTTTCATAGGAAAGACTTCGAAGGGCATCGGACATAATAATAACCGGACACTGGTACTGCTCCGCTAAGTTAAAGGCTTCAATGGTATCATAAAAGCAGTCCTCTATTGTGGCCGGTGCTAATATAATTCGGGGAAATTCTCCATGACCTCCATAATACAAGGTGTTCAAGTCACTCTGTTCATGCTTTGTAGGAAGCCCTGTGCTGGGCCCTTTTCTTTGGGCGTCCACCACCACAATCGGCACTTCCGCCATGGAAGCCAACCCAAGGCCTTCCATCATTAGAGAAATCCCCGGCCCGGAGGTTGCGGTGATACTTCGAACCCCTGCATAACTGCTTCCGATGATCATATTGATGGCGGCCAACTCATCTTCCGTTTGCACCACTTTTCCTCCGTAGCGGGGGAGATGTTCCGACAAGTACTGCATGACTTCGGAAGCCGGAGTAATCGGATAGGCCGCCATAAATCGGCAACCGGCCATTACCGCTCCCAGACCGATCAAATCGTTTCCAACGATCACCGGACCGCGATACTTTCGGGTTACCGGCTCTATTAAATAGTTTACTCCTTTTAGGCTGGTGAAATTATAGTCCACGGCCCCTTGCAATACTTTTTTATTCTTTTCAACAATTTTTTCCCCTTTATCTTTAAATGCTTCTACAATCACCGCTTCCACATAGTGGGGCTCAATGTCCGTCACCCTGGTTAAAAAACCCAAAGAGCATACATTTTTCATAATCATATTCCCTTTATCCTTTACTACCTTGGTTATGGGCAGGGAAATAATTTCAATTTCCATCCCTTTGATAAATTCCTCATCCACTTTCAATTCCAATGCTTCGTCGTACAGTAAAAGTCCCCGTTTCCGAAGTTTTTTCGTATAAATTTCCATGGTGTCTTCATCCAGAGCCATAACAATGTCCATATCGTCCTTCGGACAGCCTTTTTTATCCACACTTCCGTAGGCAATAATCGCACTGTTTCCTCCTTTTATTCTAGAGGTAAAGTGTCTTTTTCCGTAAACGTGGTATCCCATTCTAGAAAGTACTTGAAGATAGTATATTCCCGTAGCTAAAATTCCATCTCCTTGAGTTCCTCCAATTAAAACTTGTATTTCCCGGTTCATCCAATCACTCCTTAGGTAGTATATACTTGTTGCAAAACTTCTTTTTTCTTTCAGCCTTCTTTTGTTTTCATACCCAATTCCACAAAACCCTCACAACTTTCCTAAAAAAAAAGCCCGAAGGCTTTTTTATAATGATCGGTGTATTAGTATTCTTTATTATCTTCCCGATGTTATAGGGGTTTAATCAAAATCCTTCATTCCTGTGGATAGAAAAAACACCGATAATGTTCCCGGTCCCGTGTGTGCCGCAATTACTGCAGGTAGCGTAGCAACCAAAAAGTCTTTTGCTTCTACTTCTTCCTGCAGCATTTTCTTTAAGATTTTCGCTCCTTCTAAATCATTTCCATGATTGATTCCAATAAGTTGGGAGTCCAGATTAACCCCTCGTTCTTTAACAATCTCTACAATTCTTTTTATGGCCTTTTTCCGACTTCGGATTTTTTCAAAGGGAACCAGTTTTCCCTCTTCTACGTTTAAAATCGGCTTAATGTTTAGGAGTCCCCCCACAAAAGCAGAGGTGTAACTTACGCGACCACCGCGGTACAGGTAGTTTAAGTCATCCACGGTAAAGATATGCTCCATATTACGGGATAAGTATTCCACGCCCTCCATAATCTGTTCTTTGCTTTTATTGTTCTTAGCCATTTCCGCTGCCCATTTCACAACAAGTCCGGAACCCAGGGCCACGCATTTGCTGTCGATAACTTCCAGGTCAAAGGTTTTAATCCCTTCGTACTTTTCCAGCAGTTGATTCTTTGCAATCACTCCGCCTTGATAGGTGCCGGAAATCTCCGAAGAAAAAGCAATATAAATGACGGAGTCGAAGGAGTCTATGTATTTCTCAAAAACCTTCTCAAAGGCAGCGGGGGAAACTTGGGAGGTTTTGTAAACTTTCCCCTCTTTCATTTCATTCATCATCGCTTCCGGATCAATATCCACCCCGTCATCAGTAAATGATTCTTCTCCCAGGTGAAGGGTCAAGGGCACTACCGTAATATCCAATTCCTTCACAACATCTTTTGGTAAGGAACAGGCTGAATCCGTAATTATTTTTATACTCATTGGATAAATCCCCCTTTTATTTCTTATATATTCATATCCTTATAATCTTTACTTCTATATATTATACCACGAAAAAAGAAAACAAAACTTTTTTCCTAGTTAGATTTCTTATGATTCCTGATTTAACCAAAAAATTAGATAAGGACCCATCATCTTTAATGATCGTCCTTATCTATTGATAATAAAATCGGAAGTAGTTGTACCAGTCACTTATTGATTTTGGTGGATTATTATTGTTCGTAAACATCACACCTTTCCTGTTTTTCTTCCAAGACCAAATCCTTACATTACTTTTGCAGTAATAAGGTTTTTTCCGTTCTTCTTGTCTTCTAACCTAATTATAGGTTCCGTTAAACAGTTTCCTGTTTGGATGTTAGCTTCATGTTATTTAATTGTGTCGCTTTATGACTGGTAGTGATCTACCGGATCTTATTATATTGTTATTATACCATGATTTTCTTGTTTTAAACAGTCCTTTGTCAGAAATATTGAAATATTTCAATGTCCCTGGGGCTCAGGGTCTCCCCAGGAAGTTTTTATTAAGTTGCAATTACTGAAAGAGCAGAGATTTCTTCTCTGCTCTTCTAGCGGGGTACAGTACTATAAATTGCCTGGTCCCCCTAAATAATTCTTTTCTTGTTGACAATTTCCGTAATGATTCTCGGGACTTCTCTTACCATATCGCTGGCAATCATTCCGTATTCCCCGGTGATTTTAGCAGCTTCATCCCCAGCTCGTCCGTGGATATAGGCCCCTGCCATAGCGGCATCGATCAAATCAATTTTTTGACCTACAAGAGCGGCAATAATACCGGTTAATACATCCCCGCTACCGGCGGTAGCCATCCCGGGATTTCCTGTAGTATTTAAATATACGTGCCCTTCTTCATCAGTGATAACCGTGCTTGCTCCTTTAAGTACCACGATGACGCCATACTTTCTCGAAAAATCCTTAGCTACTTTAATTCGATTCTCATTGATCTCCGGAATGCTAAGACCTGTGATTTTTGACATCTCTCCGGGATGAGGCGTAAGTATGCAGCGGCTTTTTACCTTCTTCAGCAATTTTAACATGTTCGGCAACACGTTTAAGGCGTCGGCATCCAAAATAACCGGACAGGTTGCTTCTTTTAATACCCGCTCCACAATAATTTCTGTCTCCTTACTGCGACCAAGGCCGGGACCAAGGGCAACCACATTGCTTCGTTTAAGGCCCTTGATGATCTCGTCGATGCCGGTAAATTCTTTGTTTTTTTCACCGGGAACCTGAAAAGGCACCGTCATGACCTCGGTCAGTTGGGTTTCCAAAATGTCATTAAGCTCTTCAGGAATTGCTAAATGCAACATTCCCACTCCGCTTCGGAGCGCCGCCTTCGAGGCAAGGATCGCCGCTCCTGTCATCCCTCTGGACCCGGCAATCATCAATGCTCTGCCGTAATCCCCTTTGTGAGAATTCAGGTCTCGAATAGGAAGAATATCCTTTAAGGTTATTTCCGTAATTAGCTTTGCTTCATACTGGGATTTTTGTATGGCATCTTGAGGGATTCCAATGGGACAGATTAAAAGCTCGCCGTTGTATTCTATGGCGGGAGCCGTAAGATTCCCGATTTTCGGTAATTGATAGGCTATGGTCTTGGTCGCTCGAATGGCATTTCCTAAAACCTTCCCCGTATCTCCCGATATTCCCGAGGGGATGTCTACGGATATTATTTTTCGTTTAACCTTATTAATCACACGAATGACTTCATTGGCAATGCCTTTTACCGGGGTATTCAGTCCCGTACCGAAAATGGCGTCCACCACAATATCGGATTTCATTAAATCCAAATTGAAATCAATCATATCATTTTCATCTTTTAAAACACCGATGGATACCCGCATGGCTTTAATGGCTTCAAAATTTACCTTTGCATCATTTTTGATGAAGTTTTCATCTCCCACAATATATACTTTTATCTGTACATCTTTGTTGTACAAATGTCTGGCAACAGCAAAACCGTCTCCTCCGTTGTTCCCGGTTCCGCATACGATGATCACTTTTTTACGATAATCTTCATTTAGGGCTTTCATAACCTCTATGGTGGTATTCATCCCTGCATTTTCCATTAAAATCAGCCCGGGGATTTTATATTCCGTTGTAGTAATTTTATCTAACAATCGCATTTGCTGATTGTCCAATACCTTCATGTAAAACCTCTCCTTTTTTCTGTTTTCTATTCATTCGGGATCATCGATTATAATAAATTCTGATCCCTTATACCAAAAATTTTCCTAGTAATTAATAATTCCATATAATACCTGCTTTTTTGATGCCGAGCATTCATTCCGCTATAAATTATAATTTTTAATAATCTCCATCAGATCCCTGGGAATTCCATTTTTCGCCATCTGATAATTGGTGATATCTCTTCGTTCAGTAACCTCCAGCCCAAACCACTTTGGAGGTTCAAATTCTTTCATGTTCTGTTCGTTTTCAAATTCCACCTCCACGCTGTAAAACCCTTTAAATTCTTCTTGGTAAATGTCGATTTCCGCCAGTCTTCCTCCTTCTAAGGGGAGATAATAACGGATTTTCTTGATCTGCATAGGGGGCTTGTCCCCTTCCAGAAATAAAAACAGCTCCCGAGAGATTTCCATCTCCTCTTCCGTTCTGGTATGGGTTCCGGGCCCTTTTTTTGTAATAATGTAGTCCGCTCCGATTTTCCGAACCCTCAGTTCCGGTTCACTGCTTAAATACTTCTGGGTGATTTCTTTACTTTTCGCATCTGATAATTCAGGAAGTTCCTTTACTAAAAATTTCCGTTCTCTTTCAACACCCAAGCCTCTCACTTCCTTTCTGGAGTACCGGTTTTTTAAAGTACCAGTCGATCTTCCGCAAAGCTGTAGTAGCGATTGTCCCCTACAATAATATGATCCACCACTTTTATATCAATAGCATCTAAAGCTTCTTTGATCCGTTTGGTTACCTGAATATCTCCCTGGGAGGGTTTTATGGAACCTCCGGGATGGTTATGGGCTAGAATTACACTGCTGGCGTGATGTTTTAGTGCGGTCTCCACCACCAGCCTGGGATAAATAGCGGCTTCATTAATGGTTCCTTCGAAGGTTTTCGCCGCATGGCGCACCTGATTCTGGTTATTTAAACAGATTAGGTAAAAACACTCATAACGAAGGTCGGTAAAAAGATGCATGGCATACTCTCCGGCTTTTTGCGAGCTGTTTAACTGATGTTTCCCTTTAAATTTACAACTTTGATATCTCCTTGAAAGGGGGGCCATCAAAGTTAGCAGAGCCGCTGCATTTTCCCCTACCCCTTCCACTTTCTGCAAATCTTCAATCTTCGCATCCAGTACCCCGGCCAGATCTTTAAACTCTTTGATCAGTCCATGGGCAATTTCATTGGTATCTTTTCTGGGAATCCCGTAAAACAGTAACAATTCCAGGATTTGATGTTCTTCAAAGGAATCAATCCCATCCCGGATAAATCGCTCCTTCAATCGCTTCCGATGCCCCGTATGTACACTCACGGCTCCATCCCCCTCTATCGAATTTTAGCAATCCCCCGTATAGGAGAACCTTCCCCGCCCCTAATTTTCAGGGGAAGTCCATAAAACTCAAAATCTTGGTCCACCAGTACGCTTAAGTTCTTCAAATTTTCCACAATGATCAACTCGTTTTCCAGCAAAATCCGGTGAGCTAACAGCATATTTCCCTCCATGGGGTCTACACTGATAGCATCAATGCCTACACCCTTTAAATTGAGTGCGGTTAAACGCCGGGCTACAGCTTCCGAAAGCACCGGTGATCCGGTAAAATAGCTTTCTTCTCCCCATTTTTCATCCCAGCCGGTATAAAAAAGAAAATACTCTATGGTGGCTAGCAATTTTTCATCTCCCGACGTTCCCTCATGGGAAAAACTACTTCTTCGCCGTCTTAGTCGAGCCAGACTCTGTTTTAGTTCCTGTTCAAAAATTTCCAGGGTGATTTCTCCCCCTGAAATTCGGGAGAAATCAAGGACCAGCCCCTGTCCTAAGAATCGATCCACATCATAATCCTCCAGGTTTTTCCCATCACGAAAAACATGGGCTGGAGTATCCAAATGGGTTCCCGTATGGGAATAAAAAACAATTTCCATTTCCCGGAAACCATCGGACTCCACGGTATACTTTACCTTTAACTTTGGAGCCGGTGTTCCAGGAAACAAAGGCATATCCTCTGTTAGGGTTTGGGTTAGGTCTATAACTTTCATCAATTTCTCCTTTTCATAGAAGATTATGTAGAATGTTTACTTCTAAAATCCTTCCTGAGTATCCTACACCTATAAACTTATTTTACCACAAGTAAGGGCAAAACACCGCGGTTAAAACAAAAAACCTGGAATTTTCAGATAAGTTTCTCTGATATAATTCCAGGTTTCTATTTTCCATCGCCTCACTATATTCTTTAAGCACTAAAATGTTCTTTAAGAATTCAACTTATTTTTGTAACTCCTCTACTAAATGGCAAGCTACAAATCGCTCCGGTTCGTACTCTCGGAGTTCCGGTGTTTTTGCCTTGCAAATATCTTGACGATATCGACATCGACCATAGAAACGGCAACCCTCGGGAGGATTAACGGGACTTGGCACGTCGCCTTCAAGAATAATCATATTATCCGGCGCATCGACTCTTGGCACCGGTATTGCCGATAGCAGTGCCTGAGTATAAGGATGCAAAGGATTTTTAAAGATTGCATTGTAATCTGAGAGTTCTACGATCTTTCCAAGATACATTACCGCAATTCGATCACTAACGTGTTTTACCACACTTAAATCATGAGAGATGAAAAGATACGTAAGACCCAGTTCTTCCTGAATATCTTGCATCAGATTCAAAATTTGAGCTTGAATGGATACATCCAAGGCTGATACCGGCTCATCCTGAACGATAAATTTCGGATTAAGCGCAAGAGCTCTTGCCACACCCACACGCTGACGTCTTCCACCATCCAGTTCGTGGGGGAATGCGTTCAGTAGTCTTGGCGTAAGGCCTACCGTATCCATTAATTCCTTAACCCGGTCCGTAACTTGTTTGCGTTCCTTAAAAACTTTATTTATTAATAGGGGCTCCGCAATGATTTGCCCTAAGTTCATTCTTGGATTCAGGGATGCATAGGGATCCTGAAAGATGATTTGCATGTTTTTTCGAGCTTCCCGCATTTGGGCTCCATTGAAGTCCACAATGTTTTTCCCTTCGAAGTTTACTTCTCCCGACGTGGGCTCCACAAGTCTAAGTATTGCCCGTCCCGTAGTGGATTTACCACAACCGGACTCACCCACAAGACCTAAAGTTTCCCCTTCCTTAATGAAAAAGTTTACATCATCCACTGCATGAAGCATTCCTTTTGGGGTTTTAAAGTATTTTTTCAGATTTTTGACTTCTAAAATATTTTTCGACATTCCTTTCACCTCCTACTTTTTGTATTCTTCTGCCGGGTATAGATGGCAGTTTACAAAATGTCCCTCTTCTACTTCCACTCTTTGGGGCACTACACTTTTACAGATGTCCATCACTTTTGGACACCTGGGATTAAAAGGACATCCCGGCGGGATCTCCGTGGGATCCGGCATTAAACCTTTAATCGGATTCAATCGTTTTTCATCCTCTTCCACATTGGGAATGGATCCGAATAATCCTTGAGTATATGGGTGTAGGGGATTTTCATACAAGTCTCGTACTTTTGCGTATTCCACCACATAGCCGGTATACATAATGGCTACTTTGTCACATATATTTGCTACGACTCCAAGATCATGCGTGATCATAATCATAGAGGTTTCAAACTCATCTTTCAAGCGTTTCATCAACTTTAAAACCTGGGCCTGAATCGTAACGTCCAGGGCTGTGGTAGGCTCATCCGCAATCAACAATTCCGGGTTGCAGGCAAGGGCGATGGCGATTACGATACGCTGTCGCATACCTCCACTAAACTGATGGGGATACTCCTTTCCCCGTTCTCTCGGGATTCCTACGGTTTCGATCATATCTCTTGCCTTTTCCATCGCTTCTTTTTGACTAACTTCCTGGTGAAGCAGAATCACCTCGGCAATTTGATCCTCCGTAGTCATTACCGGATTTAAGGAAGTCATGGGGTCCTGGAAAATCATCGAGATTTTGTTCCCTCGAATTTTTCGCATTTCCTCTTCCTTCTTCTTCAGTAAATCTTCCCCTTTGAAGATGATTTCTCCCTGAACAATTTTTCCCGGAGGATTTGGTACCAGTTGCATTATTCCTAAAGCTGTAGTGGTTTTTCCCGCTCCGGTTTCCCCTACAATTCCTATGGTTTCTCCTACACCGATTTCAAAGGTCATATTGTCTACTGCCTTTACAACCCCTTCATCCGTATTATATTGAATGGACAAGTCCTTTACTTTCAATAAATCTTTCGCCATGTGTTACACTCCTTTCCGTTAACTTTAGCCTTTCAGCCTTGGATCCAGCGCATCCCGTAGACCGTCCCCTAACAGATTCAGTCCGAATATCGTTATCATAATCGCAAGCCCCGGGAATATGGACATCCACCAAGCGTCTCGAATATAGGTTCTTGCTGTAGACAGCATAGCTCCCCACTCGGGAATCGGCGGTTGAATACCCAGTCCAATAAAGCTCAGTCCTGCTGCAGCAAGAATGGCTTCTGCAACACCAAGAGTTCCCTGTACGATAATTGGCGCCATACAGTTTGGCAAGATATACTTTGTGATAATTCTAAAATCATTCGCTCCTACAGCTCTGGCGGCCTCTACAAATTCCTGGTCTCTAAGAGACAGCACCGAGGCCCGAACAATCCGAGCATACCTGGGGATCGATGCAATACCTACCGCAATCATTACATTCACGAGACCCGGCCCAAGGGCTGCGGCAATAGCAATGGCCAGTAATATCCCTGGAATAGCAAGCAGAATATCCATTAAACGCATGATCACGTTATCAATTCTACCGCTGTAATAACCGGATATGGAACCGAGGGCTCCCCCTACAATCATCGCTACAAATACGGCAATAAAGCCTACTTGAATAGAAATTCTACTTCCGTATACTACACGACTGAAAATATCCCGTCCGAAGTTATCAGTTCCAAACCAATTGTCGGCATTTGGAGCCATTCGAACATTCTGAAGATCTTGGGTAGAGTAGTGGTACGGTGCGATAAAATCGGCAAAAATCGCAGTAAGAAGTAATATTAAAATTACAATCATACCTACAATAGCGGCTTTGTTTTTTATCAGGCGCTTCCAAACTTCAGCCCACTGACTTTTCCTTTTCGGGGGTTCGATGGCTTTTACATCGATATCTTTCGGTTGAACTTCCCCGGGATGAGCATGGATTTCTGTTTGGGATTGATAGTTTTTAACAACTGCATCATCTCCGGTTAATTCCTTTGCTTTTAATTTATCTTCTCGTTCCATTAAGTCTTTATCTTTTTTATTATCGGTTTTTGATGACATTTCAGGACCTCCTTTTCTGATTACTTGTATTGAGCTTTAATTCTCGGATCGATAAATCCGTACAATATATCCACGCATAGGTTTATAACACTAAAAGTCAAAGCAATAAATAAAACTCCACCCTGTACCATCGGTAAGTCTCGCATTCGAATCGAGTTTACCATCAAAAATCCGATTCCGTTAATGGAGAATACGGTTTCTGTTAATACCGCACCACCCAACAGATATCCGAATTGCAGTCCGATAACCGTAACTACAGGAATCAGTGCATTTTTCAGTGCATGCTGGTTAATAACTATTGATTCTTTTTGCCCTTTTGCCCGAGCCGTCCGTATATAATCCTGCCGGATTACCTCAAGCATACTGGATCTGGTCATCCGGGTAATCATGGCTGCGGAGCTGGTTCCGATGGTAAGGGCGGGAAGAATCATATGCATCGGTGTGGAGTACCCTGAAGAGGGGAACCACCCTGCCCACACGGAAAACAGCAAAATGGACACTAATCCTTGGAAAAAGTTAGGCATCGAAACTCCAAGGAGTGCAAACATCATCGCCGCATTATCAAATAAAGAATATTGTTTCGTTGCCGAAATTATCCCTACGGGAATTCCAATGACCACCGCTACAAAAACTCCCGTAGCTGCAAGGGTCAATGTTGTCGGAAAACGACTAAGTAATTCATCAAATACAGAGGCATTGGTTCGGTANGAACGACCAAAGTCCAGGCGTGTAAATACGTCNCTGGCAAAGCGGCCATATTGTACGATAAAGGGATCATCCAACCCCATTTGCTCTCGAAGTTGTAAAATTTCTCTCTCAGTTGCNTGTTCCCCAAGNTGCATGGCTGCAGGGTCTCCCGGGGTNATGTACATCAGGGTAAAAACNATGAAGGATACGCCAATTAATACAGGTAANAGCAGCAGTATTCTTCGACCAATATACTTTAACATTGTTACTCCTCCTTCCTAAATCTATAAGGATTGTTAACTTTTTATTGATTATGATGAATTTTCAAAATAGTTGTAGACAGCACAGTAGGGCCATACATATGACCCTACTGTGACTTATCTTTATTGTCTGCTACATCTGCTTGGCAGATGAATTATAAATGTTATTTTTTATTCTACAGTTACATTCCAGAGTGGGTGGTGACCCGCTGGATGATTTCTGAATCCGCTAACATTGTTACGAAGTCCCGTTCGCTCTTCACCGGTATTAAGGAATAACCAAGGAGCTTCATCCCGTACGATTTCCTGAACTTCCATGTAGGCTGCTTCCCGTACATCAGGATCCGCAGATCTTCTGGCTTCTTCCAATAACTCGTCTACTCGGTCATTAGCATAGAAGGTTCGGTTTCCAGCTGCTCCGAATTGTTCTGAATGGAACAGTGCATATAGTCCGTAGTCAGGATCTCCTGTTACGGTAACCCATCCTAGGATAAACATGTCATGGTCTCCTGCGGCGGTTCCGTCCAGGTATGCGCCCCACTCAAGAACTTCGATATCAATTTCAATTCCGATTTCCCCTAATTGACTCTGAGCAATTTGTGCAATATCTTGTCGAAGTTGATTGTCATTGGTCCAGATCGTTGTGGAGAATCCGTCTCCATAACCTGCTTCTTCCAATAATTCCCGTGCTCTATCCACATCGTATCCGTAGGGCTCTAAGTTGTCATTTGCCGCCCAAACCATTGGTCCGATTGGTCCGGTTGCAATTTCACCGGAACCTTCCATTACCGTATCGATAATAGATTCTACATCAATGGCGTAGTTGATCGCTTGTCGAACTCTTACGTCGTCAAATGGTTCTTTCTGAGCATTGAATCCAAGGTATACGGTAGAGAAGTTTAGATCTCTTGCCAATACTACTTCATCGTTTCCTTCAATTCTGCTAATATCCGTCGGTAGAATTTCATATGCAATATGAATTTCTCCGGTCTCCAACTCAATGGTTCGATTTCCGTCTTCTTGAATGTTTCTGAACGTAACGTTTTCCATTAGGGCATTGTCGCCGTGGAAATCTTCATATCTTTCTAAACGAATTTCTGATCCTCTTGTCCAGCTTCCGAACATAAACGGGCCGGTTCCTACTGGATTTTGTCCATAGTCCTCACCGAATTCTTCAACGGCTGATTGATTTAAAATTGAAGATGCCGTGTGAGCTAAGTGCGAAAGCAGCGGCGCAAAAGGCTCTGTGGTAGAAATTCTGATGGTATAGTCATCAATAATTTCGATTCCATCAGGATCAATGGCTCCAACGATATGTCCTACATGTGGAGATTCTAATGCTCGAAGTAGGGTAAACTCTACGTCGCTTGCAGTTAATTCTTCTCCGTTATGGAACATTACTCCTTCTTTTAGAATAAACTCGAAGGTGTACTCATCAATCTGTTCCCACTCTTCCGCAAGACCTGGAACTAGTTCCATGTCTGCATTTTGATCTACTAAACTCTGGTAAATCTGCTTCATTACTCTTGAAGAAGGTTGGTCATTGGTTGCATGTGGATCTAATGAATCCGCATCGGCACCCTGTGCTACAATTAAGGTATCCGTAGAAGCGTCATCGCCGCAACCAATTGCAAAGGCACTAACCATTAACAATAGTGCTAACAACAGTACAATTTTCTTACTTTTCATTTACTTTCTCCCCCTTAAAATA
>SL_8KL_010_SEDDRAFT_10000126_pt1 | contig 61286 bp, 68 predicted proteins | sample SodLakKL_010_SED_4_FD_11160 | JGI IMG/M metagenome (IMG submission 11160)
AACATCCCTACTGTAAGGATTGCTACGAAAAATGGGATGAGTACGAGAACAGGGATTACAAGGAGAACCACTGTCATATTTGTGGCAAAGAGATGGATTCTACGATAAATAAACCTGTCTGTTATGACTGCTTCGAAGAGAACAAAGGAAAGCTAGACTTCCCCAGTTCTGAAGGTTCTGATTAGCGAGAAATTTATGAGGATTTATGGTTATTGGGATATGATCAAATATGGGCCGGGCAGATTATGGGGCTACTGTCTGGACAGATCACGTGGTAAATCTCTTCCGAGGATTACTTAAATGGCCGCCTACACCCCAACTATTATCCAACATATCCCTTACTTTCGAGTCTATGTCCTTTACTCTCAGCTTACCCCTCCCAGACTCATAAGCTTCTTCGTCCGGACATCCAAAAAACTTATCTAGATCCGGAAGCCCTTCGTAATCCGGTGATGAATTTTCATATTCCTTTGACATATATTTACCTTAAAATCCGCAGAAATAAAAGCTTGGTCTAAGGTCCCGAGAAATTTATAAGGCTAATTATAAGGCTAAGAAGAATTTAAGTTGCTCTATTCCAGGGATTATCTAGAAAATAAATATTCAATGACTTCTGAAAATTTTATGAAGAATATTTTATGTGTAATTTCTTCTTATATTCTCAAGGTTTTAAGGTTTTATGACATCTTGGAAAATGCGTACAGGAAGTTATTGTTGGCATGTCTAAGATGCCCTGTAGAAGTCTTTCCCATCCTACTCCGAAGCCTGATGTTGTTTCGTATTCTTCCAATTCTCTCGTCCTCATGTAAATCTGATAGTCTTCTTGTGGTAAGTTAAATATTTCTGCCTTTTTACGAAGAACTTCGATATCGGAAATCCTTTGACCACTGCCGACGGTTTCTTTGTATCCGGGCCAAATGAAGTCTGCATTTATTCCTCTTTTGTTCTCTTCGTCTAGATCTTTTGGTGCGTGGTAAAACGCAACCTCCAGAAGAGGGAACTCTCTTAAACAGACTATGGGCTTCACACCGTTCTCACTGAGGAGCTCAGTCAGCCTGACCTCTTCCCAGTCATCGAAATATTCGAGAGTGAATTCGTCGTATTTGTCCTTTCCCGTGTCTTCTTTCAACAGTTCAAGTGCTTTCTCAAATTCAATTTTTTTGACAGGATCCTTCTTTAGTTTTTCTAGTTTTGTAATTTTTTCATGTGTCAGGAAAGTCTCAAGACTTTCTCTTCCCTCCGCAAGGACATTTCCAAGTATTTCCTTTATGAGACCCTCTATTATCTCTTCGTTTCTTTCCTGTTTCACCTCTCCTTCATACTCAATGTGATGGAATTCAGGTAGATGGGTATGATCCCTTTCTTCTTTTCTAAATGAGTTGTATATCGAGAAGACCTGGTCTATGTCACCCTGTACTAGGGCTAGTTCAAGGTATATCTGTGATGATTCCGCTAGAAACATATTCTTCTCGTGATCGAACCAATCCAGTTTCACTGGAACCGTGTCCTGCGTATAATCAATTTTCTCGGATCCAAACGCAGCCCCTGGAGAGGAGATCATCCTGGTTGTTAGAGGCAGGAGGGTGTATTTAGCTCCTATTTCCTGGAAGAAATCAACCGTAGACCTGTAAATTATGTTATTTATCTTTGCTAAATCGCTCCAAAATCCATCCTCCTTTAGATGCTTTACTCTGTTTTCTATGTTTTTAGAAAGGGAATTTTTTCTGATATCTTCTATCGGATCAAAGATTTCGTTTCCTATGTATTTAATACGACCATTCTCTTTAGCTTCAAAAGTCATTTAGAGCGACCCTTAATTTTATTGAATTCTTGAATTATTTTGTTTAAACTGGTTTTGGATTCTTCTTCTTTTGTTGAAAGTGTTAAAACATTTTTCTCAATCTCATTATCCCCCACCAAAATAGAATCTTCTACACCATAATAAAGATGTTGTTCCTCTTTTTGTCTTATCCCACGTCTTTTCCTGTCGTCATAAAGAACATTTATTCCAGATTCTCTCAATTTTTGGTATAAATCATCACAATAATCTATATGGGTTTTTTCATCGGGAAAAACAGGAATTAAGCTCAAATCATAAGGCTTTATGGATTCAGGAAAATCTATTCCGTCGGAGTATTTATTTTCCTCAACTACTCCATGAAAAAGCCTTGAAATTCCTATACCATATGAACAAAGAATAGGATCCTCATCTGTCTTAAAACTATAATCTTCCAGGATATTACCGTCATCAATATAATACATAGCTATACTTGATGAAAGATTTCCGCTATCAGTCTCGATATATCCATCATCTGTTTCCACAACGTAATCAACGTAGTCACTCGTTTTCTCAACTTTTTCGACTCCAATGTTTAATCTATCTCCTATATCAAATACTGCTTCTTCAAAGTTTCCAATCGTATTATATAAACTATCTTCGTTTTTATGAAGTGAAAAAGCGTCAGCCATCAAAAATTCCTTATTTCTCATTATTCCTTTTTCTGCTCCACAATCTCTGAATTTATATGTAACTTCAAAAAGACTTATTGGAAGATGCTTCTCAGTTAAAAGACGTTCTTCCACCTCTTCTAAAAAAGCCTCTTCTTGTGTGGGAGCTATAATTTTTTCCTCACTTGCTTCAAAAAACTCATCTGAAAACTTTTCATGTCTCCCTGATTTTTTATATATACTGGGATCCTGCAATGTAGGATATCTAACTTCGTTAAAGCAAAATTTAGATAAACTATCCCTGACTTCCCTTTCAATGTTATTCATAACTCTTTGTCCTGGATTAGAGAATTTCGGAATTCCAGATGAAGGGAATTCTAAGAAGCCAAGCTCTTCAATCAACTTATAGGTTTCTTCATCTTCAGCATTTTCCGTGTAGTCTAAAACAGATGCAGGTTGGAGATTGTTTGTCAATTTCATTCAATTATCAACTCTTGTTATCCCATCAAAGGCCTCGGGTTCTTCTTTTTCTAATCTCTTTCTCAAAATCATAATTGAAAAGTTAGTGTAGCTCAAGTTCTCATTAAAAAGTTTAATTGTCTCCTTCCACCTTTCATGAATAGACTCCTTAACATCTTCTGAAAGTTTTTTTATTTTAGGTTTTTGAAGTGACTTGGTTACATATTCTTCTATTTCCTCATCAGAAAGATACTTGAACTCATAATCGGCTTCATAATAAATTTCAATATAATCATCAGTGAAGAAATTTTTCCAGTCCTCTTTACTTCTTTTTTCGATATCTACATTCAATGTATTACTTAATTTATCTAGTATCTTATCAGGAACATGATCAATATAATAAATAGGTACTGTAGCAATAAATCCCCAGTCCTTTAAAACTCTTTTGTACTCAGAAAAAGCTTGTTTCTTATTTTCGATAAAGGAGGTCGCATTTCCACAAACCACCAAGTCAAATTCATTATCGGAAAATGGCATGTCAGTTGCATCACCAACTCTAAAACTAACATTGTTTTTGACTTGCTCTGAATCTTTTTCTAATCTTAACCTTGCATTTCTTATTGATTTTTCATTGATATCTATACCCACAACTTCACATCCAACGGTTCTTGCAATTTCAAGTGTAGTAAATCCATTCGTACAACCTACTTCAAGAACTTTTGAATCTTCATCCAAAAACGTATTTTTTATAATTTCTCTTATTGTTTTCTTACCACCCGAAGGTCGGTTCTCTTCCTCAATTAAACTTATAAAATCTGTATATGACAATTTCTTCACTTTTTCAGAACTCAAATCATTTATATTATTCATAATAAACACCTTAAGTCCTATTTAACAAACACCACTTTCATTAATATGTAAGAGGTTTTCTTTTGAATTAAGTCTACAACTTACCCCTAAAGGTACTGTGATAATTGGGTCAGTATGACCTACATTTACACCATAAACCACGGGATAATTAAAATCCTCTGTGTGTTTTTTTATTATTTCTTTTAACCTTTTCCTTTGATATTTAGTATAACCAAATCCTTTTCCGAATATTATCCCATTTACTTTGCTTAAAGTTTTTAATATCTTCAAGTCTGACAAAAATCCCTCAACTTTCTGAAGGCTCAGTCCTTCGTCAAAATTTTCACCTTCTGGAGTTTCAAGAAGTAAAATTTTGTTTTCAAAATCTGGCCAATAATCTGTACCTTTTATGTGCATTAAGCTTGGTAAACAACCTCCAAGTATTCTACCCTCGGCCTTGCCCTCATTTATCCATTCGTAACCCTCATTTTCTTTATACTCTCTTTTATAATCAATATCCTCTCTTTCAAGCCAATCAGCACTTTTGTCATCAGTCCACCTTTCAGATGCTTCAATGTTACCAATAGGCTTACTCGTAGTAACAGCTTTTTCAAAATACTTTATTGTGTATTCATGAGGGTTAGGAAATTCGCCAAATTGGGGTATAACAGCAGGGCCATAAAAACTGACGATATTACTTATTTTATAGAATGCCAGGTGAATTGTGGTTATATCTGAAAAACCAGAAAAAATAGTAGGGTTTTCTCTTATTAAATCAAAGTCAATGAACTCAAGTATTTGATGTGAAGTATTTCCACCTATTGTGGAAATTATAGCCTTCACTTCGTTGTTTTCAAATGCTTTATTTAAATCCTCGGCACGTTTTTTTGCGCTATCAGAACTGAATCCTTTTTTCTTTTTAGCCGTTGGATAAATTTCAACTGCATAACCTCTACCTTCAAATTCTCTCTTTGCTTTCTTAATTCTATGTGAAACCATTTTCGCAAGCCCAGAAGACGGTGAGAGAAATACTATTTTATCCCCAGGCTCGAGCTTGTTGGGTTTCCTTAAGTTTTTCATTTGAAGACCTTAAAGAAAATATTTTTATAAAGATATTTATAATTAAAATCAACTTTCTATCATATTAAGAATATTTATTTACATTAAAAAAGACCTATTTCTTAAAATTCATAAGTCAAACCATTTCTTCGCATTTTTATACATAAGTTTATTTTTTTCTTTTTTACTTATACAATCATTTTCTTTTACATAATTCAATTCCTCACAGTAACTTAAATTAAAAGGATCATCACTGCCCCAAATTATGTCTTCATCGTAGCCTTCATCCAAAAGAGAATTTATTATTTCCTTTGGTGTCTTTTCTATAAAATCTTCACAATATTTTTCTGCAATAAAACCTTCCCAATTATCTTTAAGAGATAATGCAGCAGTGTCCATCATAACGTTTTCTAAAGCCAACGCTTCTCTAATATCTTCATGTAATCTTCCGAGATGAGCAAATGTAAATCTTAAATTTTGGTTGTTCTTCGCAAGTTGAATAGCTGAACTCAATGTATCATCTATATTTTCTTTCCTTAAATCCTCTTCCTTACCGCTTCCTATGTGAAGAATCAGAGGAACATCATTACTTTTAATAATTTCTTTGGCCTTTGGAATTAGATAAGTTGGTTCATACTTGGTAGTCCGGGTATGAACTTTAAATGCCTTTAAATTATTTTCTCGAACCAGTTTATCAGCATATCTTATACTTTCTTTGTCCTTAGGATTAAAAGCAGGGACTGTCTTGAGTTTGCATTCAGAATTACACGATACTATATCTGAGTTTTCTTTTTGATACCAGAAATCATCTTCATCATATTGACCAAGAGGTGAAGGAAAGGGAAAAGATAAAGCCTTATCAATATTGAAATTATTTAGTTTATCTAAAAGATCATCGGCATATTGCTCCGGTGGAATACCATCAAAATCACCCATATCGTGCTTTTCGTAAAATATATCCTTTCCCAAATGTGTATGACAATCTATTATCTTCATTTTATACTCAACTCTTGTAATTTATCTTGTTGAAAATATTTATACATTTTACTATATTGTTAGAAAGACCACTTTGTTTACTATTAAATATTTCGAAATGATTAGGATACCTTGAGAAATTTATAATATTTCTGGGGTAGCTACGGTCATAGAAAAGGTCATTTCAGATATGGTTATTATAGATATGGTGCTTCTGTTGGATAACATATCAAAAAAATTTAGAAAAAAGTAGATGACGATTAACCTCGAAGTTTGAAATACTTACTTCTGTACTCCAACCCCAGTATACAACTTGTCATCTATTCGTCTTCGAGGATGCAACCAAATGGATAGCCATTTATAGATGGTACATCACTGCCCTCTGGAACAGGTCCCCTTGGGTAATCTTTGGAATCTTTCTTTCCTCTCAAAACATCCCATTCAAATTCTTCCATCGTATCTGTAAGATCCTCGTAGTCATTTTCTGATTCATCTCTGTAAGGTCCCATTTCCTCGACATATGGATCTCCGTCTGTCTCCTTCCAACCATTTTCCTTGTACTTTGTTACTTCGAGGCCATTCCTTGCCTCTACAACAAACCCTGTCTTAGGATCTTTGAAAAGCTGAGATTGATGGGTACTGGGTCCCTGCTGACCTTTCTTATATGCTTCTATGACGTCATCTATAATCCTTGCATACTCATTCTTCGAGTCTTCTTTGTCTTCAAGAATGCAGCCAAGAGAGTAACCATTCATTGTATTTGCATTGTCCGTGCATTTTTCATCATCTTCCTCGGCTCCTGAACTATCGAATTCAGATCCTCCGTCGAGATACACTGGCTTGTCCTCGAAATCACTCTCTTCCCAGCCACGGCTTTCTAAATAGCTGATCTCAGCACCGTTCTTTGCTTCATGGACATATCCAGATTCAGGATGTTCGAGAAGTTTGTACTGATGTGTACTGAAGCCTTGTTTTCCTCTTTTTTTAGCTTCTTGTACATCTTCTCTGAAATCACTCGCCTCGTCGCCTTCCAAACCATCATAATTTTTATTAGTCATTATTTATCACCAAGTAGTAATTAACATTCCTACTATTTAAAGGTTAGGGTTATTTTTTACTTAATAGTAGTCACAATTATACTTTCCACGGAACCAACCGTCTCTAAAACTATTAAGGCTACTCTCCAAGCTATATGTTATGGTTGAAGATAACTGTTTGTTCTGTAACGGTCCCGAGGGTATAGAAAAAAATCTGGTGAAGAGGTATGACAACTGGACAGTTTTTGTTAATCTAAACCAGGAGCATCTTGGACGATGTATAGTCAAACTGAATAGGCATATTGTAGATTTCTTTAAAATCACTGAGGAAGAAAGGAAAGAACTGTTCGGAACAGTTGTCCCGGAACTGAAGGAATCTCTAAACAAGGCATTTGACCCTGACCTGTTTAACTACGCCTCACTTGGAAACTGTGTCAGACATCTACACCTCCATGTTATACCTAGATACAAGGACGAGAGGGAGTTTGAAGGTGTGGTTTTTCGCGACAAAAACTGGAACAACGACTACAAGCCCTACGACAAAGAATTCGAAGTTTCAGAAGATGTAAGACACTCTATAGCCGCGGAGCTCAGAGATAACATATGAGAATTTTATAAGTTTGTATATTCTCTATAGAAGTTAATTCTTTAGTCATTCCATCAGGTAAGAGGCTAATCTCTTTTAATATCTTCTTTTATGATGTTCACTGTTTCTTGAACGTTGATATCAGTTGTGTCTATCTTTTTACAGTTGCCCTCATTGTAGTTCTTGTATTTTTTATATACTTTGTCAAAAAGCTCCTTATCTTTTTCAAGTTTTTTATCGGTTATCTCTATTTCTTGTCTGTGTTTTCTCCTTTTCCTTCTCCAAAGTTCTTCTTCATCAGCGATAAGGATATAAGTTTTCTCTGGGTAGACTAGATCTACTTCATTCATTATCTTCCCGAGGGACTCTTCGTCTTTCAAATGATTCCCTGCAAGTGCTTCATGATAAAATAGTGTCGAAAGATGATATCTATCTGCTACTACTGTTTTGTCTTTTAACAACTCCTTAATATCTTCTGATGACTCTACCAATCCAGCTAAATAATAAAGATACCTTGTTTCTGGAAGAGCTTCGTTATCTATGTATCCTCTGAGTTTGTCAAAGGTTTCTGGAGGAGTTCTGTAAGCCGTTATTCCCTCCTCTTTATCCAGTTCTTTAGTTATCGTACTCTTTCCAGTAGCATCAGGTCCTTCGATGGCATAAAAATTCTTCATTTTAACTTTCCTCTATTTTACTATATCATGGAAAAGAAATATAAACCTGAATTTAATACGGGCAGTGTCGTTCTCAAAGAGTTTTATAAAATCCTGAACTTATTTTACGTATGAACCAAAAACAAAGGGAAGAGATAACCCTGTATCTAGAAGACAATCCTTCCTTTTACGACTTCAGTTCTGATCGCATATTGGAATGGAGCAAAGACTATAACTTTCTGGAGAAATATCTGAAGCCACAGATCGAAGAAGGTATGAAAGTTCTGGATATTGGATGTGGACATGGCAAGACTCTTTCTGCTATATCAGACACGATTAAGAAGGGCTATGGGGTTGAGATTGACGATAAGAGGTACAAGATGGCCATAAACGAAAACAAAGACAATCCAAATATAGAGATAATAAAGGGCGATGTATCTGATGTTCCCGTAGACGAGAAGTTTGATATAGTATTCACGGAAAGAGGTCCTGCGGCAGCAATAATAGATAACGTGAGGGAGTGGGTAACTGAAGGAGGGCTGTTCCTTGTAGAAAGGATAGGTGAGCAGCATCATAGAGTATTCAAGGAGATAATGGGCCGAGGTCAGGGTTATGGTAAATGGGATGAAAAAAGTGCCGCAACCAAGGACAGGAAAATTCTTGAAGACAGTGGATTTGAGATGCTGTTTATGCACAATTACTTCATGTTCGCATATTATGAAAACATAGTAGACTTGGTGAAAAATGTTTTCGCGGTTCCAACCATAGAATACAAAGGTGAAGAAGATTTAGAAAAACTCAAAGAAGTCGAGAAAAGACTTGGCACAAAGAAAGGAATAAAACTTCTCAACCATTATTTGGTTTATGTCGCAAAGAAGATCTAGTTAAAAAAGTTTATAATTCTCCTAAATTAAATGTCTTTATGTCTTCCGAAGAAGTTGAAATTAGGGTCGTTTTAAAGAACCGGGAAAAAGCAGAGAAGGTTATCAAAAAAGAGGCCGAGCTAAAGGAGGAGATCAGGCAGGTTGACAGCTACTTCGTCCCGGAAGGTAAGGACTTCTTCGAGGTAGATCCTACAAAGGAGTATCTGCGTGTCAGAGAAGACGAAACGAGCAACGAGATCGGATACCATCTCTGCCATTTTGACAAAGACGGTTCACTGAGCTACACGGAGGAGTGGGAGACGGAGATCGGAGATGCCGAGACCATGAAAGAGTTGTTCGAGAAGATTGGCATGGTCAAAAAGGTAGTGGTCGACAAGCGGAGAAAGGTCTTTGAGTATAATGGTTTAGAGCTAGTTCTTGACCACATCGAAGGTCTGGGGCACTTCCTGGAAGTTGAAGCAAAGGACGTAGGAGGCTCCGTCAAGGAGAAAAGGAAGAAATGTTTTGATGTACTAGAAGACATGGGACTGAAATGGAAGCCAGCACCCGATATGGGATATCCTGACATGTTGTTGGAAGAATCTATCTGAAGAGCGGAATGAATACAACAAGCATACACTGTATATTTGAAACCGTAAACTGATACTGCTGCAGTTCAAGTATAAAAAAATTAAGCATCTAGTAATACATATGTCCGAAAAAAGATCAGACGAAGAACTACTGAATGAAGATGGTATCTACAAGCACTTTTGTGACAACAACGAGGAAAACACTGTTGGGATAGTTGATCCCGAAGGTTACTGTCGTCTTTGTGGTTCCGAGTTTAATATAAACATCGATAAAGAGGAATACGAGAAGAACTTGAAAAAATACAAGGCCGTATAAAAACCAGGTTCCGGAATTAACTACTCCTCTTTTGACTCTTCGACCACAGACTTCTCAGGTATTATTATCCATGCGATGATATAGGCCAGAAGCCCGCCACCAAAGGCCAAGGTAAATATGACCCAGAGTAGGCGTATTAGTATCGGATCTACGTCAAAATATTCGCCCAGACCTCCACATACACCACCAAGTACCTTATCCTTCTCCGTCCTGTAGAGCCTTTTATCTGGCATATCTGTTCTTTGTATCATGTATTTAAATTTCTTAATGTAATTTTAAAATAGATATAATGGATAAAGAAAATGGCTACCCGGAAAATCCCTTCGAAATGTCCTACGCAGACATGGTAAAGCATGCTGGATACAAGAAGGGTGAAAGCAACGGTGATGAGATATACAGGGTTAGGAACCAGGACTATGTCATCAACGATGGCGAGGTATTGGACATTGCACCACCTATTGTGAATATTCTCACGGATGAAGAAGTAGGGAGAATGAATATAGTTGAAGGGTTAACAGGAGTAGATAAAAAAACTAACAAATCCACAGAAAGGATAGGACCAGATCACAAAGATTCGGAAGAAGTATTTCATGTGATATAGTCCTCTACTAGTATTCATTCAAAAGGACTCTGAACAGTTTCCAGGCCTTAGAATGTTTCAAGAATGTTATATAAAAGCAGATAAAGCCGATACAGATTTAAAAGTCCCCGACTGTTTTCCAAGCAACTATAGATATTTACTAACCAACGTAACCTATCTCAGCTTCATCCTCCCCCATCCTACGTCTTGAAGCTTCGAAGTCTTCGTAGTAGCTCATCATGTCGTCGGTTATAGATTTACTGGAATCATCGAGGGCACTTTCAAAATGCTTCTTCCTGACCTCGTTGGACTCCCTGTCTTCTCTAAGGGCATTCATCGCAGCTTCTCTGCAGATAGCAAATATATCAGCGCCCGAATATCCTTCCGTAAGTTTGGCTAGTTCTTCTAAATCTATACCTTCACCGAGCGGCATATCCTTGGTATGAATCTTAAATATCTCAAGCCGGGCTTCCTCATCGGGTGAAGGAACCAGTAACTGGTTATCGAACCTTCCTGGACGTAGAAGCGCTGAATCTATCATATCGGGCCTATTTGTCGCACCTATAACCATAACGTCGTTCAACTCTTCGAGGCCAGACATCTCAGTCAGTATCTGTGAAACTACCCTTTCCGATACATTTTCCCCCATCGAACTCCCCCTCTCGGAAGCAAGTGCATCCATTTCATCAAAAAACACAACGGTGGGCGCAACCTGTTTTGCCTTCTTGAATATTTCTCTCACCCTCTTTTCAGACTCCCCTACCCATTTGCTCAACAGCTCCGGGCCTTTGACACTTATGAAGTTGGAGTCCGACTTGTTCGCTACGGCTTTTGCAAGCATGGTTTTACCACAACCAGGTGGGCCGTATAGTAAAAGACCTGAAGGGGGTCTTATACCTAGTCTTCTATACGACTCTGGATTATCAAGTGGCCACTCAACAGCCTCCTTAAGCCTTTCCTTGACCTGTCCAAGACCACCTACATCCTCCCAGCTTACATCGGGAACCTCTACAAGGACCTCTCTCATAGCCGAAGGTTCGACCATTCTCATAGCGTGGTCGAAGTCACCCTTACTTACCTTAAGCTTTTCCAAACTTTCCTCGGGAAGTTCATCCATGTCCTGGAGATCGGATATATCTGGAAGAACCCTTCTCAATGCATGCATAGCACCTTCCTTAGCAAGTGCCTCTATGTCTGCACCAACGTAACCATAGGTCCTATCCGAAATCTTATCAAGATTTACGTCATCGGTTAAAGGCATGTGTCTTGTATGTATCTGTAATATTTCCTTTCTACCTACCTTATCAGGAACTCCTATTTCGATCTCTCTGTCAAACCTCCCAGGTCTTCTAAGAGCAGGGTCTATTGCGTCTACCCTGTTGGTTGCAGCTATTACTATGACCTGGCCTCGGGCCTCCAAACCGTCGAGAAGTGTAAGAAGCTGGGAAACAACTCTCTTCTCCACTTCGCCGCTTGATTCTTCTCTCTTCGATGCTATTGCATCCAGCTCATCTATGAAAATTATAGACGGCGAGTTTTCTTCGGCCTCTTCAAATATCTCCCTTACCTTTTTTTCTGATTCGCCGTAGAACTTACTCATAACTTCCGGGCCGTTTATTGTCTGGAAATGTGCTCCGGCTTCGTTTGCAACAGCCTTTGCAAGTAGAGTCTTTCCTGTTCCAGGTGGTCCGTGGAGAAGTACCCCCTTCGGTGGTTCTATACCAAGCCTCTCAAAAACCTCGGGATGTTTCAGCGGAACCTCTATCATCTCTCTTACCTTCTTTATTTCGTTATGTAAACCACCGATATCTTCATATGTAACCGTAGGTATCTCTTCATCTTGGATTTCTACAGCCTGTGGTTTCAGATCTATAGTGGTCTGACTGTCTATCTTTACAATTCCTTTGGGTTTAGTGGAAACAACCATAAGACGCGTCTCTGTGCCTCCTACACCTGGCATCATATTAGAAAATATATCCTCACCAAAAAAATCTTCGAACAGGCTTCCTCTTCTATCGCTTCTTACCGACGTTGGAACTATAACATCACCTTTGGAAGCAGGTCTCATATAAAGATTCTTCTTGAGTAAATTGGGAGAAATATGTAGAGCAACACCTTTCTGTGCCGGAGCAAGCGTAACCTTTTCTGCAGGTTTTGGCTCCGCCTTCCTTATCTTTACGTTTTCACCTACGGAAGTTCCAGCATTTCTCCTTACCAAGCCATCCATTCTGACTAGGCTACTGCCAACGTCCTCTGGATAAGATCTGACAGCAAGAACGCCTGTTTTTTTCTTCCCCTCGATCTCTATAATATCTCCTTCACTGACATTAAGATCCTTCATTATCTTAGAATCAAGTCTAGCTATTCCCTTTCCAAACTCTTCCCTTGAAGTTAACTCTCCCACTTTAAGAGAGACAGCACCGTTGTTGTTGTCGTCTTTATTCATGATACCACATCATTTTACTTCAACTTCAACCCAGTCCTCCCTAGATTCCTTTGTGTTCATTTTTTTAAATCTATCCTCTGGTACCAAAACCTTGAAGACATCGTAGTCGATTTTTCCTTCCCAGCCATCAAGATATCCAACTACCCTATCCAATAGTTCTAACGGTACTATATAAACGGACCTGTCTACCTTTATATGCGGCATGTCTTTCAGTATACCACTACGGTTGTACACATATACCTTATCTCCCTTCTTTACCTTCTGTTTCCAACCGTACAGACCACGATAAAACTTGTTACGCTGGTAGTTGGACTTGAACTTCTCCGAATCAACACAGAAACTAACCAGAGCTGCAAGGTCTTCCTTCCCTTCTGTCTCAGCTCTGTGTTTTTTCATGGATTTTATTTATGTACATTAAACTTTATAAAGGTTTTGTTTAAATAAATTAAACAGTTTAATATTTTAAGTTTGAGCACAAAACTTAACTTCTATGAAGGTAGAGCGACTCCCAACTGGCTGCGAGGTCCTAGATGAGCTCCTGGGTGGTGGAATTGAAAAAAATACACTGACCAATGTCTATGGTCCCCCGGGTTGTGGTAAGACAACACTATGTCTACAGGCTGCGGTTTCGTCCATAAACAAAGGAGAAAAGGTAGTCTTTATAGATACAGAAGGGGGATTCTCGAAGGAAAGGCTTGGTCAGATATCGGGAGATGCCGAAGAAATTCTGGACGAAATAATACTCATAGAACCGGATGGTTTTGAAAAACAGAACGACAACGTCGAAAGACTCGACAAGATGTGCGAGAAGAATGATATCGGCCTGATAATTCTCGATTCTCTTGTAACACTATACCGTTTAGAACTAAACGACGGGAACACAAGAAAGATAAACAGCATGCTTGCAAAACAGCTTTCTGTTCTTTCAAACCTATCGAGAAAACGAGAAATACCTGTACTAATAACAAACCAGATATACTCTGACATAGAAAACGGTGGAGTTGAACTAGTATCAAGAGATATAGCAAAATATCAGTCCAAATGTTTAATAGAGATGAAAAAGTTCGAGAAGGGCAAACGTATAATGATCATGAGAAAACACAGATCACAACCCGAAGGGAAGGAAGCACAGGTTTTAATCACAGAAAATGGTCTTGAAAAACCCGATCAAGGCTTTAATCTTCTCTAGTTAGTCCCAGTCGTCCTTTGATTTACAGTCGGGGTCCGGGCACATCTCAAATGGTCTTTTGCCTCTTCTTATAACCTTGAACGTAGGTAGATCACAGTCATCACATTTTTCTTTAGTGGGAACTATCTTGGCTTTCTGAGGGAGTGGATAAGAGTTCTCGCAGTCAGGATAACCAGAACAACCAACGAACTGACTTCGGCCCGTTTTTATTACTTTGAGTGTACCTCCGCACTCAGGACATTCTCCAAGCTCTCTCTTCTTTCTATTGGTTTCCATAACAGCCTCTTTCAAGCCCTGTCCTATTTCCTCCTCGTTCTTCTCTATACTGTCAAGTATTTCCCCGAGGGCCTTCTTGGCCTCTTCCACGACATCATCCTTTGATTTATCACCATCCCTTATTTTTTCCATATCATCCTCAAAGCTCCTGGTCATATTTTCCGATAAAACCTTAGGAGAATACTTTTCAAGAGCTTCGACAACTCCCATACCTATATCAGTGACCTTTATCGACGAGCCGTCTACATACCCACGGCTGTAGAGTTTATCGATGATCTGGGATCTTGTTGCCTTGGTACCCAGGTTTCTTTTTTCCATCTCCGAAACAAGGGAAGCTTGTGTATACCTCTTTGGCGGCTGTGTCTGTTTGTCCAGTTTACTAACTTTCGAAACATCAAGCTCGTCGCCTTCTTCAAGGTCAGGAACTTTCTGCTCCTTCTTTTTTACATACGGATCGTAGAATTCAAACCAGTTCGGTTCCAGAGTTCTCTTTCCCTTACCAAGAAACATTTCACCGGAAAGATCGAAAGTAAGCTTTACAGATTCACGAACAGCTGCCTTTCCAAATACGGCAAGATATCTCTTAACTATGAGATCGTATAGCTTCTTGTCGTCCTCTGATAAGCTATCTGGTTTTGACCCCGTTGGATATATAGCAGGATGGGCTTTGTCCTCCTTCTTTCCCTGTTTTGGTTTAAGTTTACCTCTATCGAGTAGCTTCTGGGCAAGTTCACTGTATTTATTTTGATTTTTTATCTTTTTTAGAATATTTTTATACCCTATTTTTGGAGGGAGCTTCTGGCTTGATGTCCTTGGATATGAAATAAGACCTGACTCATAAAGTGACTGAGCAACGTCGAGTGTTTTTGATGGCGAGAACCTGAAAGCAGAATAGGCCTCTCTCTGCAGTGTTGAGAGGTCAAACGGATAAGGAGGCTTGTGTTTAAACTTGTTCTTACTGACTTTTTTTACGTTGGCGCCATCCTTGCTTGCATTTTTCTTACTCTCATCGGCCTCTTCCTCTTTCCAAAACTTACCGTCCTCATGCCGTGTTTTAAGTTCCCCTTTTTCTGATTCAAGATAAGCTTCAAGTATCCAATAGTCTTCGGGTTCGAACTCGTCTATCTCTCTTTCCCTATCCACCAGTATCTTAAGAGCAGGCCCCTGTACCCTTCCGGTAGAAAGCACTTTGAAGGTGTTTGTGTTGTTTTTAACAGAAAGTGTCAAAGCACGCGAAAGGTTTATGCCCCACAACCAGTCTAGGATATGTCTGGCAAGACCCGACTGCACCATACCATGATCAAGCTCTTCGGAAAGATTTTTGTAGGCTTCCTGAAGATCAGAAGTTGTGAGTGTTGAAAACTTCATCCTGGCTGCGTTTTCTGTACCGACAACAAACTTCAGTATATTATATCCTATAACACTGCCCTCCTGGTCATAGTCGCATGCATTCACAAATTTGTCCGCTTTATCTGAAAGTTTTTTCAGGTTGGTGTGGTAGTTTTTCATCCATTTAGATTTTTTCCTAACCTCATAGGTGGGCTTCCATACCATATCAAAAACAGGATAGTCCCAACCCTTCCCTTCCTGCTCCAGTGTGTATATATGACCCACAGCAGGCACAACATAGGTCTTCTCATCACCTATGGTTGTTTCATACCAAACAGCCTTGCCTCTGTTTTTCTTGGTTACATCGCCGTCTGCAAGAGCATATGCAATTCTACCGGCTGCATTAGGTTTTTCTGCAATTATGAGCTGAGTCATTCGTTAGAAGTTTGGAAGGAAGTTTTTTAAAGTTAACAGTTTTAGGCACTACATAAAACAATGTAAGGAAAAAGTTGCAAAACTAATGAGCCTTGCCCTTATGTATGCTTAAGCCTCTCTTAGTGTCAAACTCCTTGTCACACTCCTCGCACCTGAAGCCTCCGGTGTTCTTTTCCTGTGGAGTAATTTCATCGGGACCTGGTGTCTTCTGTGGTTTCATGTCCTCCTTTATATCACCGGGCTTAAGGTCCTTTTCTTTGAGAAGCTCATGTATATCTCTCATAAAGCCCTTAACAAAGTCTTTGGCAACATTTATCTGATGTTCTGTGATATTCTCTATATCCTTGTCGTTTAACTTTTTCTTCATCTCCAGCACCTTACTCATAGTCTTCTCATATCTTGGGTCTATCAGTTCCTCTTCGATGAGGTTTTCTTTGAATGCATTCGGTAGCTTTTTTGGATCTTCAGGCAGTTTACCCAAGGCCTTAAGAGCTGCCACAGAAGTTTTTATCATAGATTCGTAGTTTGACTGTATCTTTCTTGCCTTTCTGCTTATCTCTATTCTCTTCATAAGCTTCTGCATTTCACCGACAAACTTCTTGGCCATCTCTATATACTTATCCACATCTTCTCCGCTCATCTCATCGATGTTGTTATGCTCAACATCTTTGTATATGGAATAAACCTCCTCGTATTGTTTTACATACTTTTCATCGAGAAGATCACGAGAAACAAGTTTTTCACGTGCCATTTTTCCCAGCTGTTTTGGTGCAGGAACTTCTTCACCCATATAAACAAGAACAGCCTGCATGGAGTTCGTCATGGCATGATATATATCCTTTGCAACGATTAGAACCTTCATTCTCTCGGCACGCCTAAGCCTTTTTGGAACCTTAGACATCCTCTTCTCTGCAGACTTTCTGGTCGCCGGTAGCTTACCCATCTTGTAAAGTCTCTGAATGGGTCCAAAAAATCCATCATCGTATATAGCAGTAGCATCCTGTGTCCAGGAATGTGCAACGGGGCTTCCCCGTCTCATCATATCCCAATATTCTGTTATAGTCCACGGTGGCTGGACATGCAGTATATGGCTTCCAGATTTCGTCTTACCACAACCCTCGGCCACATCTTTAAGATAGTCTTCAATCTCTTTTTTCTTCCTTCTATCAACATCCTCTCTTGTGTCATCTATAAAAACGGTGATGTCAAGGTCCGACTCGGAGCTGAACTCGTCTCTTGTGACAGAACCTGTCCCTATTATAGCATTTATATATTCACCGTACTTCTCAATGGCCTTTTTCTTGAACTTTTCGGCTGCATCCATTCTCCTTCTCTTCTGAAAGTCCTTTATCTTTCTCTTAGTAGATCTAAAATCTTTGGCTTTACCAACAAAAGTTTCGTCGGGCTTCAACCCGTTTTCTTGATCTATTCTATCTCCTTGAGACATACACCACACCTTTTTACCACTTAATAGTTACAAATACTACTATTTAAAAGTTTGCCTACTGATGCTCTTCTTCTTTCCAGCCATCGCCGCGCATCCTGGGCTCAGACTCTGTAGCATGCTTACCAAGAAAGGTATCTTGCATCTGCGGAGATTCTATGAGTCCTTTAATAGGCTCAAAGGTATTGCTCTGCACAACTGCCTGGTCCCTCTTGAACTCTTTGTCGTTATATCCATAGAACTCCACGGGTAGCTCACTGGGTGGTATATCGTCTTCGAGGTACATGGCCATCTCCTTGGTTATAGGAATAGACTCCTTGAAGGCTTCGTCCCCTTTTCCCTGACCTCCGCCGCCTCTTTCAAAGGTAAGGTATCCGGATTCAAAGCCTCTTATCTTAAGCTCCCAAAGCATCTCGTAAAGATGTAGCTCTCCTTTCTGAAGTGGAAAGTGTTCGTGTCCGGGGGAAGGCCTACTGGAAAGATGCACTAAATAGGTTTCCTCTCCGAGGTTACCGGGCGCATCCTTAAGAATATCCTTCGGATTGAGGCCTTGGGTTGCTATATGTTCAAAGTCGAAGCACAGTTTTACCTGTGGATGGTTTATGGCCCTGATAACATGGTATATATGTTCTGGGTTCACCAGCCTGTAGTATCCAAGATCTTCTGGGTTCCTCGCATCAGGTGTCTCGAGGGTTACGACTACATCTGTACCTGCTAGCTCCTCGTCCCAGTTTTTTACATGGCCTTGGATATATCTTCCAGCAACCGAATCTACGAGAAGGTCCATACTCTTTTCCTCCTCCAGATCCTTCGGACTCCTTTTTCCACATATCTTCCTCCATATAGGATCATTTTTTTCATACATCCACCAACCTATCAACTGGTAGGTTCTAAATTCATTGAAAATTCTCTCTAGATCTATATCTCCTTCATCGATTACGTCCCTAAGAGCATCCTTCTCTACCATGTGCTTGAATTCTTCATCCTTCTGACGATAGTGGTTAAGAATTAACTGTCTGCTACCTCTGAGATCATCCAGAATACCCTCTCTGACTCCTTCCCTCGTAACACTTTCAGGATCAACCCGAGAATTATTTTTAAGCCTCTGCATTCTCTTAGAGATCTCTTCATCGGTAACAAGTTTTTCAAGATATTCATCCTTGGCAGAAATAGTCTCTGCTATTCTAGCACCACCAGGAACTCCTACCTTCTTCCTCAAGTCCCTGACTATCCAGTCGAAGGTCTCTGAATCGGAATGGTTATCCTTAAGTTTTTTAAGAAAATCAACTATTGGATACCCATCCGGGTGAAGCATTACCTCGTATCTCACTCCTCTCATTCTACCAAGTTCAGGACTTGGAAATAGAGAAGTATGAACGTTTACATAGTCGGATCCTATCTCATTGGCCTTCTGTATAAACCCTTTCATGTACTCATCCACACGCCTGTAGCTCTTCTTCTCGGCCATGGCTGTCCTGAGCTGAAGCGACGCATGGATATTGACCTTAACATCTTCCTGTTCGTGGAAGTTCTTTATTTCCCTGACAGCATGCGGAGTTAGCGATTCGGGATGATTTAGAGTAACTTCTATAGACGAAACTCCCTTCTGGGAAACAGAAGAAATATACTGCAGGACCCTTTGCTGAAGTTGTTCTGGCCATCCACTGGTCTGGACAATATATCCTTCCGGCTCTAGCTTTCTTTTCTTTTTTGAAAGACCAAAAGACTTCTTTATACTTTTTAACATCACAATCAGCTCTTAAGTTTCCTGAGCTTCCAGAGTTTGAGGCCGTCTCCAAGATCCTTTATTCTTTCGTAAAGCATATTGGTCTCTTCCTTGACTATACCTTTGAACTCGTCTCTATGATATCCTTTCCCTTCACCTGGAATCCTAAGTATCTTCTTACCGATCTTCTTAACCTTGTCCGTTACTGTTTCCTTCTGTTCCTCTTCCTCCTCCAACTCTTCTACAGGTTCACCACTAAGTCTCTTTATAGAGTTTTGTAACTTCTTTTTCTGTTTTTCTATCTCCTCCTTTTTTTCCATAAGTTCATCGCGATGAAGAAGTTCTGGCTTTATTGTTATGACCACTACTTCTGTGCTCTGCCCAGAGACTACAGAAGACTTCTTTTTAACGTTTATCTCAAAAAAACAGTAGAACTCATAACCCGGCTCACTGGACAGTTTATCATAAAGTTCTGGCTTGAATTCATCATGTTCAGCATAGAAAGACCTAGAACTCAAATCCTTCCAGGCATATAGATCAACGCCACATATAGAGTTAGCATATCTTTCTATAACTCTTGGATCATCCAAACCGTGGTACTCTTTGGGCTCACCTAGCCTTATCCTTTTGAGGGCTTTGGCGTACGGATGTAAAGTATCCTTTAGATTCCGTATCGTCTCTTCGTGGGATCTTATTTCTCTTTCTATCGTTTCCATTCTCCTTTCTATCTCACCGACGAACCTCTTCTTCCAGTCCTGGAAAAGAGACCATTTCTTTTTTAGTATCTGTTTCTCTCCCTTTGAAACTTCCAGATTTTCGATATCTTCCTTACTTTCTACTTTGTAAAAATCAACAATCACCGAAGGAAGTCTTCCGCTGTTTGCCAGTTCAAGAAGACTCATATTTGTATTTCTATCCACGAGGTCTACAAAGTCGCTTTTCAAAACATCCAAATCACCTTCTTCTTTGTGATCTATGATCCTCTGGAGCTTTCTTTTATCGTGCCGTAACATCTCAAGAGTCTTTCTCGTATCCGAAATTTTACTGGTCACCGCACCTACCTGCTGTTCTATAGTCTGTTTCCTCTGAGCAATTTCATCATAGAACGACGACTTCGGATTTACCTCTATCCAGTCCGTTACCTTTCTAACCTCGTACCCCATATTATCTTCTAGAATATCTATCATGCCGAAGTATATACCAGACGGAAAACCTGGTTTACCGGCAAAGGTAATCTGTCTTTCCCTAAGGTCCGGAACCTTCATCGTACTCGGCTTAAAGGACGGGTTGTCTTTCCCTTTTGTTTCAACAGGCATATTGTATCCCTTGTGTTGTTAACCGTTTGCGATATATAACACTAATAAATACTCTCCTGTAATAATAAAATTATGGTACTAGGCAAAATAAAGGATATGGTCACAGGCAAAAACAAGGAAAAGGATTCCAGCCTCGGAAACAGAAGAAACATAAAAGAAGTAACCAACCTAGACGATGAAACAGAATATGACAAGTCTCCTGTATCGACTAGGAATAAAAGAAAGGATTTGAGCCTTCCGTCTGAAGAAGAGTTTGCCGGTAGAGGACGAACTCCGAGAGACAACAACCCAAGAAACAGACAACCTTCACCGAGAAGATCGAGAGAGAAGCCAGCTCCGACAAGAGAACCGGACAATAGAGCAAACAACCCTACATCAAGAAGGCCATCACCGGAGCCACCGATCCCACGGAGAAGAGTAAATGAAAGAAACGAGCAACCTCCGGTAAGGAATAGTCAGGAATCCAATGAAACAAAGGAGATGTTAAGAGAGATTCTCAGAAAACTGGATATCATAGACAGAAGGCTACAGCGTCCCCAGAGAAGATAGCGCGCCTGTGAAATCTGAAGATTTTGTATCCTCTTTGTTATTCAATATAGTAGTAGTTGCCGTTCTTTTTCTGTTCCCTGTCCTTGACAGAATCGGGTTTGTTTGCCCTTGGACGTCCTGTATGAGGATCTCTACGGAACGTAACTCCCAGATCCTCGAGAAACTTGTTAAAGGAGGATTCAAGACCGCCTGGTTTGAGTGCTTTTCCATCTACCCCTGGCTCACCGAGGAAAACCATTCCCCTCTCCGAAAGGTAGTCGAGGAAGAGTATATCATGGTCTATAACCATACATGAAGCCTCGTTCTGAGAAGAAACCGACTGTACAAGTTTGGCCACCCTAAGTCTCTGGTCTACATCCAGATAAGCAGAAGGCTCGTCCATCAGATATATATCGGCGTCCTTTGATAGACAAACAGCTATCGCGAGTCTTTGTCTCTCGCCTCCCGATAGGGTCGACACTCTGTTTTCAAGAAGACCTTCAAGGCCAAGGGGATGAAGTATTTTGTTCTTGAACTCATTGGAGTAGGGATTTTCAACGACCTTAGTTAAAAAATCTATAACCCTTCCACTACCACCCGTATCTATCTTTTGTGGTTTGTAAGAAATCTCAACCTCTCTATCCGGTCCTCCTTCGTCGGCTTCAAGTTCACCGGTGAGTATCTTTGCAAACGTACTCTTGCCCAGAGCATTCGCACCAAAAATACCCAGCTGTTCTTCCCGCGCAAGCTCACCCTCCTGTACAGTAAGGTTGAAGTTACCCAGTGTTTTCTTTGTTTTCTGGAATTCAAGAAGGGTACTTCTTTCTCTTTCTTTTGTAGGAGCTCTTATATCAAACTTGACCGGTTCTTCACGGAAACGGACGTTGTCTTCCCTTATATAACCCTCCAGATAAGCATTTATTCCCTTTCTAGTTGAATAGGGCTTGGAAACTATACCATATGCACCCGGTTCACCGTAGAAAACATGGATCGTATCGGCAAGATAATCCAGGGTTGCAAGGTCATGATCGACAACCATAACTGTTCTTTCCTCTGCAAGATCTTGGATAAGCTTACCCATCTGTAATCGTTGGTATACATCTAAGTAAGAAGACGGTTCATCAAAGTAGTATATATCGGCGTCCTTGCAGATAACTGCAGCTATTGCCACCCGTTGTAACTCTCCACCCGAAAGTTCGTCCAGTTTTCTATCAAGCACGTTTTCAATGCTGAGCCTATCAAGAACTTCATCAAGAACGCCTCTCTCATCAGTATCCTCGAGGAACTTCTTGACTTCGCCCTCGTAAATCCGGGGTATCTCCTCGACTCTCTGTGGTTTGTATGCGGTTCTCTTTTCCTCTTCCATGTCGTGAAAATATTCCTGAAGCTGGGTACCTCTAAATAGACCTGAAATATCCTCCAGAGATGGTTCTTCTCCAGGTTTCCCTAGGTTGGGTTTCACACTTCCCGAAAGTATCTTGAGAGCTGTTGATTTACCAAGGCCGTTCCCGCCCAATAATCCTACAACACCGCCTGGTTTAGGTATAGGAAGTCTGTAAAGCACGAAGGCATTCTTACCAAAACGGTGAACAGGTTTTTCGTCAAGCTCTTCTGGTGTATTGACAATCTTTATAGCATCGAAGGGACATTTGGTAACACATATACCACATCCTATACATAGATCTTCTTCTATCTCTGCGTTCTTACTTTTTTTGATGCATTCTTCTCCCTTTCTGTTGATTGGACATGCTTTAAAGCACTCCCAGTCACACTTTTTTGGGTTACATCTCTCCCTATCAACAATTGCAATTCGCATATCTACTAATCCTCAATCTAACTTAAAAATAAAAGGTTTTGTAATGTCTGTTCTGACATAACCTATAAAGGTCCGGCTACAGTAGGAAGGAATATACTTACAAAGTTTGTTAAAATCCATATCCCGAGGGCAATAATTGTCGCCCTCAACCAGCCTACATTGTAAAAATGTTTTATGGCTAAAAGCCAGACAACACCACCGGCCAGGGTCGATACAAGCCCACTCGACAACAACATGAACGCCAGTGTATAGATAGCAGAACCAGATAAAGCTGCAACAACGGCCGTCATAATGCCTTTACCCCTCCCAAAGATGGATGTTACAAAGTATATAACTAGACTAGAAACTATTAGGCCCAAAAGAAAGCTGCTCAGAGATTGGATATAGACCATGGAGACACCACGAATAGTTTTGTTTTAAAACTTTATAATCATTTCCGGGCAGAATGAAAAAGAAGAAAAAGAAAAGTGGTGGGGATATTTACATCGATGACAATGACTTTACTTGTTTTCGTCAAAAACACTGTATCCTGTGTTTGTCTCAACGGGTTCGTAGCATCCACCACATGCCCTTTCGAACTGTTCTATGGCAAAAGTTTGAAATTCATCCCCAGAACGAGTGTCTATGTTTTTATTTTCATATCTGTTCATGGTACCAGTATTATATTATACCCTTTCATTTATAAAAGTTACTATCATATAGTGACAACCTATTTAGAAAGCAAAGGGAAACCTATCAGATGACAAAACAAATTTCTGAAGTTGAATTCCGGATTCCGATTTTATCTTCTATTTGAAAGAAAGTTTAGCACTTTCTCCAGTAATCCTCTTCAACACCTCTGAAAACTCATCTTCTTTTAACATTATCCTTCTCACATCATCTGAACTAACAACGACTTTGTAGTAATCCTCTTTTGGTGAGAAGACCTTGTTTACACCATACACCTTAACGTCCGGTAAAAGGTTCTGCGAAAACTTCTTAACGCCTTCTGCCATCTCGACAACACGGATAGCTCTCTCAACCTTTCCGGCTAGCTTCTTAACTATCTCCCCTCCTTTACCCACAACCTTCCCGACATCTTCTTTCTCGACAACTATAACAATTACATCCTCGCCTACATAGATCTCATTGATCTCAACGTCCTCAAGGTAGGGGTAGTCCTCGGATAAAGAATATATGTATCTAAAAAGCTCCACAGCCTTTTCGGATATATCTCCATTTTCTAGCTTCTTGGAGCATCCTTCACATAACATGTCGTTCTTCAAACAGACTTCACATATACCGGCTTTCATGTCTTTCATCTCGTCTTTAGGATTCTTATACTGTTTAAGTCCTCACATTTTTAAAGTTATATGTCATCAAAAAAAGCCAAATGAAAATGGATTTAAATATTTCTCAGGTAAAGTGTAACGCATGAAAGTTGGTCTTGTAGGCGCCCCGAACACAGGAAAGTCAACGTTCATGAAAGCATGTACTTTAGCGGACATAGAGATAAACAACTACCCTTTCACAACCATAGATGCAAATCAAGGAATCGGTTACGTGACCACAAATTGTCCCTGTAAGGAACTAGATGTTTCGTGTGATCCAAACGGAAAATGTATAGATGGGATCAGATTTGTGCCTGTGGAGATGATCGATGTAGCAGGACTTGTCCCTGATGCACACCAAGGACGTGGTCTAGGAAACCAGTTCCTGGATGACCTAAGAGAAGCGGATGTCCTTATACATGTACTCGATATATCAGGAAGAACTGACTCTGAAGGTGAACCAACGGAGGACTATGATCCCTACGAAAACATAAGGTTTCTGAAGAAGGAGCTTGACTTCTGGTACGAAGATATATTTGAAAGAGAATGGAAAAAGTTCTCAACAAAGATAGAAATGGAAAACAAGGATTTCGAAGAACAACTTCTATCCCGGTTTTCGGGTCTGAAAATAGACAAGGATGATATAAGAAAGGTAATAAAAAGGGTGGGTCTCGATAAAGATCGTCCCGGTGAATGGAGCAAAGACGATGTAAGTAACTTTGCAACAGAACTCAGAAAACTGACTAAACCAATGATCATAGCTGCAAACAAAATAGACTTACTCGATACAGATGAAAAACTGGAAGATCTCAGGGAAAGATCGGGGTGCGAAGTGCTTCCATGCTGCGCCGAAGCGGAGCTTGCTTTAAGAAAGGCATCGGAACAAGGAAAGATAAAATATATTCCGGGATGTGAAAAATTTCAAATATTAGATGATAAAAAAATATCTGACAAAGAAATGGAGGCCCTCGAGTTCGTCAACAAGATACTAAGAAACTATGGTTCCACCGGCGTACAGAAACTTGTCAACAAAGCTGTTTTTGATCTTCTGAATATGATAGTTGTTTATCCTGTAGAAAACGAAAATAATTATACTGATAAAAAGGGTAATATACTGCCAGATGCCATTTTACTTGAAAGGGGGTCAACGGCCGAAGATCTTGCATATGAAGTACATAGTGACATAGGCGATGACTTCATAGGAGCAATAGACTGCAGAACCCAAAGAAGAATAGGCTCCGACCAAATTCTCCAAAACGGCGACGTTATAAAAATACTGACGTCGGGTTAAACAACTAAATTTAAATAGTTCCAATACCAATTAATAGTATGTATTTACTAAATGGTAATGAAAGCATTAAAGAGATAGACATAGATTATTTTAACTCGGAATCGAGGAAAATGGTCGAGGAAGGTTTCAAATTTATAGAAGAAGCGTACAAAAGCCTCGGGGAATCTGTGGATGTTGGTGTAATATATGGTTCCGTTGCGAAAAACAAAGCAAAAGAAGGTTCTGATATAGATCTTGTGTTTATATGCGAAGACGTTGAGAACTATGACGATTTAGCAAAGCCTCTTGATAAACTTGTGAAAAAGTTTGATGAATATGAAGTTTCCCCGCATCTTATAAGAAAGTCTGATTTACAGGACTACAAACTGTTAAACTATCCACCGTATCTGACCAAAGATAGGAATGATGAGAAGAGGTTTTTCGAATACTACACAAATAAAAAATAACAGAGGTTCTACTCCTCTTCCGAATCAAAATCTTCTATCTTGGGAGTTTCTGGGGCTTTCATCTCCTCTGCCTCTATCCAAACCACGAGAACTCCGATAACCACAAGGAAAGGTGGAATCATTCCCATAACTACTGTTTTAAAGGGTTCCCACCAGTTCAATCTTGCAGAAATACCTTCTTCCGGTTTAATCTCGGATACCATTCCCGCAGGAAGTAACAACCAAAGTCCTATGAGGAAAACTATTACACCCAGCACAAGTTTAGCTGCAGCACTCATTAAAATCACCCTTATAATAAAGAAGTGTCTTATAGTTTAAAAAACTCCCCCAAGAACATTCCAGAAGCTATTCAACTACTTCGGTCTTCCTGATCTCTATCTCCCTGAGTGGGTATATCTTATCTACTTCCTTCTTAATTCTACCCTGGAGCTTGTTCATTAGCATATCCTTAACAAACGCATCGATGTTCTTTTTGGATGCCTCCTCCTTCAAAACTTCATCGATTTTCTTACGTATCGAGGTCTGCGTAGACGCACCGATAGGTTTGATAGTAGCACATATGGTCTTGACTCTTATTACGACATCATCCTTGGTCTTAACCCTAGTCACTTCATCAACACGTTTACTTCTTTTCCTAACAATCCTAGTTAGATAGTCACGGGAACAGTCATGCCCAATAAACTTTGACTTGCATGTCTTACCGTCCACCTCGTTTACTCTCATCTTAATCTTAAAATAGTACTTCTTTGAGCCTCTGTGTAGATCGGTTGCACCGGATTCAACAACCCTTCCTTTAACGGCTTCTTCTGTGGAAGCAGGTATTTCTCCGATCTCATCTCCCCCAAACATCTTGGGAGCTCTGAGTGTATACCACTGTTTTCCCTTTAATTTGTTGTCCTTCGGCATAGTTTCCTCTCATATTTTGAGGTTAACATTTAAAAAGATTTCTCACGTCTCCTTTTCTAGTATACTGTTCAACATCTCTAGAAACTCCTCTTTTTCATCGACTAGAACATAGGCGCCGCCAGCTTTCTCGTGTCCTCCTCCCTCTATATCCATATCATCACCTATACTTTCCACGATTTCACCTACATTCGCATCTAGATCATCGGGAACCCTCATAGAAACCTTTAGCCTATTTTTTTCGGACTCTGCAACACCCACAAGTACCTTTTCCTTAGAAATATCTGACTGTAGTATAGAACATATTGTACCTATGAAATTTTCAGGTATTCTACCAACTCCGTTGAGAAGATTAAAATTTTCTCTCTTCTCGAGTAGACCATCATTGTTTCTAACTATACGTATGAGTTTACCGAGGGTCCTCTTGTATCCTTTAACCACACTTTCCATGTTCTCCAATGCTTTCTGATCTCCAAGGCATGAAAGTATACCGACGCTGGCCTGTGACATTCTACCACATGCATTGAGTGACGTAGAAAGCTCTCTGGCGTCTTCAAGTCTGCCATCAAAACATGACAATGTGTATGTATTTCCAAATATCTCCTCGGCACCTTCTATGCCGTTTCTTACTCTCTTCTTTATTATAGCAGAAGCAAGCTCCTTCTTTTCCTCGTCCTCCAGATCGACAAGCTTCTTCCACGATCCATCGCCGTTCTTTAGGTCTATTTCAAGATTCGAGAGAAACTGAACGGCACCAGACTCGGTTTCTGAAACCCCGGGTAAATAGGGTCTTGTCGTATACTGAAGAGACTTGTGTATAGGTCTCGAAAGTCTACCAAAAAGACGAAGGCCTTCTCCCCTCGTGAGTTCTCCTACTCTTTCTGCTTCCTTTACTATCTCTTCATTTATTCCATTCATCCTCCAGTTTTCTTCCTGTATATCACCTATGGCTCCAACTACGGCCAAGGCAGAAAGGTCTGTGTTTGCCTCGTCGAGCTCCCGGGCAAATAGGTATGTTACACCGGCACCGGAAACAGTGTCTTCCCCCAAGCCAGCCAAGTGTGGATTGACATGAACTCCCTTCTCCAGTTCTCCGGATGGGTGATGATGATCAAGAACTACTGTATTCTCAGCACCTATTTCATTTACCAAAGGAAGATGACCAGATCCCAGATCTGTGAAAACTAAATTCTTGTTATTTTCTCTTTTCAGTTTATCTGCAATCTCTGGTCTTAACTGTTTAACTATGGAAAGATGTACCTTTTTTCCACATCGTAGGGAAGCAGCAAGAATTATAGCAGCCGAAGATATACCATCAGCATCGTAATGAGATACTATCCTTATTTTGTCCATCTCCTTGAACTTCTCAGTAGCTTCTTTTAGTAAACCATCAAGCTCTTCGGGAATTTCCATTTTAACACTTTAAAATTTAGGTTTAATCTATATACAGACACTGAACAAAGAAAAAACCATTACTTCCTTTTATGGAACTCTTTTTCGGGTTTGTATTTCCAGTCCTTTGGGATCCTACCCTTTCTCTTATAATATTTACTTAGTCTCCTTATCTTAGAATCCGTCTGCTCCAGGCCGTGGATTGCTGAAGAATCGCCAGAATTTTCCTCCAGATGATTTCTTATTTTACGGGACTTTTCTATAAGCTTTCTGAGATCCTCTGGCAGTTCGTTGTTTAGGTCGTTCTCCTCTAAGATTCTTGTTATCTTCATATCAAAATATTTGACAGAAGGAACTCCGTGTTGGTCTCGTAGAACCTCTCCAATCTCGGAGGGATTCAAGCCTTTCTTTCCAAGCTCAACAACCTTGTTCTTCATTTCTTCGGGACTCATATCAACCCATTCAGGAGGCTCCTCCCTATAGGGTTTAGTTGAACCCGACTTACCGTGTTTTCTTGAATACATCCGTGCCATTGATTTTCACCATCACAGGAATCTTATTAATTCGGACAAGATATATAAAACTATTCCCACCAGAGCAAGAAACGAACCTATTATCGCTACAAGCACCGGCAGGCCCGGATAAACTGTGCCTACTCCGAGACCAACGACAGTCATAATAGCCGCTATGATTATAAGACAGTATGAAAGGTTTTCCACTAGTTCTCTCTTACTATCGCCCTTAAACCAGTCCATAAACTCTTTGAAATCCATAAGGTTACCTGTTCACCCGAGTTTTATAAAGTTAAACAGAAGGAAAATGGTCCCGGAAACACTACTCATCGGTGAGGTTGTATACAAATCCAGGGTCTTTGTCAGCAGCTTCGAGCGCTTCCCTTAGATCCTCTTCGTTGTAATTCTTAGCCAGATTTTTAATGGCCCAGTGCTCAATAGCACGCTCCATAGCTTCATCGTCTTCGTAGATGTCATTATATTTTTCAATGGTCTCTTCAAGATCCATCACAAGGTTGTCTTCAGGAACTTCCTCTGCAAGGAAAAATCCTGTTACATCTGTCCTGATCCCTCCCATAAAAGCCAACAAACCAAAGGTCGAGGCAAGAAGCAGAACAATTCCTGCTACCGCTTTCCTGTTCTGAAAGAACTTTTCAAAATCCTTCATCTGTTTCTCATCGGGATCTTTGTCTTCCATAATCCATGGTTGTTTTTCCTATATTATAAATCTAAGCCCGAAAAAATCAAGGACCTGAAAGGTATTCGTTTTTAATGTATGATAAATACCTGTCCAGCTCATAGAAAAACTTCTCTTCTTCTATACTTCCTGTTTTCCTGAACACCAGGCAGATCTCTGCAAGTTCTTTTGCATGATCATGAGCCCTTTCGGTTATCTCTTCAAAGTCTTGTGTAAAAAGATAAACGATACCTTGTGTCGGGGTAAGCTTTAAATAGTATAAGTTGTAACTATTAAGTGGTTACAATACTATAGGTGATATTATGAAAGATGAATACAGTGTACAAATGCTAGCAGAAGATGTGAGGGAAAATTCTATATCTTATATTTATGCACAGGCCTGTGGGACCCCAGAACTATATGATCTCGAATCTGACTCGGATGATCCCTACAGAGAATTCGACTACATTAGAACAGGGAACAACATACAAGAAAGGGATAGAAAAACTATTAGCATGGCTAGGAAGGAAATTGTCGATAGGAGGAACTCCGATAGGAGAGAAATAAACATAGGAAGACGTAACAAAAACCTGACAGGAAACTACGAGGTACTTTCCGTGGGGAGCGTTACGGAGAAACAGTATGAAGAAGTGGAAGTAAAAAAGGAGCCGAAGACTATAGCTGAAAAACTGTTCAGGGACCCAGGTACAAAAACAGAAAGAAGGGAAGCAGGTGAAAGACATAAAAAACTTTCAGAGTTTGACGAAGACCTCGGATACGATGATGCCTATTTCATTCGCATGACAATGAACGGTGAATATATTGAACAAATTTATGACGAAGTACGCCGACCGGCTCATAATCCCGATATAGGGATACTCACAGACAAAAAAACAGCTAAGAAAACAGCATCATATATAAAGCAGAATAGTAATGAATACCATAACTTCATAGAGAACCTTTTTCCCGAGGAGGAAAACCCAAGGGCACACGAGAACTTCATTCAAAATACAAAAAGACTTGGCGCCATCTGTTTCCATAATTCTGATTCCGGAAAGTATGAACTTGAAAACGCTCTTGAGGACAATTACCTGACAGAAGAAATGAAGGAAGAGAAAGAAAGACTAAAGGAAAATTCTGTGTTTAAGGAATATCTCGATAATCTTGCCTTCTCCTGTAGAGGAGGTCGCACAAGGGGCATAAAGATCAAAGATCTAGTCGATAAGCTCGGTGAGGAAAGAGTTATCAAAGAGTTTCCCAAGGCTCTTGAGCTAAGAAAAACTGGTAAAGGAATCAAAGCACAGGTAGATCCCTCTTATTTTGAAAGCCACCTTTACAGAGGTGTTTGTGGACCTGAAGATGGAAGAGGTAAATTATATTCAGAAAAGTCTACCAGTGATGAAATAATAGAAGGATACGTTGAAAGTGGTGAAGTAACGACAAACGGCAGAGGTAATGATTACGGAAGAAGTCTGGCTACCACTGATAATCCCGCCGTAGCCTTCGGTGGAGACAGAAAGGGAGCCTACAGTTCACCGAAGGGACATGTACTTGTTTTAAGTAAGGACGAAGAAGCAGATAAATACGTTGAAGAGGTGGTGGAACAGCTCGACGAAGTTATAATAGAATCTGAGGTTCCGTTTTCAAGAGTAGAAAAGATATACCTCAACAAGGAACATGCCGACAATCTTAAGGATATTGAAGAACTGGACGGTAAGTTAGTACCACATCCCTGGAACACAAGGACAGAGTTCAGGAAGAACGGTATACCTGAGATAATGGTAATGACGAAGGATACCGATGAGAGACTGTACGAGCCAAGGTACAATGATGAAGAAGAGTGGGAAGAAGCAGTAGAAAATGCAAAAGACTTGGTTGTATACGGCTGATAGTGAAAATAAAAATACAGAACAAAAAGAATATAACCATCATTTAGAACTGTTTATAAAACATTATTTAATCCTGAGAATAATTCAATCAACATGTGGAAGCTATATGTTTTGCGGATGGACGATGGTTCTCTTTACACGGGAATCACCAAGGATCTGGAGCGCCGTCTGGAGGAACACCGAAACGGCGACGGTAGTAAGTACGTAAGGAGCAGGCTTCCATGTAAAATGGTATATACAGAGGAGCATGAAGATATGAGTTCGGCACTGAAAAGGGAAGCAGAGGTCAAAAGGTGGAAGAAGGCCAAGAAAGAGAGGTTGGTGAAAAATGGATAAGATTCTTGAGGTAAGGGTGGATACCGAAGGTAAATTTGTAGGAAGGACCGCTTTCTTGGAACTGTTAAGATAGATAGAAGGTCTAGAGGTATATCCAATAAAGTTTGAATTCTAAAAAACGCAGCCCGCTTTGTTTCAACAATACCTGTCTGTGGCTCTCCTTATCCAGAAAAATCGAATAAATAATGGTAGCCCGGCCAGGACTTTCTGAACCTCCTTCTTTTTGATGAACCTTTTTTCGAAAAAGGTTCTTTCGAACCTGGGTCGCCGGGTGTCTTTCATCGCCATAAGCTCAATGCTTTGAACAGATGTCCAAAGCCCGACATCCTTGACCATTGTCCCACCTGTGCTTTTTCGCCCACGTTTTTCGTGAGCAACAGCGAACAAAAAGGTGGCTAGACTACCGGGCTATCCATAACAAACTGGGCAGGAAGGCTTAAAAATATTTATTTGGGTCTACGTAGTTTAACCTATGGAACTAAGACCAAGGGTAGCGGCCATAGTACCGAAGCTCAATTCAATTCTACTTGTAAAGCACAAACAAGGCAACATGTCCTATTGGATCCCACCCGGCGGTGCAATAGAAGCAGGCGAACGGATTCATAATGCTGTAAAGAGGGAAGTCAAAGAAGAGACAAATGTAGACGTAAAGGTAATAAGACCTGTCTACTACAATGACTTCTTCGCAGGAACGAAACATCATTTGGAATTCTTCTTTCTCTGTGAATATAACAAAGGAGAAGTCCAGCTCGGCGAAGATCCTGAAAAGAAAAATGGAAACGATATACTAAAAGACGCAAGGTTTGTCCCGGTTGACAAACTACAAGACTATACCATACTTCCACATGAACTGAAAATAAGGCTAATCAGGGATGGACCGAAAAGTTTCAAAAAAGAAGCAACATATCTCGGAGATCAGTAGTAAACAAGATGATATTAGAAGCTTAAAAACAACAAACACCTAAGTTAAACTATATGCCAAAGGATCAGTATAAATTCATCTCAGTGATAGTTCTAGCAGCTATTCAAATCGTTGTAATATTACCTACAATGCTCTTTGGATATACACTACTTGCCTCTTTGATACAGATCGAAAGTCTTGTATACCACTACCTTGTTTCTGGTGTTCTAGGGGTTTTGCTGGGAACTCTATCCACAGCTATAATCAACAAAAAATACGACATCAGTAAAAAGGCAATAAACTACTATGGAGCATCCGCCGGTATTTTCGGGATGATGTCCATCATGTATATGTCCTGGTTAATTTCTCCGGCAGCTTCCTGGATAGAAAATACAGTACTCTCAGGAGGACTGGACCCCGGAAACCCTATGAACATATGGATTTCAGCCTTCGTGTACTATATGTTATTCAACACACCGTTTGTGTACCTTTACTTCCATGAAAACGGTAAAGGGAGTTCTGAAAAAGTATTTAAGTCTAAAGAAGGGAATAGTTTTTGAAGTGTTTGAAATGAGGTACAAGTCCGGTGGACGTTTTACAGTCTGAGAAAACTTCTAGTCCAATAAATACCCTCCAAACAATTATAAATCTAAACAGACCTGAATATAAGGTGTTGTTTAAATGAAGCTGCTACTATTACACTCGAGTTATCTTGAATTCAAAACACATAAGAAAGCTGTGGACAGCGCTGAAGAGTGCGATGAAGAAAAAAAGCATATAGATGACTGCCTAGTGGTGTTCAATGCACTGGAAAAAGGCGATGAAAAGGATCTGGAATATGTTGTAAAACGTGCAGATGAAGAAATAAGAGATGTAGTTAAGCAGGTCGACACGGAGAGAATTGTAATATATCCATGGGTACATTTGACCTCTATCCCGGGAGATCTAAATGCTGCAATGGAATCACAGAAGATGCTGGAAGAAAGACTGAAAAAAGATTTCAAGGTCACGAGATCGCCCTTTGGATGGTATAAAGAGTTTGAAATACATGTCAAAGGACATCCTCTCTCGGAGCTTAGCAGGGAGATAAGGCCTGAAGAAGGACAAGAAGAAGGTGTGAAGGAGTTAGGTGAAGAGGAACACAAAAGGCTCGTAAAAAAGTTATCCAAGACAACAATGTCGGCGAAGGAACCACCAGGAGGGAAAAAAAGTCAAGTTGAAATAGGTAGAGATCTTGATCTGTATATAAACAATGAAATTGTTGGTCGTGGTCTTCCTCTGTTGACACCAAAGGGCACAACTATATACAGAGAAATAAGGGAGTTCATAGAAGAAGAAGAAGACAAAAGAGGTTATCAAAGAACAAAGACCCCGGAAATGGCTAAGTCCGACCTCTACAAGCTCTCAGGTCACTGGCAACACTACAAAGACGATATGTTCACCCTCGAAGTAAACGAAGATAATTATGCACTTAGACCAATGACCTGCCCGTTTCATTTCGCCCTCTATAAAAGAAAACCAAGGAGTTACAAAGACCTACCTAAAAAATATGCAGAGGTAGCAACACTCTTTAGAAAGGAAAAGTCCGGTGAGTTGAGGGGACTAACAAGGGTAAGCCAGTTCGATTTAGCTGATGCCCATATAATTTGCAAGACCGATCAGCTAGAGGATGAGTTCAAGGAGGTCCTTGATCTCATAGAGTATGTAATGGAACAGTTGGGAATAGAAAACATATGGTACAGATTTTCCAAATGGGATCCGAAAAAGAAAGGTGAAAAATACATAGACGATCCAGAAGCATGGGAAGAATCACAGAGCGTTATGAGAAAAATATTAGAGAAGTCCGACCTGGATTACGTTGAAAAGAACGATGAAGCAGCGTTCTATGGACCCAAACTCGACCTCCAGTACGAAGACGTATACGGCAAGGAGGACACATTAATCACGGTCCAGATAGATTTTTCCTCGTCTGAAAGGTTCAATCTAACATACAAAGATGAAAACGATAACGAAAAGGAACCGATTGTAATACACAGGTCTTCTGTCGGTTGTTTGGAAAGAACAATTGCTCATCTACTGGAAAAAACACAAGGAAATTTGCCGACATGGCTCGCACCAAAACAGGTAAGAATAATAAGCCACACAGATAGAAATATAGACCACTGCAAGAAGTTTATACAAAAATTGAAGAAAGAGATCCCAAAAATAAGAGTAGACTCGGATCTCGAAAGTTCTACGCTCAGCAATAAGATAAAAAAAGTGGAAAAGAAGAGGATTCCATATGCCGTTGTAATAGGCGATAAAGAAGAGGAAAAAGGAACTTTGGCTGTGAGAAGAAGGTGGGAAGAAAACGTAGAATATGGTGTTGATCCCGAAGATTTTATCAGTGAATTAAAACAAAGGATCAGTAAAAGAAAGTGAATCATCGGACAAGTCTTTTAATAGACGAAAAACAATTGTTTTCCAATGAAAAAAAGAAAGATGATTTTATTGGCACTAGCAGGCCTCGGAATAGTTTTCCTGGGGTCCATGTTTGTAGGATTTGATTCTCCTCTTGAAACAGAGATTGCAGTAATACCTATAAGAGGTGGTATCTCTCCTGTATCGGTAGAAGCTTCACCTAGAAATGTAAGGGAGCAGATAAAAAATGCAAGATCTGAAGGTGCAGAGGCATTTTTATTCGAGATAAACTCACCTGGAGGTACAGTTGTGGCATCGAGTCAACTCGAAGAAACAATATCCGACATCCAGGAACTCACAGTATGCCAGTTCAACGATTACGCAACGTCAGGAGCTTACTGGGCTGCTTCTGCATGTGATAAGATAGTTGCAGATCCTCTAACCATAACAGGAGCTCTGGGTGTAACAGCTTCCTACCTGGAATACACCGAATTTATGGACGAATATGGAATAAAATACATACGACTCGAAGAAGGGGATATGAAAGGTATGGGAAGTCCTTACAAAAATCTTACAGAAGAAGAAAGGATTGTATTCAAAAATATACTGAACCAGACTCATACCAAGTTTATACAAACTGTGTCGACCAATAGAAAAATATCAGACGAGGACCTTGACGAAGCAGCACGCGGGAAGATATTTACAGGTAAGGAAGGTCTTGAAATAGGTCTAGTTGATTATTTGGGCGGTAGAAGAGAAGCAGAAGTCCTGTTTGAAAAACATTTCAACGAAACGGTCAGATTCCGTGAATATAGAAGAGAACAAGGACTATTAGATCTTTTGTTCGGCAGTGAACTAGTGGATGAACAAAAACATGAAAAGGTTTCGTACGCAACAGAAACTGATCTCCCTAAGCTCTATGCACTTGGATAAAAAACTCTATCTCTCTGGCTTCTTGAGCTTCTTCCAGTAATCCTGGAAAAGAGGTTCTAAAAAATCACTTGCAGCGTGATCACTCTTGGACCAGAAAGAAACGTCCTGTTCGGGGTCTACGTTGTTTTCATGGGTCAAAGCAAAAGTAAATTCATTACCATCTACCACCGAAAACCTTCCGATAGCATTGCTTTCATCCGGTATATGTTTTACCTCGGCAAACTGAGATAACTTATCGAGAATATGATAACTGTTTTCATCCACAGGAGCTGCTATCTTTATATCAACACCTCTGTCGTGTGCATCTTTGATATGATTCAGGTGGCTGTTATGTATCTCTTTGAGTCCTTCCTTGGATGTCATGAGATGAATCCTGTCCTGGGAGTTCTTGAACATAGACTCAAGCTGTTGTAGCATCTGGGATCTTCCCTTAAGAGCCCCAGAAAACTCACCTGGATTTGTAGATTCGACTCCTGTATTATATAATCTCTCAAGCTCTCCAAATGTATCACTATTCTTCAATCTGTCGACCTTATTTTTCATCTCTTCGTATTCCTTTTTATAGTTCTTTTTGAGCCTTTCAAGCCCCTCTTCAGGATCAACAGGCGTGTATTTCATAGGCTTGCCTGACTGTATCCTCACAAGTCCGAGATCCTCGAGACTTTCAAGAACGTCATAGGTTCTACTTCTCGGGACATCAGATATATCAGAAAGCTCACCTGCAGTCGAAGTACCATTTGATAGAAGTGCGGTCCAAAGCTTTCTCTGATATGAATTAAGTCCAAGTGTTTTCAATTGATCTAGTACTTCTTCAGAGGCAACCATATTTTCATCAACCCAGTTACTTATACTCCCCACACACTTAAATATTTTTTCACTTCTCTGTAGTAACTATTAATTCTGTTTGTTGTAAAGACTTTTAAGTCTTTCGATTGTGTCGGCCTCCTCTGGGGATTTATTATATCTGAACCGTATCATTCTAGGGAAACGAAGTGCGTAACCGGATTTATATTTAGGACTTTTCTGTATCTCCTCATATCCAACTTCAACAACAAGCTTTGGCTTGACCTTTACACTCCTTCCGTCTTCCTTTATTATCAGATCCTCGAGTTTTTCGGTTATTTCAGCAAATTCCTCTTCCGTCATCCCTGTGGCCATTTTACCTGTCTTTAAAAATTCACCTGTTTTAGGATCTCTTACGGCCAACATTAATGAAGATATCCAGTTTGATCTTTTCCCTTCGCCCCATATCCCTTCAACAATCACAAGATCCAGAGGTTCCATTGTTTCCTTCACCTTTTGCCAGTATCCCACTCTTTTACCAGGCTGATATACTGCATCTAGATTTTTGACCATTATTCCTTCCTGGTTTTCTCTCAGAGATTTTTGATAAAACCTATTAGCCTCCTCCATACTGTCCGTTTCTATATGCTCAACAAGCCTGAACTTTCCTTCCTTCTCCACAATTATTTCAGAAAGCTTCTTCCATCTTGTTCTTAGATCCCTATTCATATAGTTCTCTCCATCTACGAAAAAAAGATCAAAACAGTTTACCTGGACTGGAATTTCTTCCTTAAGCCTATCTATATCATACTTTCTCTGTATCCTCTTTGAGAGGTTCTGAAAGACAAGCGGCTCGCCATTGCCATCGACGGCAACTATCTCAGAATCTATTATACACCTATCTGGCTTCAGACATTCCCTTGCCCACTCAACTACTTCTGGAAACTGCTCGGTCTTGTCCTCAAGCCTTCTGGAAAAAAGCGTTATTTTGTCCCCATCCTTATGTATCTGACCTCGGAAGCCATCGAGTTTGATCTCGAGTGCTACGTTTTCATATTCCTCAAAGGCTTTCTCGAGTGATTCCGATCTTTCGGCCAACATAACCATAAGAGGTCTACCTACCTTTATCTCAACACTTTTCAGTCCTTCTTCCCCCTCCTCCTTTGCTATTCTAGCAACCTCTCCATAATCTATGAGCTTAAAATACGCTTCCTCTACGTTCTCAGAGGAAACATCGAAGGCCTTTGCTATAGCATCCCTTACCGTGCCCTCACCTACGCCGATACGCATCTCCTGTATGGTTGTTCTAACTATATAGCGCGCCTCGACTGGCTCGGCCGAGACCAGTAGTTCTTTCACTAAGCTCTCCTTTCTTCCCTCCGAACCACTCCCAACGGTCTCTGAAAGCATTCTAAGATTCCGAAAGACCTTTTCCACAGTAATATCCTTCTTCATAAGGCTTCTCTGTCTTTTGTTCTTACAAAAATACTCTGCAGTTTTTCCGAGATCACCCGTCTCCTTAAACTTCTCAACGACCTCATTTTGTGTTGCACCATAGGCCTTTGATATTATCCTTTGTATGAGCTTACCTGCGATTCCTATATCCTTGTCAACGGAAGAAGGATATATCCTACCCATAGCCGCTAAAGTAATTATATCCAAATCATCGGATGAAACATTTTGAAGAAGTTCAGCAACTATATCCCTCATCTCTAGGTTCTTCGTTGTTTCCTCTAGCCGTTCGTAGTACTTACATAGATCAGAATACTTCATAACAAAACACTTGAACATTGAAATAAAAATAGTTGAGGGATGGTAAACCGTATCATAAAGTTGAAAGGTAGTCTTTCATGGATTTTTTGCAACTATCACAGTAAACAGTCCCTGACTCTAGTCTATCTTCAGTATAGTCTACCCACTCAGAAACGCTTACACCCTGCCTCATTATATCCATATCTCCACAGTGTTTTCCAAGCCTATCAACAAGATCATCCCTTCTGAACTCATCTGTGGCTCCAAAAAGATGTCCCAGTTCGTGGTATACTACACTTTTGAAAGACTCTCTTTTCATAAATGGATCCAGACTATCGGAATTTTTGAATCTATAGGTCGAAATCGAACTAACACAGCCAGGGGTTGTAGCCCCGAGTATGAAGTTATACTCGTCCTCTATCGTCATATCTTCATCGGTAACGAATACACCAAAGGACTTTGCATCGGCACCGTTGAAGTTGCTCTGAACTGCATTGTTGAGTTTCCTTCCATCGACCTGTCCTTCAAAATCTATCATGGCTTCTTCAACCATTTCCTCGGGAGAGATTTCATATGGTCTATGTTCAGAATAACGGAGGTCCTTCATCTCAAGTGAAGCATCCGTTTTCCTTAAAACATCCTCTATACAGCTACCCACAGACTCGTAATAATCTCTGATTACACCCGATCCTTGGAGAAATATTATACCCGGTCTTTCGTTCTCTTCTTCTTCCTCATCCAAAATAAACACAACCCCAGGTTTTTCCCTTTCCTCTTTCGTATCCCAGTTCACACTGACCATATTGAAGCATTGATAGAAAAAATTTAAATAACTCGAAAGCATGGAAGGAGATCAAGAACGTACATGTGTTCCAACCTTATCGCCCCGAAGTGCTTTCTTGACGTTGTTGTGTTTTGAGGCATCAAATATCTTACCTGAGATACCCGACTCAAGTAGATGTTTAACCTTATTTCTCATTCCTCCTGTAACATCTGTATCCTTACTTCCCCCGAGATACCGGTCGACCTCTTCCATAGACGTTATCTCTTCGATTAACTCTGAACTGGGGTCCTTGTGTGGATCGGATGTATATATACCGTCGACGTTTGTCCCATGAAGAACCTCTTTGGCACCTATCTTCTCGGCGAGGTATGGTAGTATTTCATCACCGGAAAGTATGGAACATCCTTTGGTTCTATCATAGGCGGGTACACCGTACAGAACGGGTACCACATCCTCACCGACAAGGCTTCCAACAACCTCGTGGTTCATGCTCCTCAGGCTTCCGTGCATTATCGCAGAAGCAGAAGGCTGAACAGGAAAGGCTGGTATATCGTTGTCTGTGAGTATTTTTGTAAATATAGAGTTAAGCTCGTTCTGAAGTCTCTGTGTCTCGGCAAAATGCACCTTGTCTTTATCTGTTTTTATGCCCTGGTGTATTCCTGTTCTCTTTACTATAGGATGACCGTAGCTTCCTGCACCGTGTATAAGGACAAGACCAGAAAGGCTGGGAAGTGAGTCCTTTATCTCCCTCGCTATCCTTTCCATTTGTTCAAGATCAGGAGATGGCTCATTCTTTTCCTTCTCTGTTATTATCGATCCACCTACCTTGAGTACCTTGATATGGCTCATCTTTTCCCACCTTCCCATTCATTATATAGACCCTTAGATATTTCAAACCTTTCCAAAACCTTACCGACTATATAGTCAACCATGTCATCTATACCGTCAGGTTTAAAGTAAAAACCGAGTACAGGAGGGACTATATCAACGCCCATCCTTGATAGATCTAGCATATTTTTTAGATGTATCTCACTGAATGGAATCTCCCTTGGAACCAGAACAAGCTTTCTCCTTTCCTTCAGACAAACATCGCCTGCCCTCTCCACAAGGTTAGATGATCTCCCCGTGGCCAGGCCGCTCAACGTCTTCATAGAACAAGGACACACAACCATGCCATCGGTTCTAAATGATCCAGAAGCAACCGGCGCATCGATCATATCCTCTCTGTAGATTTCTTCTGAAAGACTTTTGAGAACTCCCATTGTCTGCTTTCTGCTATCCGTCTCTTCGTCCATGACTCTAAGTGCAGAATCGGATACAACCGTTATAAGTTCACATTCCTCCGAAAGCTCCTCTGCAAGACGAACTCCTATTGGTATGCCGGAAGCACCTGTAATGGCAAGGGTTATCCTCATCTAAACACCCCTTATTTCAACCTTTCCTCTATCCGCATCCACATGGACATCGGTTCCATTTTCAAGTCTACTGAGAGGTATGTCGAAACCATCGACGCATGGTATTTCACCAAGTATACAACCTGTTGCAACTATGGTCTCAGTCTCCTGGTTCACTATGGCCGCAGGAGCATTACCCTTCTTTGCAAGACCGTAGAGAACATAAGAGCCAACAGTAGATCCTTTGCCCTTTGGAAATACAAGTATCTTTTCTGATATATTTTCACCCTCGAGTTCATGACCCTCTTCTATAAACTCCCCTGTATCTATATCGACAGCTCCGTAGAATCCTATGGGCTCAGTTGAAACCAGGAGCTCTCCTTCTGCATTTCCCTCTGTAATACATCTCACATCTACATTCATTTCAACACCTTGTCGATTAAATCGTCGGTATCTGCAAACATAACCTTCTGCTTGCAGAAACCAGGAAGATAGTTTGCAGCCTTTCCTGAGTTGGTCCCCATCTTTCCATAGTTCATCTTCTCTATAGGACAAACAACGTTACATGTATCCGAAAATACCTTTCCTCCTGCCTTCTCGATTATATCTGTATAACCCATCCTGTCGGACCATGCCTCAACAGCCTTGCTTGTGAAAACCCATAGATCCTTATCCAGGGTCTTACCCTCCAGCTTCTTGGCAATATTTTCTATTTCGTTTATAGAACAGTGGGGACAGCCAAAGACAACAAGATCTGGGTCCTCGGACTCCGTCAAGCTTCTGTACTCTTCTTTTTTGTCCCTTTCTGTAAACTTAATCCTCTCAAGCCCCTGGACTTCCATGGGGTCCACGGTTATGCCTTCAACAAAGTAAAGAGCCACTGCTCCCGAAGCTGCCATTGCAGCACCGAGTGACTTGAGTTTGTCAGTACCTGCAGAATCCACGCCTACAAAGTAAGGCTTGCCGTCCTCGACCTTTCTACCTGTCCACGAGCCGAGGGCACCGAAGTCTGATATACTGTTCAAATCAGCATCCACCTCGACAACGTGTGTCGGTACCCTGTTTTTATCCAGATGGAGCCCGTATTTCGGAGTTCTTCCTGTTATGGCGGCAGCAAGAGCAGAGGGCCCGCCTTCTCTGTTTGTCCTTGCGCCTATAACAGAATTTGCAAAGGAAACAGCAGAGGACTCCGCCCATGCTATATGCTCATTCCTTGTAGGAAGATTGCTCCAAAGATATGGAGTACATGAAGAAGATATCGTTATTCCCATCCTCTTCATGGCCTCTATAATCTGTTTCTGCTTTTCTGCGAAGTCTTCGCTTATATGCATATCTTTCCATTTGTTCAGATCCATTCCTGCGGGATTGGCAAACGTAGGTACAGAAACCTGTGCACCTTCATCGGCGAACTCTTTTAGAAACATTATACCGGGATCTCCTATAGATTTATATGAAACACCCGAGGCCTGCGCGGAGGCTATCTCAACCATCTCCTCGGCTCCGTATATATCACCAAGTTTAACCAGCAGCTTCATAGCCTTTCTTACCGCCGGATTGTCCGACTCAAGCATATCTTTTTCTTCATCAGTTAGATACATGATTTTCCTCCCTGTACTGTTCTGCAAAACTCTTTAAAGTATCCAATCCGTCTACAAGCTCGTCAAATCCAAAGTCTTTAAGACTTTCCTCGGCCTCTGAAACTCTTCTTTCAAGTATATCAACCGCACCGTCACACGAATAGTTCTTTGCTCCAAGGGTAAGTAAAAATCTACAAAGACCTGTAGCACCAGACGCATGCATTTTGTCCGCAGTCCAAAGAATCTCAGCCTCTCTTGTTGGAGGCTTAAGATGTGGTCTATTTGAATGGAACCTTATACACTCCGAAACTTTTTCTGCAAAATCGCTTTCTTTTCCAAGCTCGTCGATTAAAAATTCCTTGGCCTTTTCAGCACCTTTCTCGGCATGGCCCCCGTCTCCAGGTATATGCCTTCCAACGTCGTGAAGAAGAGCTGAGTACTTTACTACCTCGCTGTCCACGTCCTCCTCATCCAAAAGTTCCTTTGCATTTCTATAGACTTCTAGAACATGTTTACCAAAAGAATGGGCCGGTATAATATCTTCCTCTCCATACAGTTCTTTTATCCTGAAGAAATCATCTTTATCCATTGGCTTCACCTGTAATCATCGAGGTTCAGGTCCTTACCTGGAAGTCTGGCCTTTTTGAACTCATTGGGGTCCTTGTTATCAAAGGGAACCGTGGCGTCCACGATCCATTTTGTTGTAAGCTTGTTTTCATAGTCCTGTGATGGATCTAGAGAAGAACCCTTTGCACGTTCTATGAAAAGTATATCCTTATCCGGCTGCATGCGTGTTGCAGTTGCCCATTCCACTTCAACGGAATCCGAAGGGTCTATATCCTCATCGACTATGGTTACCTTCTTCATGGATGGGTGCGCAGCCAGTGCCGCCATGCCCGCATTCTTTGGATCTCCTTCGTTTCTCTTCTCTATCTGTACGACGCCATGTAGCCAGGAACATCCCCCCTGAGTAAGAACAACATTTTTAACAGCGGGAACTGTGTTCTTTACGATCTTGTATATCCTCGGTTCCTGGGGAACTCCCATCAGATTCTTGTGTTCTCCCTTTCCCGGGAGTAGTATGCGTATATATGGATCCTTTCTCATCCACAGTTCATCAACAACCACAACGGGCTGCTTCCTTATCCTGTCCCATGTATCAGAAAGATCCACAAAGGGGCCCTCTTCATCCTCCTCCTTCTTTATTCTTGCAAACATAACAACCTCGGAGTCTCTTGGAACCTTGAGTCCGTTGACCTCAGCCAGCTCCAAGCTACCGTTCATATATGAGTTAGCGAGTTCGAATTCATCCATCTCAGGAGAGTATGATGTAGCGGCAGCAACTTCGACTGCAGGATGCACACCCATGATTATAGCAACCTTCAAATCTCCCTCTGTCTTGTTATATATATCATAAAGATGCCTCTTTACAAGCCGCATCACCATCCTGTTTTTATCCTGTAGCATAAGACGGTGAAAGGAAACATTCTGTATTTCTGTTTCGGGATCCTCAGCCACCAACATAGCAGAAGCAAAGTATCGTCTCTTTTTCTTCTTATAGAATACTGGAACGGGCATATGTTCCTTTATATCAGGCTTGTCGGCAATCTTCTCAAACATGGGCTCACCAATTCCACACTCTGTCTGGTTATCAAGTGAACTGCTTATTCTATCTATTATATTCTCCTTGGATGTATCAAGTGCCTCCGCAAGCATATGACGTGAAGAAACCAAATTAGAAACTACTCGACAGTCGGGATAACCGCTGACCTCCTCAAAAACAACGGGTTTTGTTTCATCCTTGGATATCAGTGCAGGAAGTTCGTAGTCAGGGCTAACAGCCTTACTGAGAACATTTTTCTCTTCCGTATCCCCTATAAACTCCCTTAAACTCATACTACCCCATTAATAACTGAAATAGATATATAAAAATTGACTTCATTGCCGTTCGTCATCTGACTATATTATCATAGTATCGAGGAAACAACAAGTGGCAACAGTACCGTTGCATCTCCCTTCACCTCCACAGTCCTGCCCTCTTCCTTCACTTTGCTCCATGAAATAGCTTCTTCCGGTTTTGCGCCGGAGAGAGAACCATCCCATTCAACGGCTGTGGTCACGTATACGGCCCTATCCAAACCATCTATGAACTGGTTCCACCATATTGTGTGGTGTTTGGATATTCCCCCACCCAGTATAAGACCCGAGGTTCGATCCGCATCGAAAACAATCTCTGATAACATGTCCTCATCACTCCAGACGTCAACTGTAAAGTCGTGGTCCTGTCTAAAAAACCATACCTGTGTCCCCACTGCACCGTCGGTTATGCCCGGAACGAAGACCGGTATTTTATTTTTCCATGCCCAGTAGCATATAGTACTCTCATCCATCCTTTTACCGAGCTCCCAGACTAACTCAAAGGGTGCGAGATCGGCCCTTTCCTTGTTTATTTCCTCCAGAAGAGGTTGTAGATTATCTTCAACAACCTCACCGTAGGAGGACTGTGGTATGAAAATATTACCAAGACGGTGTGTCTCCTTCTGGTGAAGGTCCCTGTCATCTGCTCCGAAGCTCCCGTGGTGGTAGTCGGAAAAATATCGTGCAACATCGTGGTCCAGAGTACCGCAAGTAGTAACAACGGCGTCAAACACGTTTTCTTTTATGAGATCGCGGATAATCCCTCTTGTACCTGTTGATATTATGCATGCAGGAAACGAAAGAAAGTTTGTTGAATCTTCGTCCTCCGACATCTCCCTCAAAATATCAGCAGCAGTTCCAACGTTCTTAGCCTGGAAACCACCTGAATTCTCCATCTGTTCGACAAGTTCTTCAAGGTTCATGCCTCCAGAAACGTTGTAATCCTTTACTTTTCTTGTCATATTCTAAACCTCTTTTCTGACCCCATCAACACCTACCTCCGTAATACAACCATCCCCACCTGCCTCTTCTATTGCTTGTTTTATATCCCTTTTATTAGTTTCATCACATAGGGCAACCATGATTCCGCCCCCGCCTCCTCCGGAAAGCTTGGCTCCGTAAGCGCCGGCTTCCCTTGCAGCACTAACCAGTCTGTCAAGTTTTCTGTGTGATACACCCATATCACGCAGTATTCTATGGTTTTCATCCATGAGTCCTCCGAGCTCTTGTAGATCCTGGTTTCCAATCGCCTCTTCTGCCCTTTCGACAAGGTCACGTATACTGTTGAAATGAGACTCGTAGATCTCCTTGTTCTTTTCCCAAGACTGTCTTACATGACCCACTGTTTTATCGGTCTTGGCTTCTATGCCCGTATCGCCTATGACCAGATCAAGCTCTGGGTTTCCCAAATTTTTGAACTCTATGGGCTTGCTGCCGTCGGGTGTCTTTACAACCCTGTTGTATCCACCAAGTATACTTGATGCAAACTCCGATCCGGATGCTGCTCCGCCGTGTATTTTTACCTGTAAAGGATAGAGGTATGGAAAATACTCATCCTTTTTGATCGACACACCGTATATCTCACAAAGAAAATCAAAAAAAGATGCCAATACGGCAGTAGAACTACTCTGCCCACCAGAGTCCTTTGGTATATCTGACTCTATTTTTGCCTCGAATCCTGTTTCAATCTCCTTTATACTGTTGAAACTTCCTATAAGGTCTATTATAGGATCCATTGGATCTGTATAGCTGTTCTGAGTCCTGTAAACTCTTTTTGAAATATCTCTGAAATCTGATTCTATCGTACCATAACCATCGGATTTCACAGTAACCCCATCGCCGCTAATCTTTCTTCCTGAAATATATGTTCTCCTTCCTATCGAGGCAAGCAACGCCGGTCTTTCGTATACTACAGAGTGTTCACCAAGAAGGAAAACGTTTCCTGGGGCTGATATTTTAACCATACTACCATAATCAACACACAACTAGAGATATTTATTTGTTTTGAAGACGTAAAGCTTTTTAATGCAGCCTTCAAAGATTATGCTGTCTCGCAGTAATGTGAGGAGGAACCTGTATGAAGGAGAATTTACTTCGGAAGATAAACAATCCTGCTGTAGAAAAGAAACTGAGAGGATTCCTCAACAACGGGTTTAATCTCAACGATGATCATATAAAGGAAATGATATCAGGAGAAATAGAGTCAAGCTACCTTCAGGTTTTTCCGACTGTAAAAGAAGGTGAAATCCTCAAAAATATAAACCTGGATCTTATGGAGGCGGAAAATTTACTCCTTCTCGTCGAAGGTAATCCAGGCCTTCAGTGGAAGGCGACAGAACTAGTTAAGATATTCACAGAAAAGTTTAATTCACGGGTGGTATGGAAGTTCCATCCATCGCACCGTCTTGATAGAATTTTAAAGATTATAACCATATCCTACTAAGAAAAGAAATCCTGTAATTCTTTCCAAGGTGCCTTTGTTTCATTGGGATCTATTTCAGGAGGAAAGACTTTCCTATAGTTACTCCATGTATACCTCTTATCCATAAAGACAACCGCTCCACGATCATTTCTAGTTCTTATACATCTCCCTGCGGCCTGCATTGCTTTCTTCATGGCTGGATATATATACGCATAGTCCCATCCCTTTCCAAACTTGTAGTCGTAGAAATCTATCAAAGCCTTTGTCTCCAAATCCGGTTCCCTAAGGGGAAGTCCAACCACAAAAACAGCATCCATACATCTACCGGGAAAATCAACTCCCTCGGAAAAGGATGCTCCAGAGATTCCAAGCAAAACACAGTTGTCCTCTTCCTTGAAAAGATCCAAAAGACCTGACTTATCCTTCTTAGACATATTTCTCTCTTCGAGAACTATTCTCTTGTCTGTATTTATCTTGTCCTTTATCTTATCCCGGAGTCTGTAAGAAGGGAAAAACGCAGAAGCGTTCCCCGGAACTTCATCAAGGCTTTTCGACAGAAACCAAGCTATCTTCTGATACTGTTCCTCGTTTCTTTCCTTATACTTCGTTGTAACGGAATCAACGACGAGATGGGTCCGATTTTCCTCAGGGAAGGGCGAAGAGTAAGCATTTTTGACTGTATCCTTCCTCCCAAGTCCAAGGAGATCTGAATACATCTGCATAGGCGTGAGAGTAGCAGACATTAAAATTGATGAATGAGCTTCATCAAATACTTCCTTTGTTGACAACTGTGGATCCAGGCATTCGTAAAGACATGTATAGTAAATGTTGTCGTTCCTGGACTTTCTCTTTCTCATGAAACGTACAAAGCCCTTGCTCTTTCCCTTCCAGGCCTCAAGAAAATTCTTTATAGATGAACAGTAGCTTCTGTCCTCTTCCTCGTACACATCCACCGCAACCCTCTCCATCCTGTCTATAAGGTTGTTGTAATCCTCGACGTCCTCTATTCTCTTCTTAAGATCATCCATTGTTATCTCTTCCTCATTTTCGTCCATCCCTTCTCCCAGATCCACAAGTATTTCTTCGACGTCCTCTAAAATCCTTTTTTCTTCTAGGTATCCAAACTCACCTGCTTCTTTCTGTGCTCTTGAAACCTGGTAAGTGCTGAGCCTTTTGGAAAGAAGGCTCCGTGTTCTCGAAGGTAGGTTATGAGCCTCGTCAACAACCAGCACGGAATCCTTCAAGACATTATCAGACTTTGTCAAGAATGCCTCCCTTACCCCGGGATGAAATATGTGAAAGTAGTCACCTATTATTAGATCTGCTTGCTTTGCGTGATTAACAAGAATTTCATATGTACATAGGTTTTTCGTATTCTTCTTTACTTCTTCAGCCAGTAATGCCTTTCCTTTCATCTCTGATAATTTTTTTATGGCCTTTTTCGAAAGAGATGAAACATCTTCAAAGGTATTATTATAGTATCTACACCTTTCCTCTTCCTTCAGATTCTTGCAATAGTTCTGGAAGTCGGATGAACTCATACCATGGATTCCATCGGCACTACAAAGCCATCTTTTCCCTATTATATCAGCAACTGTAATTTCAACAGAATGTTTGTCCATGATTGTATCTGCCGTTTCGGCCGCTATTTTGTGTTGCGAATGTTTTGGTGTGAGAAAGAAGACGGTCTTATCGTTCCTCATTGCAAAATCAAGACTTGAAGAAAGAGAAGCAGCTGTCTTTCCGAGTCCAGATGGTGCATGGGCTATCAGGTTTTCTCCTTTTTTCAAGACTTCGCAAGCATCCTCTATAATCTTATCCTGACCTGAACGTACCTCTTTGAAGGGAAAAAGATTTGGAACCATAGGAAAAGTAAATTGAATGTCTACTATTAAAAATTAAATATCAAACTCCTTCTCAACGAGCTCCGGTTCATTTTCAATTAGATGTATTACTTCAAAACCGGGTACACCGGGTATCTTTTTAATGAGATATTCTGCCCCGCATTCACAGTCCACTCTCATTGTTTCTTCAGTATTTTCCTCCATCTCGGATTCGATCTCCTCTGTAAAGTTCTCGGGTGTGGCGATATTCTTCTTAAACTCTTCGGGTAACTCCTCCTTTGGATCTTCTTCAACCGTTTCATCTATCTCGAACTCAAACTCTATGGGCTCTTCGCATATAAGACATTCAAAGAAGGGGTCCTCTATCTCAAGAACTTCGCCCTCGGGAATAATATCTTCCATAAACCTCTCTAGACCTTTATGATAAGGAAGGCCTTTTTAAATTTTCCCTCATATCTTGTTTAGTAACAGGAGGTAACCAGATGGACATAGGAATACTGTTTTTGATTATAGCATCTATCATAGGAATAGGCTTCCTGGGTAACTATGTTTTTCAGAAAGTAAAAGTTCCTGATATCCTCTTTCTATTGCTTCTTGGTGTACTTCTGGGTCCGATACTTGGCATATTCGAAAGAGAACTTTTTGTCCAGATAACACCATATATTTCGGCTCTGGCTTTACTGATGATACTGTTCGACGGTGGCATAAACCTAAAAGTAGACAAGGTCATAGGGGAGGTTCCGAGAGGAACACTTCTTGCGGTTATCGGTTTCATACTTTCAACAGCAGCCGTAAGTATAATTTCATTCGTATTCTTTGAAGAACTTAACATGATCAAATCTCTCCTCCTTGGTTCCATCGTTGGGGGAGTTTCTTCGGCCATAGTAATCCCCGTTGTTTCTAGGCTAAAGGAGTTTGGTAAGAGTCCGCGTCTTATACTTGACATAGAATCTGTCATAACCGATCCGCTTTGTATAATTGTAGCACTCGTACTCATAGATATAATATCCGGAGGAGCAGGCATGGGTTCACTAACAGGCCGAGGGATAACAAGCGTTATTTCAACCTTCTCTGTATCAATTGTGACCGGTTTCGTAGCCGGAATCGTTTGGTTAAACGTACTCAGATACATAAGAGGCGAGGATTTCCATTATATGATGACCATATCCTTCCTATTTTTCATATATGCAACGACGCAGATGTTCGGCGGACATGGCGCAGTAGCATCCTTTGTCTCGGGTATTGTACTTGGAAACGCAAAAAAGATGAGTGATATGCTTGGCCTGAAAAAGAAATATTTTGGACTGACAGAAAAAACAAAGGAGTTCCAAAGCCAGATTTCCTTTTTTGTAAAAACGTTTTTCTTTGTAATTCTGGGTATCCTCATAACATTCGAAAATCCAGTCCTGTTTCTGTATGGAGGTATCCTCAGTATTGTGATAATTCTAACAAGATACATCGCAGTTCAGCTGATATCTATAAAAAGTGGGTTTAAGAGCATGGAGAAATGGGTCATGGTATTCATGTCTCCAAGGGGACTGGCAGCGGCAGTTCTTGCGTCTGCACCAGCCATTGAATATGGCATACCTGGAACGGAGATATTTCCTGAAATAGTCTTCTCTGTGATACTTGGAACATCGGTAGTAACAACATTAGGAACATTGTACCTTGAAAACAAGATGGAAGGATATCAAGAAGACGGAAACAGAAAAGTAGAAGAAGTCGGATTCAAAGGTGAGTAACTTCTGTGGTCCAAAACTGTTTGAAGGCTTTTTTTATGTCTTTCTCCTGGGTTATCTTGGAAAGGTTTGGGTTCTTTTCGAAGACGTTTATATCATGAAAGGGATTACGTTCTTTGAACTTTGAAACCATATCCCCTGAACCACACAAAGCAACCATATCTATGTCTTCAGAAAAAATACCCTTGTATGCCTCCAGCACATCATCTATATGCCTCTTCATATCCTCCTCTCTGGACCTCTCGAATCTACCCTGACTGAAACCACCCTTTTTGTGTTGGTCCTTTACCTTACTTTTTACTATCTTATGCTCTTTAATTTCATGATCAAAAACAGCTACTGCAGATCCACCACAGGAAAGAAAAACGAATCCAACCGTTTTATCCAAACTCTCCAAAACAGGATCTACATGAAAAATCTGGTCTTTTTTCCATCCATCTTCTCTAACCGGGACGGGTGGCTTAAAAAGAAGCTTAAGCATGTTATCGGCATAAAAAAACACTTTTCCTGTATTTGACTCTTCTTCCCTCAGTCTTTTCAGCTGTTTCAATGTAAGACTGGTCTGTATAAATCCCTGGGAGTCTACGTCACTTACAGAAGTATCAGGTGGAAGAAAAATGGTGATTAGATCTTCTTTGTCGCTTTTTATGCTACCTAACTTGGATACAAGATCCTTCGTCTCTGATCTACGTATGCCTCTACTCTTAAATTTTGTACCTTTTGCTTTATCAACAAGCTCTTTTTTCCTAAGCTCATCCTCAAGGGAACCTATCTTATCCTCCTTTCTGTTGATTTCTTCATGAAGTCCCTGTAGCTTGGAGACAGCTTCCTTTGCTCTGTCCTCCTCTTTGTCTGCCTTTCTTTTTAGTTTTTCCTTCTCATCCTCTAGTCTCTGTATGCTGCGTTCAAGAGATTTTACTTTCTCTTTGAGCTTTTCCCTTCCAAAAATCTTATCTTTCAGAGACATATCTTCCCCTCTTGCCTATATCCTCAACTCTCCGGATGATTTCGTCGGGATTTTCTGTAACCTCAATGTACCTATCTAAGACGAAACTCCAGACTTCATCTCTGAAGTCGGGATGCGTACTCTCGAGAACCTCCCATAGAAGGTATAGATCAACTGCTTTGTCCTCTACACTATCAGAAAAATATCCAAGTCCGAAGTCGATGAAATGAACTTCTTCATCATCAACTATCATATTAGAAGTTGTTAGATCACCATGTATTATGCCTCTATTGTGTAGCTTGGCCACGCTTTCACCGATTTTTTCTGCCAGGTGTTTTACCTTTTCTGCAGAATATTCAGAAATCACATTCCTGACTTTTTCACCTTCTATGAACTCCATCTCAAGTATACTTTCATCCCGTCCATAGACCTGTGGTGTAGAAACACCTACTCTTCTTGCCTCGGAAAAAAGTTTGGCCTCTATCTTTGTTCTCTCCTTTCTCAATCTACTATCCAACTCATCAACTCTGTAGCCCTTCTTCAGTCTTTCTTTGACGACACAGTAGCCGTCCATAAACTTCTCCTTCCTGAGGACTGCTTCGGCGCCACGACCTATAATCTCAGACATAGGAAAAAAATGATTTCATATACTTAAATAGTTAGAGCCTAGCCTATAACAGTCCCAACGTCCTCTCCGGCAACGGCTTTTTTAAGATTTTCAAGGTCTTTCCCGTTGGTCAAAACCGTATTTATCCTGTTCTCCTTTATTATTTTCAAGGCCGTTGGATCCAGCGGACCGTAGTCCAATGGTGTCTCCTTACCACCTACAAAATCTATATCTCCAAAATCAAAGCCTTCGATGAGCTTCGCATCATCGTATTCTGAAGGATCTTTATCGTAGATGCCATCGACATCTGTAAGCTTTACAAAAAGATCTGCCCCCATCCTCTTTGCCATCTCTGCGGCGTTGGCGTCTGTGGACCTACCTGGCTCAATACCCGACACAACAGCTTCACCGCCATCGTATTTTGAAAAATCAAAGATCGGTTGTTTTCCTGTAAGAAGAGAAATTAGTATTACATTTGCACGCATAAGTTCTATAAAACAAAGCTCCCTCTCCTCATCATCGAGTCCAAACTCCTCTATTGATTTTGAATAACTACCTACAAAGTCTCCACCTCCTATGCATATCGATATCATGTGATCTTCATTGAGGTCATCCACAGTGTCCAGAAAACTTGATATATAGTCATGGTCAGGTCCATGTTCTTTCATAGAAACCGATCCACCTATCTTGACAACGATCCTCATATCTAACCCTTTATATATAGCCTCTTCCGCTTAAAAATTTACACACTAAGTGCTTGTTTCTGTCTAGAACTGAGTAAACTGTATATATGTTATACTTTTATTGTTCCAATCACAGGGATTCAGTCTTTTCCAAGGGCCCCTCCAACGGAAACCCACAGCATCCCACCGGAAAGTATAAGGCCGAATGACAGTAGAAGAGCACTGTAAAAACGGGGCTCGGTAACTCCTAAAATAGTTCTATCCGCTTCCGTTGCAATCCTCATGCCTGCAAATATCAGAACTGTACCCAGTATCCAAAAAATATTGGCTCTTGTCTTTGAAACCATACTGCTAATTAGTACCAAAAACTTATTAGCTTTTCCCGGAACCGAAAACCCTTTAAAGTTCGGGGAAGAACTTAACTTCGGCAGGGATAGGTCGGATGGCTAGGGGTCATCTGAAACCCAAACCCTCTACAGGGTGACCGAAAAGCCGGCCAGGTAGGCTTGGCTGAAGGAGCCCTGTTTTCCAACGTCGACGCCCTGTCCTCCGGGATCCATTGTGTAGTGAACCGGGCCAGGCCCTGGCGGGAGCAGCCCTAAGCTGCAGGATGGATGCTCGGGGGATAGCAGGGCTGAGGAGGAAGACAGGTAAACTTCTTCAGTCGAGGCTATCGACCCGGCCAGTCTCTGCCAATATTTATGATACTATGAAAGAAAATGTCCTTCTTGGACTTGTTCTGGTACTTGTGTTTGTAGCCGGGGGTATATCAGCCACACTCTTTTTTCCCGATCTCTCAACAGAGGTGGAGAGAAAGGAAATAACCGAAAAGCCCGTGGAATGGAATCTCACAACAAAACCCCTTCCAGAAGGTGTGGAGACGTATATAGTAGGAACAACCGAGGACGGTAAAGGCATGGTATCATCGGCTTGGGTAAGGGCAGATCCCGGTGTTGGTAAGATATTAGTAGATATAGAAAACCTGTTTTTCTGGGTTGATATACAACACTCGATAAGAACCGCAAGCTCTTTTTCTAAGGAGTATCTGAAAATCGAAAAGGACCGGTATGATCTAACATACAGTATAGATCTTGACGCTTCAATCGTTGGAGGACCAAGCGCAGGCGGAACTCTAACTGTAGCAACAATAGCAGCCTTGAAAAATACTAGTATAAAAAATGACCTGGTGATGACAGGAACAATACAAGAAAACGGAAGAATTGGAACAGTTGGTGGAATACTTCCAAAGGCCAGAGCAGTTGAAGAAGAAGGCTTCGAAAAGTTCTTGGTTCCTGAGGGACAGTCTGTACAGGTTACCTATACTAAAGAAGAAAGTTGTAGGAGTGTGGGTACCGTGGAGATATGTAGAACAGAATATGTCGAGGAAAAAACAGATATAAATCAAGAAGTTGGAATAGATGTAGTCGAAGTAGGTAACATAGAAGAGGCCTTGGGGCATTTTGTCTAGGTGTTTAGATGATAAAACTTGTAGGAACCTCGCATATATCACCATATTCGATCAGGAAAATAAAGGAAGAACTAGATGAAGAACCTGACTGTGTCGCAGTTGAACTTGACGAAGGAAGATACAGAGCAATGAAATCCGGTGAAAGGGGCGACTATCCCTCTCTTTTTTTCAAGATCTTGTCATGGATACAGAAAAGGCTCGGAGAAAAAACCGGTGTTTTGCCCGGAGAAGAGATGTTGAGCGCCACAGAAGGAGCGATTGAAAGGGATATCAAGGTATACCTAATCGATAGACCTATACACATCACCGTAAAAAGGTTTGAAAAAATAGGACTTCTTGAAAAGATCAAACTATTTCTCTTCTCGATTGGAAAGCTCAGAGGATGTGATTTTGACCTTGCCGAGGTCCCGTCATACAAGATAATAGAAGAAAGTCTCAATGTAATGAAAAGACGGGCCCCTAAGATGTACTCTGTTCTCGTCGAAGAGAGAGACAAGGTGATGGTGGAAGTTCTTGTGAGCCTTGCAGAAAGACATGATACGGTACTAGTAGTGGTAGGAGCAGGACATATACCAGGAATCAAAGGGATGCTCCAGGAAAAGAATGTGGATTTTGTGGATAAAACTTTTAAATAACCTCCATCAAATAACCCATAGAGAAGGGGTGATAACATCGCTAAAGACCTTAAAGAGAAACTGGAGAAGATGATGGATGTAAAGATCAATGAGGTAATTGAAGAAGAAGATCTCATCCGTGTAGATATAGACGAAGACCTTATAGGTAAGGCAATCGGACCCGGTGGATCTAACGTACGTGCCACTGAGAAGGTAATTGGAAAGGAAATAGAAGTAATCAAGGAAGATGAAGAATAATGATCTCTTGTAAGGAGGATCTCAGAAACTTCTTTATATCAGTTGTAGTTGTTTCTGGTGCTTTTACTATCCAGAACATAAGCTTCGGTTTCTTCATGATATGCTTCTCTATAGTACTACTCAGTTATCTTGCCCATGAAGCCGCACACAGAAAACTATCGCAGATAGAGGGTATGAAGAGTAAATCAAGCCTCTACGGGATAGGAATAATAATAACATTAGCAACAGGTATACTTACCCGCGGGTTCGCTGTACTGGCCATACCCCTCCTAACAGGACTTAGAAGCACAGAAGATGGGAGGTGGCTGAGAAAAACCGAAGGTGCAAACGACAGGGAACTGGGGCTTATATCCACATCGGGTCCTCTTGTAAATCTCATAATAGCCACAGCATTTCTCGGTCTATATTCAGTCACAAATATCTATACGCTCTGGATGGTTTCCCTTATAAACTTCTGTATCGGGATATCCAACTTGATCCCTGTGCATCCTTTCGACGGTGGAAACACTGTTCTATGGGGCGGATGGCTTTGGCTCACAACTATAATCACAGGATCCGTGGGTATCATAGGTCTTGTAATACTTCTCTGAAACCGACTGATAACTTTTAAAATCCAGACAAACAATCTTAACTATGCCTCTTAAAGAAATAATTATAGGGAGGGACGAAGACGACAGAAAGAAGTACGGTAAAAAGGGATCTATATTCTTTGGAAAACATCTTGTAGGAGAAGGAGAAAACGCCAACCTAACAAACCCCGTTCACCTCGATGTTGCCAGGCCTCATGTATCACTGATATGCGGAAAACGTGGGCAGGGTAAAAGCTACACCGGAGCTGTTATAGCCGAGGAGTTCTTTCGGCTGCCAGAAGAAATCCGACAGAACCTTTCGATGCTCATGATAGATACCATGGGAATATGGTGGAGCCTGAAAAACCCGAACGAAAAACAAATGGAGATGTTAAAAGACTGGGGTCTGAAACCGAAAAGCTTCGATGCAGATGTATACGTTCCGTTGGGATTCAAAAAGGAGTACGAAGAAGAGGATATACCATTCGATGAAACCTTCTCCATAAGAGCTTCGGAGCTGTCGACAGAAGACTGGTCACTGGCATTTGATATACCACTCACGGAGCCGCTGGGTGTGTTACTCGAAAGGGTAATGAGAAACCTTACAGAAAAAGAAAACTATGGAATAGATGAGATAATAGATACCATAGAAAAAGATGAAAGGGCCGGCGACGATATAAAACAGGCACTTGAAAACAGATTTTTATCCGCGGCAGAATGGGGAATATTTTCGAAGGAGGGGCTTTCAGTAGAGGATCTTCTGTCGCCTGGTAAGGTCTCGGTACTCGATGTTTCATATTTTGGGCACATGTCATCCGGATGGAGCGTCAGAGGTCTGCTTGTAGGACTTCTTTCAAGACGTATCTACAGAAAGAGGGTCGAAGCAAGAAGAAAAGAAGAGATGTCAACAATGAGGGGAAGAAAACAGATAGATGTTCCGATGACATGGATAGTGATGGATGAGGCTCATCAGTTTCTCCCGTCTGAAGGAAAAACACCCGCATCCGGTCCACTGATAACGCTTGTAAAAGAAGGAAGGCAGCCCGGTATTTCTGTATGCTTCATAACACAGCGTCCAGGTGCCATACATACAAATGCTATTTCACAGTCCGATCTTATAATATCACACAGACTTACTGCGAGACCCGACATGGAAGCACTAAGAAATATAATGCAAACCTACATGACCTTTGATATAAAGGACTACATAAACAATCTTCCGAGAAAAAAAGGTAGTGCAATAGTTCTCGACGACAACTCGGAAAGGATATATTCTATGAAGGTAAGGCCCAGAATGTCATGGCATGCGGGTGGAACACCCGATGCATTCGAAGCAGAAGAAGAATTTTAAAGTTCTTTAAGTTAAATCCACATGATTGGTTTGCATGGACAACAACGAATACTTTGAACATAGTCTACTAAAGAAAGATGTACTCGAAAAGAGACTTTATCAGGAGACCATACTACATACTACAATAAACAACAACTCCCTCGTTGTTGTTCCCACCGGTATGGGCAAAACTATTTCGGCAGTTCTCCTGGCTGCAAACCGGTTGGACAAAAAAGGAGGGAAGATCCTTTTCCTTGCGCCAACCCGACCACTAGTAGAACAACACAAGCGTTTCTTCAACGATTTCCTTGAAATAGCAGAAGGGGATATGAAGGTTCTTACAGGCAAGGTCCGTCCCGAAAAAAGAGAAAAGGAATATAACAAAGGAATGTGTTTCTTTGCAACTCCACAGGTCGTCCAGAACGATATAATAGCCGGGAGGATACATCTCGAGGAGTTCAGTCTGGTCATATTCGATGAATGTCACCGCGCAACAGGCGACTATCCGTACAGCTTCATAGCAGAGATGTATATGAAGAAAGGAAAGGAGCCAAGAATCCTTGGTATAACTGCTTCACCCGGGGGATCAAGGGGGGATATACAGAAGGTAATAGAAAATCTTTTCATAGATGAAGTAGAGATAAGAACAGAGGATGACGAAGACGTAAAGCCATATATAGAATCGGTGAACAAAGAATGGAGAAAGGTCGAGCTACCGGAAGAGTTCAAAAAGGTCAAAAAACTTCTGGAAAAGGCCTACAGTAAAAGAATAAAAAAGTTAAGAAAGTGGGATATAGCTCCGAAATCCAACAACGTTTACAGGAAAGAACTGCTTAAGATACAGGGAAGACTTCGAAAGGAGATTTCCAAAGGAGAAAACGATAAACTCCTTTATGCAGGACTCTCAAAGTCTGCTGAAGCTATGAAAATAGGGCACGCGCTCATGCTACTGGAGACACAGGGCTCCTCGTCGCTATATCGTTATTTCAAAAGATTAAGAGAGGAAGCAAGGGAGGGTAAAACCAAGGCCGCAAAAAATGTGATGAAAGATGGTAACATAGCAACAGCCTTCAGGAAAACAAGCTCACTTTTGGAAAAGGATATGGAACATCCAAAACTCGACGAACTGGAAAAAATAGTCAGAGATGAGATAGAAAACAAGCCCGATTCTAAGATAATAGTGTTTTCACACTACCGTGATCAAGTAGATAAAATAAGGGAAACTGTTGATGAAATCCCTGGCTGTGACCCTGTCGCTTTTATAGGCCAGGCAGGTGAAGAAGGACTCTCCCAGAATGAACAGGTAGAAATACTCCAGGGACTTGAAAAGGGAAAGCACAACACATTAATTGCAACTTCAGTGGGAGAAGAAGGACTTGACATACCAGAAGTTGATCTTGTGGTATTTTACGAACCGGTCCCCTCGGAAATCAGATCCATACAGAGAAGAGGAAGAACAGGAAGACAGAGTAGTGGAAAGGTGATAGTTCTTATAGCCAAGGACACAAGAGACGAGGCATACTACTGGATGAGTAAGCACAGAGAAAGAAAGATGAAGGAAACGTTGAAGGATATGAAATCAGAACGCGGAAAGGAACAGAGGGACCTAGAAGAATTCTGATTTCATCATACAAGGGACGAAATATTTTAAACTACATAGACAATTTTTCTACCATGGAAAAACAAGAGATTCTTAACAACGATGATCGTATACTAATATTTGCCGACAACAGAGAGTTCAGATCAAATGTAGTTAAGGAAATGGCAAGGAAGGACTGTGTTGTCAAACCAAAGCAGCTTGAAGTTGGTGACTACATACTATCCGATAGAGTGGGCGTCGAAAGGAAAACATGCAACGACTTCCTGTCTTCTGTTTTCAATAACAACATATTCAAGCAGCTGCAGGATCTCAAAAGAACATTTGAAAAACCACTTTTAATCATCGAGGGACATGACCTCTATTCTCAGAGAGATGTCCATCCGAACTGCATACGAGGAGCTGTTTCTTCAATAGGAATAGATCTATCTATACCTATAATATGGACCGAGTCAGAAGAAGATACGGCATCTTTTCTTTACTGGATAGCGAAAAGAGAGCAACTGGAAGAAGAGAAGTCCATATCACTCAGAGGCGAGAAAAAGCCAGCGACGCTCAAGGAAAGACAGCTTTTCCTAATAGCAGGCCTTCCTGGTGTTGATAAAAAGATGTCAAAAAGACTGTTAGAAGAATTTAGAACGCCAGAAGGTGTTTTTAATGCTAAAGAAGATGAAATGAAGAAGGTGAAAGGAATAGGCGACAAAACCGCATCAAAGCTAAAAAAGATACTAACAAAAAGGGCAGAAAATGACGGATAACGAAAGGAAAGGAACTATAGTAGGCATCGACCCTGGTTCAACATCGGCAGTGGCTGTTCTAAATCTCAGAGGAAAGTTGAAGGACCTTGTATCCAGAAAGCACATGGGAAAAGTTGGGATGATAAGAACGATTTCTGAAAAGGGAAAGCCTATACTGATAGCCACAGATAAACGAAAGATGCCTTCTACAATCGAGGATATTTCAACCGACTTCAGTGCCGAAACATTTCTACCCGAAGAAGATATACCCATAGACAAGAAAAAAGAACTCACTGAAGAATACAACTACGACAATCTCCATGAAAGGGATGCTCTTGCTGCTGCCGTCAATGCGTACAACAGTCTTGAAAATAAATTTGAGAACATAGAATCGAGAATGGACGAACTAAATCTACAGGATATGACTCCAAAAATAAAAGAACTTGTAGTTAAGGGAAATGCAGGTAATGTATCAGAAGCTATTGAAATGGTAGTTGGCGAAGAAAACCAGGATTATATAGAAAAATCTCCAAGAAAACAAAGGAAATCCGCGGAAGAGCTTGAGGAAAGGATAGACAACTACAGGAAGATAATATTAAAGGAAAGGAAGGACAGGCAAAAGATATCGGAACACAACGAAAAGCTCAAGGAGCGGGTTGATGATCTTAAAGGGAAGGTTTCTGATCTAAAGGATAAAAGGGATAGACTAGAACGGGGTATGAAAAAAGATATAATGGAAAGTCGGGAAATAAAAAAACTTGAAAGAAACCTCAGGTCAAAGGAAAAGAGAATAGAGGTCCTTGAAAATGAAAAGGCTGTTCTAAAAAAGAAGGCCAAGAAAATTAAAAGATTTGAAAAACTGAGGAAAGACAAAAAGGTTCCCTTAAGAAGAATTGACCCACTTACAGAGACTGAACTTAGAAAGGAAGATATGGATCTTTCCTTATATAACAGCATAATCATCACATCAGGCCCCATTAAAAGCCCCGAGAACGTGATAGAAGTTCTCAAAGATGTCGGGGCAAGGGCTGTCATCGGTGACTTCAAAGAAGATACGGTGGATAGTTTCATAGATAAAGGGATAATGGTTTCCAATAAATCTGAAATAGAAGTGGATGAAGAACACGGTGTCGAATACATAGAAGCATCCAATATAGTTGATATGGAAAAAGCAAAAAGAGATAGCTTTATAGCATGGTTAAAAAGATACAGGGATGGAGATGATTGAGGAAAAACACGAAAAAATGAAGGATATAATAGTTTTCGCCATTAAACTTTCTGTCCTGTCCCTGGTTCTTTATGCCATATCAAGAAGCTTTAATTTCTATCCATTCCAGGAGTTTACCGCACAAAGGATATATGACTTTTTGGTTCTAGTCGAAAGTTCTGCAAGTAGAGAAGGGACAAGAATAGTGATCAACGAATTTAATTTTATAATAACAGAAGACTGTACAGCGTGGAGGGGTATGTTCTTCTTTTTTGCATTGGTTGCTTCTTCGGGAAAGAGTGTTTTAGATGTATCTAAAGGCATATTAGTGGGTATACCCGTACTTTACTCGTTGAATCTCCTGAGAATAGTTGCTTTGATGTTTACACTTCCAATAGCTGGGCCAGCATACTACGATGTACTCCATGGAGCCCTTTGGCAAACAACTATGATACTTTTCGTGTTTTTTCTGTGGATAATGTGGACAAAAAGGACAAATTTTTTAACAAGGGAAAATAACTGATTAACTATGCCTAAAGAAAAGAACGATGAAAAGATAGTTGAAAAACTAGAAAATATTGAAGCCAAGATGTCCCATCTTGAAGACAGAGTTCTTACAAATGAACTTGATTTCCAAGAACTGAGGAGCGAAGTACAGGGCAGAAAGGATGCACCTACACCGGGAGCATTGAAGGACCATCTGGAAGAAATGGAACAAAGGCTTGAAGAAGATCTTGACGATGTTGAAAGATGGAAAGATGGTTTCGAAAATATAACAGAAAAACTGGAAGAAATCAAAAAGGAGAACAAGGAACTAAGAAATATTATAAAAAGTACTGGAGGCGGTGAGTTACCAAAGTCCTCTGAAGAAGCAGTCAAAAAGCTGAATAAACTCGAAGAGAGGTTGTCTTCACTGGAAGGACTGGAAGAGCTAGATGATGTCGAAGACCTAAAGAAAAAAACGGATGACGCCCTATCAAAAATAGAAGAAACAAAAAACCGTTTAGAGAAACTGGAAAATAAAACAAAGGGGACCGTCTCAGACGAGGATATAGAAGAGAATATATCGATGATAGAAAACCTGGAGGGGAGGTTGGAAGAACTTCAGTCCGAGGAGAGTGAACTGAGGGAAAGTCTGGAAGATGTTAA
>SL_8KL_010_SEDDRAFT_10000127_pt1 | contig 61232 bp, 65 predicted proteins | sample SodLakKL_010_SED_4_FD_11160 | JGI IMG/M metagenome (IMG submission 11160)
GGCATCGGCGGGGCGATCATCGAGCACGGCCGCCTCATCCGCGGCGCGCACGGGGCCGCAGGCGAGTTCGGCCATATGAAGATCGCCAAAGACGGGCCGCTCTGCGGCTGCGGCAAGCGGGGCTGTCTCGAGACCTTCGCCGGCAGCCGTGCGATGCATAACCGCGTAAAGGCCTTGAAGGATGACTACCCGGGCAGTGCGCTGCTCGATGGCAGGCTCAACGCCGCGAAGATCCTAAGACATGCGCCGCGCGATGCGCTCGCCGAACGCGTCGTCGAGGAGGCCGCCGACGCTATGGGGCGGAGTCTTTCTTTGATCATCGGTACGCTCGACCCCGACCGCATCGTCTTCGGTGGCGGGCTCGCCGAGATTGAAAGCGACTACCTCGAGAGGATCCGTGCGCATTACGAACGCTATAGATTCCTCAATGTCACGCCCGTCTTTGAAACGGCGAAACTGGGGAATGATGCCGGTATATACGGCGCGATGGGGCTTTTACGCAATGATTGAGATCATAAAGAGCGGATTCGAGGAGAACACGTATGTCCTCGTCGATGACGGCGAGGCCGTCATCGTCGACCCCGGGTCGAACGCGGAGGAGGCGCTGGATTTCATTGAGAAAAAAGGCGCTACCCTGAAGGCTTACTGGTTGACGCACGGCCATTTCGACCACATCAGCGGTCTCGGCGCCTGCCTCAAACGCATTGATGCGCCCGTCTATATCCACGAGGCCGAACGCCATAAGCTCTTTGACGGCTCGGCCAACCTTTCAGTCTATATGGGCGACGACTATGCGCTCAGTGATGCCGCCAAGGTGAGAAGCATCGTCCATGACGACGCCTTGACGCTCGGCGACGCCACCTGGTGCGTCGTGCACACCCCCGGCCACGCCGAGGGGGCGGTCTGTCTTCATCAGGACGGCGTGCTGTTGAGCGGCGACACGCTCTTCAAGGGCGGCGTCGGCAGGACGGACCTTCCGGGCGGCGACCCCGGAGCGCTTGAATCCTCGCTGCATTATCTGATAGAGACATTCAGGGGCGATACCTCAGTCTATCCCGGGCACGGCCCGCCGACGACGATCGCTGAAGAAAAGCGCCATAACCCCTTTCTATGAAGGCTACGGGAAGTAGCCTTTTTTCACGGGGGATTTTTAGCACTCACCACTTGACAGTGCTACGACCTTCGTTTATAATACCATTAGCATTCGGAAAGGTCGAGTGCTAAAAGAGGTGAAACCATGTTGACGGAGCGCCAGAAACAAGTGTTGAAACTGATTGTCGAAGAGTTTGTGCGCACCGCGGAACCGGTAGGGTCGCGGGCGCTTTCAAAGCGTCTGAATTTTTCATCGGCGACCATCCGCAACGACATGGCCGACCTCGAGGAGGGCGGTTATCTCGAGAAGACGCATTCCTCGAGCGGACGCGTCCCCAGCGAACAGGGCTATCACTATTATGTCGAGATCCTCATGCATGAAGGGGTCGACACGTCGCTGGACCTCACGCTGATCGACGACCTCTTCGAGAAGGACATGACCCGCGATGAAACCATCGAGCGGGCGATTGACCTGCTTTCGCAGCTGACGAACTACACCTCCGTAGCGCTCGGTCCGACGGCGCACAACTCCCGCGTGAAGAAGATCGAGATGATCCCCCTCTACGGGGAGCTGAGCGTGCTCGTCATCGTGACGAACCTCGGACATGTCGAGAGCAAGAACATCACCCTTCCCAAGGGCACGGACACTGAAGAGCTCAAGCACATCATGCAGATCCTCAACGACATCCTCTACGGCGTGCCCATCTCGCAGGTGTCTCAGAAATTGCGCTACGATGTGGACCATCAGAAGATCAAGGAGCTGCTCGCCTACAACAAGCAGATCATCGACGCCTTTTTAGACGCCTTCAGCCGCTTCACCAGAAGCAAGTTCTATCTCTCCGGCCAGTCGAACATGCTCTATCAGCCGGAGTTCAAGGACCTCGATCGGGTCAGGGAGCTGATGAATTTCTTCGAACGCAACGACATCCTGCGTCTCATCGAGCACAGCTCCTCGAACGGCGTCACCGTGCGCATCGGACGGGAGAATCAGATCAACGCCATGAAGGACTGTTCGGTCGTGACCGTGCCCTACGAGCTCGACGAGGGACAGAAAGGCACCATCGCGGTCGTCGGTCCGACGCGGATGGAGTACCGGAAGGTCATCCCGCTCCTGCAATATCTCGCCCAACACCTTTCAAAGCTATAGAGGAGGCATGCCATGACAGAGAAGAAGCGAAAATCCACTGAGGAGGAATCCGCAAAACAAGAGACAGGAGAAAAAACGGAGGAGCCTCAGGAGGAGACGAAAAAAGACAAGAAGGAAAAGAAGAAAGAAAAGAAGGAAGAGAAGAAACAGCGCAAGGAGGACGAGAAGATCGAGGAACTCAAGGAGGAGAACGCACAGCTCAAGGAACAGATCCTCCGCAACCAGGCGGAGCTCGAGAACTTCAAGAAGCGCATGCGCGAGGAACGCATCAAGGACCGCAAGTTCGCCAACGCCGAGTTGGTGAAGGGGCTGCTCCCCATCCTTGATAATTTCGATCTCGCGCTCGAGCGGGAGAGGCAGAACGAATCATTGCAGGCATCCCTCAAAGGCTTCGAGATGATAAAGCGCGATCTGTTCAAGACATTAAAGGACGCTGGTCTTGAGGAGGTCGAGGCTCTCGGGGAGCCTTTCGACCCGACCTATCACCAGGCAGTCAGCACGGAGGCGCGCACTGACTGTGAAGAGAACACCGTCCTAGAAGAGATGCAGAAAGGCTATCTCTTCAAGGACCGCTTGCTGAGACCGGCCATGGTCAAAGTGAGCGTCGTCCCCGAAGAAGATTCCGAAAATGAAGAAAATACCGCCAGTGAAGAAAAAGGAGAGTGTTGATCAATGGCTAAGAAAATGATCGGTATCGACCTAGGCACCACCAATTCATGCGTCGCTGTCATGGAGGGCGGGGATCCCAAGATCATCCCCAACCCTGAAGGCGGACGCACAACCCCGAGCGTCGTCGCATTCAAAGATGAAGAGATCCAGGTCGGCGACGTCGCCAAGCGACAAGTCATCACCAACAAGGACACAGTGACGTCCATCAAGCGCAAGATGGGCAGCAAGGAAAAGACCAGGATCGAGAGTAAGGACAAGTCATATACGCCGCAGGAGATCTCGGCGATGATCCTTCAGCACCTCAAGAAGTCGGCTGAAGAGTATCTCGGCGAAGAGGTCGAGGAGGCCGTCATCACTACGCCGGCTTACTTCTCCGACGCGCAGCGTCAGGCAACCAAGGACGCCGGCAAGATCGCCGGACTCGAGGTCAAGCGCATCATCAACGAACCGACCGCCGCGTCCCTCGCCTACGGACTCGACAAGGAGGAAGGCGACCAGACCATCCTCGTCTACGACCTCGGCGGCGGCACCTTCGACGTCTCCATCCTCGAACTCTCGGAAGGCACCTTCGAAGTCATCGCCACCGCCGGCAACAACAAGCTCGGCGGCGACGACCTCGACGAGCGCATCATCAAGCACCTCGTCAGCGAGTTCAAGCGCGAGCACGGCGTCGACCTCAAAAAGGACAAGATGGCGCTCCAGCGCGTCAAGGACGCTGCGGAGAAAGCGAAGCGCGAGCTCTCGAACGTCACATCGACCTCGATCTCGCTGCCCTACATCACCGTCGGCAACGACGGCCCGCTCCATATGGACACCACATTGACCCGCGCAAAATTCAACGAGCTCACCGACGACCTTATCGAGAAGACGCGCGAACCCATCAAGCGCGCCCTCAAGGACGCGGATCTCTCCGCGAAGGATTTGCATAAGGTCCTCCTCGTGGGCGGTTCGACCCGCATCCCCGCCGTGCAGGAGATGATCAAGAAAGAACTCGGCAAGGAGCCCTCCAAGGGCATCAATCCCGACGAAGTCGTCGCGCTCGGCGCCGCAATCCAGGCAGGCGTCCTGCAAGGCGATGTCAAGGACGTGCTCCTGCTCGATGTCACGCCCCTCTCTCTCGGCATCGAGACGCTCGGCGGCGTCTTCACCAAGCTCATCGAGCGCAACACCACCATCCCCACCAGCAAGTCGCAGATCTTCTCCACGGCGGAAGACAATCAATCCGCCGTCGACATCCACGTCCTGCAGGGTGAAAGGCCGATGGCCAATCAGAACAAGTCCCTCGGCAAGTTCCAGCTCACCGACATCCCGCCCGCGCCGAGAGGCGTCCCCCAGATCGAAGTGACCTTCGATATCGACGCCGACGGCATCGTGCACGTCACCGCCGAGGACAAGGGCACCGGCAAGAAGCAGAACATCACCATCAAGAACCAGGAAGGCCTCACCGAAGAAGAGATCGACCGCATGGTCAAGGAGGCCGAGGAGAACGCCGAGAAGGACAAGGAGCTCAAGGAACAGGCCGAGCTCAAGAATGAAGCCGACCAGCTCGTCTTCCAGACACGGAAGGCCATCAAGGACCTCGGCGACGACATCGACGAGAACGAGAAGCAGGACGCCGAGGAGAAGGCCGATGCGCTGAAGAAAGCGATAGAGAACGACGATATCGACGATATCAAGGCGAAGAAGGAAGACCTCGAATCCGTCGCTCAGCAGCTCGCCTCGAAAGCCTACGAGAAAGCGCAGCAACAACAGCAGCAACAGGACCAAGGCGACGAGGAAGCAAGCGAATCGGATTCCGACGATGACGACGTTGTCGACGCGGACTACGAAGAAGTGGACTAGACACGATGCGGGCCGTGCGCCCGCATCGCCTGAAATCGAGGTGAAAGCATGAGCAAACGAGATTACTACGAAGTCCTGGGTGTCGACAAGAATGCGTCGAAGGACGACATAAAACGCGCCTATCGCAAACTGGCTCGAAAATATCACCCCGATGTCAGTGAAGAAGAGAACGCAGAAGAGAAGTTCAAGGAGATCCGTGAAGCCTACGATGTCCTGAGCGACCCGCAGAAGCGCGAACAATACGACCGCTTCGGCCACTCCGCCAGCCAGCAGGGCCAACAGGGCGCTGGCTTCGGCGATTTCACCGGCGGTTTCGGGAATTTCGATTTCGAGGATATATTTTCACAGTTCTTCGGTGGCGGCGCCCGCGGCGCGCAGCGGCAGAGAGCCCGCAAGGGCCAGGATATCCAGAAGCGCATGCGCGTGAGCTTCAAGGACGCGGTCCACGGCGCGAAGAAGAAGATCCGCACCAGAGTGTTCGAGGACTGCGAGTCCTGCGGCGGCAGTGGTGCGGAGAGCCAGGATGACATCGATACCTGTCCGAAATGCAACGGCAGGGGCAGCGTGACCGTCGAACAACAGACCATCTTCGGCCGCACGCGGACCGAGACCGTATGCCCTGACTGTCAGGGCACCGGCCAGAAGATCAAGAACGCCTGCAAGACGTGCAAGGGCGAAGGCACCGTCGCCAAGGACAAGACAGTCAATGTCAACGTCCCGGCCGGTGTGGATACGAACCATCAGCTCCGCATGCCCGGCTTCGGCCATAAGGGCGTCAACGGCGGCCCGCCGGGAGACCTCTACATTGTCTTCGAGGTCGAAGAGGACGATGTCTTCAAGCGTCAGGGCGACGACCTCTACATCGACATCCCCATCACCTTCACGCAGGCCGCGCTGGGCGATGAGATCACCGTCCCCACGCCTTATGGCAACGTGAAGCTCAAGATCCCCTCCGGCACCCAGTCGCACAAGAAGTTCCGCATCCGCGGCAAGGGCATGCCGAACCTGAGAAGCAAGCGGAACGGCGATCTGCACGCCATCGCCAAGGTCGTCACCCCGACCAAGCTGAACAAGAAACAAAAAGAGCTGCTCGAGAAACTCTCCAAGACCGACCTCATGCAGAGCAGTTCGCTCTGGGACAAGATCAAGTCCAAGTTCACCCAATAAAAAAATGGCCGCGATATCGAATGATGATATCGCGGCCTTTGTCTTTATTCTTCCTTGTCGAGAAGATATGCGTGGATCTTGCGGGAGATGGCGTCCGGCTTGTCGAAGAGCACGGCGTGGCCGGCCTCTTCATAGCGGACGAGCTCGACGTCGCCGGGCAGCCAGGATTTGTTGTTTTCGGCGGTCGATACGGGCACGACGCCATCGTCCTCTCCGTGGATGATGAGGACAGGCTTGTCGAGCTTCTCGATCTCACCGGTGCCTTCCACGACGCCGTTATGTTCATCCGTGATGTTGAAGGTGCCGATCGCATAGTTGACATCGGCCAGGTTGCGTTGGTTCAAAAAAGCGTCGACGTACTTGGTCATGCGGGCCTCGTTCGGCTGTCTATGCGTATAGAGGCCTTTTTCGAGAATCTTGGCGATCAAGCGTCTGGCTTCTCGTTTCCTGAGCCGCTCGACACCCTTGACGCTCTTCTCGATCTCTTCCTTCGTTTCGAGGTATCTGCCCTTGATGAGACCGAAGAGGTATTGTTTGCGGGAGGGGAATCCCTGCGCGCTGCCCGAGCCGAGAAGGACGAGGCGGTGGACCTTGTCGGGATAGTCGAGCGCGAAACGCATCGCGACATTGCCCCCGAGGGACCAGCCTGCGACCGATGCCTTATCGAGCTTGATCGCATCCGTGAAGGCGGCCAGGTCGTCGACGAAATCCTTGAGGCTTTCGACGGGGTTCTCGTATGTGGATTCACCGAAGCCTCTCAGATCGACGGCGTAGACCGTGAAATCATCGCTCAGATAGTTCATCAGCACATCCATGTTCTCGGAACTCGTCATGTTGCCGTGGATGAGGATGAGAGGGTGGTCGCCGCCGCGCTTGATGCGGAAATACATCTTTTCTCCGTTCGGTAGCTTGGCTTTCTTTTCTTCGTAGAATTTCATTGCGTCACACTCCTCATGGTCGTTTTCGTATCTAATATCATTCTATCAGACCTGAAGGGCATATTCAAATATTAACGCGCCGGGAAAGGCTTGCGCCGATGCTCGGCATGATTTACAATAAGAATGATTGCAAAGGAGGAGTGCGACATGGAAAAAGAGACAGCCTACACAGCGGACCAGAAGAAGATGGAGGAGAGGCTCTACAGCCGCAACTTCACCAAGGGCGGTTTCGACCTCAATCCCTTCGTCTCGTTCACAGCGGGAATTCTGGTGCTTATACTCATCATCTACGCCCTGATCGCGAACGCCGGCCTCTTCGGCCTTCAGCCGGCGGATGAGACCTTCCACAGCGTCCGGAGCTGGGTGACGTCGAACGCCGACTGGGTTTTCATCTTCGCGACGAACTTCTTCATCGTGCTGGCGATATTCCTCGCCTTCTCGAGACTCGGGCGCGTCCGTCTCGGCGGCATGCAGGCGAAGCCGAGATTCTCCAATTTCGCCTGGTACTCCATGCTCATGAGCGCCGGCATGGGAATCGGTCTCATGTTCTGGGCCGTCGGGGAGCCCCTGACGCATATGAACGAACCCGGGCCGATCTTTCAGGATGCGGACGGGCCTGTCTCGGCGATGGCCTCGACATTTTTGCACTGGGGCCTTCACGCCTGGGCGATCTATGCGATCATGGCGCTCGCGCTCGCCTTCTTCGCTTACAACAAGAAACTGCCCCTCTCACTCCGTTCCATCTTCTATCCCATCTTCAAGGAACGGGTCTACGGCAGGCTCGGGGATTTCATCGACCTTTTCGCCGTGCTCGCGACGCTCTTCGGCCTCGCGACCTCGCTCGGCCTCGGGGTCCAGCAGATCAACAGCGGCCTCGGCCAGCTGACAGGTATCGAGGTCTCGCCCGTGATGCAGGTCGTCATCATCGCAGTGATCACCGCGATCGCGGCGGTCTCCATCATCTCCGGCATCGACAAGGGTGTGAAGAACCTCTCGAAGATCAACATGAAGCTCGCGCTTCTCTTCATGCTCGCCCTTTTCCTCCTCGGCCCGACGCTCTATATCGTCAGGCTCTTCGCGAGCTCCTTCGGAATGTATCTGAGCGATCTGCCTCAGGCGGCGTTCTTTTTGACCCTTACTGAAGGCGGCGCCCGCGAATGGCAGGGCTCATGGACGATCTTCTATCTTGCCTGGTGGATCTCCTGGAGCCCCTTCGTCGGCATGTTCATCGCCAGGGTATCCTGGGGAAGGACCATCCGTGAATTCATCATCGCCGCGCTTTTAGTGCCCTCCCTGCTTTCCTTCATCTGGCTCAGTGTCTTCGGCGGGGCGGCGTTCGATGTCGATGCGGCGACTGGCGGGAGGCTGTTCGCCCTCGTCGGCGACAATCTCCCCGGCGCGCTGTTCGAGCTTCTGAACCTGATCGACATCCAATTCCTGCAGGGGCTTGTATCGGTGCTCTTGATCATCCTTGCGACGGCGATCGTCATCTTCTTCTTCATCACCTCCAGTGATTCCGGCTCCATCGTCGTCAACGCCATCGCCAGCGGCGGCAAGACAAAGACGAGATCCCGCCAGCGTGTGGCGATCGCGGTGGTCGAAGGCGTCATCGCCGCGCTGCTCATCCTCATCGGCGGCGAACGTGCGCTACAGACGCTTCAGGACGCCGTGATCGTGACGGGACTTCCTTTCGCCATCATCCTGGTGATGATGAGCGTCCTTTTGCTGCGTGCGTTGCAGACGACGTACAAGCGCCAGGAGCATCTTAGGGAGAAGCGCCGCATCAGAAGCATCATCGAGATGGAGCACGACCTCATCCCCGAGGGAGACCCCGGTTCGGAAGGGTGATCGCATGCAGCGCTATTTTCTAAACCGTCCACTAGGGACGCGTATTCATATAGAGGAAGCGGATGTCATCCATCACATCAAGGACGTCATGCGCATGCAGAAGGGCGAGGAGATTGTTCTCTGCGACAGCGAGGAGACGTGCTATGCCGCGAGGATTGACGCGATCGGCGCCTCCCGCGTCGTCTGCGAACGCCTCTACCGCGTCAAGACGGCGAAACACCCCCTCGATATCACGCTGGGCATGGCGCTCGTGCGCAGGGTGCCTTTCGAATGGACGCTTGAGAAGGCTGTCGAGCTCGGCGCTCGGGCCTTCATCCCCGTTGAATGTGCGAGGAATGTCGTCCGCCTCGATAAGAAGGCAGAGAAGAAGCACGAGCGCTTCAATCGCATCGCGAAGGAGGCCGCCGAGCAGTGCCATCGGGACGATGTCATGACCGTCCATCGCGCAAGGGCGCTCGATGAGATTGATGCGGAGGCGTACGACCATGTCCTCTTCGCCTATGAGGAAGAGTCGGAGGCGACTCTGAAACATATTCTAAGCCCCATTGAAAAGCGCGCCCGCATCCTCGTCCTCATCGGCCCGGAAGGCGGATTCACTGAAGAGGAAGCCGCCATGCTCGTTTCCAAAGGGGCGCAACCTTTCTCCTTAGGGCCGCGCATTCTCAGAAGCGAGACCGCCGCGGTCTATTCTTTAAGCGCTATGAGCTATGAAAGCGAGTTGAATCATTCATGAAGGTCGCCTTCAGAACACTAGGCTGCAAAGTCAATCTCTATGAGAGCGAGGCACTCAAGAACGCCTTTCATGCGCGGGGTTTCGAGACCGTCTCGGGTGAGGGCGCGGATGTCGTCATCGTCAACACCTGCACGGTGACCCATTCCAGCGCGGCGAAGAGCCGCAAGGAGATCCGCCGGGCGACGCGGAGGAACCCGGACGCCGTCGTCGCGGTCCTCGGATGTTATTCACAGCTTTCAAAGGAACGTGTCGAAGCGATCGAGGGTGTCGATATCATCATGGGCACCGCCGACCGCGGTCGGCTCATCGACTATGTCGAGCAGGCGCTCAAGAACAAAACGACAACCGTCGATGTCAAGGATTTCTCCCATCTCGGCGGTTTTGACGACCTCTATCTCGAGGCGTATTCCGACAAGACCCGTGCGTTCTTGAAGATTCAGGACGGCTGCGATCAGTACTGCAGCTACTGCATCATCCCCCGTGCGAGAGGTCCCGTCCGCTCGCGGGCGACCCGCGACGTCCTCGCTGAAGCAAAGCGCCTCGTTGCGAACGGTTTCAAGGAGATCGTGCTCACAGGCATCCACACCGGAAGCTATGGCAAGGACCTGCCCGACACGACATTCCACGGGCTGCTCGATGCACTTAGAAACATCGACGGCCTCCAGCGGCTGCGCATCTCCTCGATCGAGATGCATCAGATCGACGAGGCGCTGCTTGCCTTGCTTGCGGGGGATGATACGTTCGCCCCGCACCTTCATATCCCGCTTCAGCACGGGAGCGACAGGATCCTCAGGCGCATGCGGAGGCGCTACAGTGCTTCAGAATATGAAGCGATGATTGAGAAGGTCCGGCACTATCTCCCTGACGCGGCCATCACGACGGATGTGATGTGCGGCTATCCCGGTGAAGAGGAGGCGGACTTTCAAAAGACGCTCGAACTCGCCGAGCGCGTCGGATTCTCCGAGATGCATGTATTCCCCTATTCAGCGAGGGAGGGGACGAAAGCGTATGATGAGAACCTGGAATCGCCGATCGCGCCGGAGGTGAAGAAAGCCCGCGTTAAGACGCTCCTTGCGCTTAACGAAAGCCTTGCCGGAGCGTATAGGGAGTTCCTCCGCCATAGGCGGAAGCCGCTCGAAGTGCTCATCGAGCACTGTGAAGCGGGGATGTGCCGGGGCCATACGGGGGAATATCTCTATGTCGAAGTCGAACATGACACCCGCGAGAACACTATGATGCGTGTCACGCTAGAAGACGCCGCCTACCCCGTCTCGCGGGCCTTTGCACTTGAAACCGGCCCGAAACGCGGGTGAGACGTGATAGCAGCCGTGCTGTTCACCCGGAAAAACAATAAAAACACCGTCGTCAGCCATAAAATCCTTTACATCGCGCGCATTTTTTGGTAAGATTACTATAGATTTTTAAGGAATTCACCGTTGAGCGGAAGGGAGGGAAACCTCACATGGCCAAAACAAAAACTGTTGTGCGCAACAACGAGTCTCTTGATAGCGCGCTGAAACGTTTCAAGAAGAATGTTTCACGTTCGGGGACCCTTGCGGAAGCGAAACGTCGCGAATATTACGACAAACCCAGCGAGATCAAGAAGAAACAGAAGAAAGAGCGGAACAAGAAATAGGACATGAATATAAGCGGTGAAGACACTTTCGCCGCTTATTTTTTCACTCCGCACACAGCCCTTTGTATGCTATAATATAAGAAGGGCTTATTTTTTGAAAAAAGGAGTCGGATTGCTTGGAGCTTATAAAACTCGATATCACGTTCAAGAACATCCATACATTCAGCGCCATCATCGGTGTGAACGACCGTCACCTGGATGTGCTGAACCGCCTGTTCGACACCACGATCTACACCAAGGGCGAGACGATCAAGATTCCTGCAGAGGACGAAGCCATCAAGGAGCGGCTCGAGGACACGTTCTTCGTGCTCATCCGTCTCGTCGACGGCGGCATCTCCATCTCCGAGCGCGATGTCATCTACGTCGCCAAGCTCGTCGAGGAGATGGACAAGGAGCGGATCGTCGAGCATTATGTCGAGCAGGTCGAGATCACGAAGACGACGACCGGCAAGCCGATTTATGCGAAGACCATCAATCAAAAGACGTATCTTGAAGCCATAGAGCAAAACGACCTCGTCTTTTCAACCGGTCCGGCCGGAACCGGCAAGACGTATGTGGCGATCATGCATGCGGTCGCGAAGCTGAAGAACGGCGACATCGACAAGATCATCCTCACCCGTCCGGCGGTGGAGGCCGGGGAGAGCCTGGGCTTTCTGCCCGGCGACCTCAAGGAGAAGATCGACCCTTATCTCAGGCCTCTATACGATGCGCTCAATGAAGCGCTCGGCGTCAAGCAGACCGACGAGCTCATCGAGAACGGCGTCATCGAGATCGCACCGCTCGCCTATATGCGGGGGCGCACACTCGAGAGCGCCTATGTCGTCCTCGATGAAGCCCAGAACACCACGAAGGGCCAGATGAAGCTCTTTCTTAGCCGTCTAGGGTTCCATTCCAAGATGGTCGTCACCGGCGACCTCACCCAGACGGACCTTCCGAAGCATGCGGAAAGCGGTCTGACGCACGCCATCAGACTTTTAGAAGACGTCCGCGGCATCGCGGTCATCCGGTTCGAACGCATCGATGTCATCCGTCATCCACTCATCCAGAGGATATTGGAGCGATATGAAGATGAAGATTAATGTGATCAATCAGTGCAACGAGGAGAACCACGGCCCCTTCATCCAGAAGATCCTGAAGAAAGCCTACAAGATGATGGGCGTCAAGAAGAAGCTCGCGCTCAATGTCATCCTTGTGACCAACGACTATATGCGCGAGCTCAACAAGACCTACCGCGGGCGGGATGCCGTCACGGACGTACTGACCTTCCCGAGCGAGCTCAAGGACGAGCTCGGCGATGTCTTCATCGCCCTGCATGTAGCGTATGAACAATCGAGAGGCTACGGCCACACCTTCAAGCGCGAACTGGGATTCCTCGTTGTGCACGGCTTTTTGCACGCTCTAGGATATGACCATGATTCGGAGGAGAAGGAACACGTCATGTTCAATCTTCAGGAGAAGATTCTCAATAAGATGAAACTCTACAGATGAGGTGAAATAATGGACCAGAAACTCAGCAAGGCGGCGCAAGACGCGCTGAAAAACGCCTATGTCCCCTATTCGGACTTCCCCGTCGCCGCGGCCCTGCGCCTCGCGGACGGCAGGATCATAACGGGCGTCAACGTGGAGAACGCCTCCTACGGCTTGTCGAACTGCGCCGAGCGGACGGCGCTCTTTTCCGCCTACGCCGAAGGCTACCGGAAAAGCGATATCGTCGAAGTCGTCGTGACGACGAAGAACGAATCGCTCGTCTCGCCCTGCGGCGCCTGCCGGCAGGTCATGAATGAGCTCGTCCCCGCCGATGCGTTAGTGCACATGGTCGATGCGACGGGCGATGTCAAGACACTTGCCAACCATGAACTTCTTCCCTACGCGTTCAGCGAGGAGGAGCTCCCGGAGTGAAATCCGGATTCATTGCGCTGATCGGCCACCCCAATGTCGGCAAGAGCACGTTCTTGAATCAGGTGCTCGGCGAGAAAGTGACCATCACCTCGACGAAACCGCAGACCACGCGCAACACCATCCGCGGGATCTACACCGACGATGAGGCGCAGATGGTCTTTTTAGACACCCCCGGCATCAGCAAGCCCAAGCATGAACTCGGCGCCTACATGCGCCGGACGGCGTTCAAGTCTCTTGAAGCGGTCGACCTCGTGCTGCTCATGGTCGATGCGCTCGATGACAAGCGCCCTTTTGATGAGAAGCTGCTCGAACGCATCAAGCAGATCGACACTCCGATGTTCCTCATCGTCAACAAGATCGACGCCGTCAGGGATTTCGATCGCCTGAAAGCCTATGTCGAGCGCCTCAAGAAATTATACGATGTGGATGAGGCCTTCCTCATCAGCGCGAAGGAGGGCTGGCACACCGACCGATTGCTTTCGGATATCAAGGACGGCCTGGAAGAAGGGCCCGCCTATTATCCGAAAGAGTGGAAGACGGACCAGCCGGAACGCTTTGTCATCGCGGAACGCATCCGCGAGAAAGTGCTCGAGTTCACACACGAGGAGGTCCCGCACAGCGTGGCCGTGATCTTAGAGAGCCTCGAAACGGATGATGCGCACGAGAATCTTCTGAATGTCTACGCCAATATCATCGTCGAACGTCCTTCGCAGAAAAAGATCGTCATCGGCAAGGGCGGGGAGATGATGAAGAAAATCGGCACCGCGGCGCGGAAGGACCTCGCCGACCTCCTCGGCAGCAAGATCTATCTGGATCTCCACTGCAAGGTCATGAGGGACTGGCGCCACAAGCAGCAATCGCTCAGACACGTCGGCTACAAGGACGAGTGAGCGCGATGAAAGCCTATATCCTCCGCACCATCGAATACAGGGACACCAGCCGGCTGCTTTATGCCTATACCGAAGACGGCGTCAAAAGCATGATCGCCCGCGGCGTGAAGAAGCTTCAGAGCCCGCTCGGACCGCTTTCGCAGCGCGGGCTGCTTCTGGAAGTGGACATAGGAGGCGGATCGCTGCCGACATTGAAGGATGCGCAGCTGATCGATCGCTTCGCGCCCATCAAGGAGGACATCCTCAAGTCGACGGTGCTTTCGACAGTGGAGGAGCTCATCTACTACAACGTGCACCGCGACGACGCGCATGAACGCCTCTTCGACTTCCTCATGCGCTACATCGACGTCCTCGCGCGGACCGATGCGCCGGTTGAGCTGCTCTTGGTCTTTGAGCTCAAGTTCCTGTGGTTCTTAGGCGCTGGCGTCTATCTGAAGGCGTGCCACGTGTGCGACGCGAAGGAAGGGCTTCATTATGATGCACATCAGGGCGCGCTCGTATGCGATGCGCACGCGCCAGGGAATCATAAATTATATGGAAAAGATATTTACGGGCCCTTGCGGTATTATTACTATGCGGACATCAACCGTTTCACCCCGCTTCACCCGGGAATTGATACAATCAGCAGCCTGCTTGGACATACCGATGCGCTTTACAGGATGCACCTGGGGTTCAGGAGCAAGGCGAAAACAATAGCGAAATCCCTACTCTGACTTGGAGGAATCCACATGTCACTCACAATGGAGCAACTGGTCAATTACACGAAGAACTACGGCTTCGTCTTTCAAGGGAGCGAGATCTACGGAGGTCTCGCGAACACCTGGGACTACGGACCGCTCGGCGTGGAGCTCAAGAACAACCTGAAGAACATCTGGTGGCGCCGTTTCGTCCAGGAGAGCCCCTACAACGTCGGATTGGATTCGGCGATCCTCATGAATCCCACGACATGGGTCGCAAGCGGCCACGTGGACAGCTTCACCGACCCCTTGATCGACTGCAGATCCTGCAAGAGCCGTCACCGCGCCGACCATCTGGTCGAGGCGCATGATGCATCCATAGAAGCGGACGGCCTCTCCATGGATGAACTCGAACGCATCATTAAGGAAAACGAGATCTCCTGCCCCACATGCGGCGCCTTCGACTATACGCCCATCCGCACCTTCAACCTGATGTTCGAGACCTCGCTCGGCGTGGTGGACGAGAAGGCCCAGTCCATCTATCTCCGCCCCGAGACCGCTCAGGGCATCTTCGTCAATTTCAAGAATGTCCAGCGCACATCAAGGATGAAAGTCCCCTTCGGCATCGCGCAGATCGGCAAGAGCTTCAGGAATGAGATCACCCCGAAGAACTTCATCTTCCGCACGCGCGAGTTCGAACAGATGGAGATCGAGTTCTTCTGCAAGCCCGGGAGCGAGATGGAATGGTTCGACTACTGGCTGAACGCCTCGGTCGACTATCTCGATGACATCGGGCTCGACAAGGATAAGATCCGTTTCGACGAGCACAAGCCGCATCAGCTCTCCCACTATTCCAACAAGACCACGGACATCCAGTATCGATACCCCTTCGGCTTCGACGAGCTCTGGGGCGTCGCCTCGAGGACGGACTACGACCTCTCGCGGCATCAGGAGTATTCGGAGGAGAACCTAGAATACCAGGACCCTGTGACCAACGAGAAATACATCCCCTATGTCATCGAACCCTCGCTGGGCGTCGAACGTCTCTTTCTCTCCGTCCTTGACAGCGCCTATACGGAGGAGACGCTCGAAAGCGGCGAGACAAGGATCAATCTCAGGCTCAAGCCGGCCGTTGCCCCCTACAAGGTCGCTGTGCTGCCCCTGATCAAGAAGCGTCACAGGGAGAAGGCGCAGGAAGTCTTCGGGAAGGTCGCTAAGCACGTGATGACCTTCTATGACGAAGCCGGCAAGATCGGCCGCCGTTACCGCCGTCAGGACGCCATCGGCACCCCGATCTGTCTGACGGTCGATGATGAGTCCCTCGAGGAAAATACCTTCACGCTCCGCTTCCGCGACAGCATGGAACAGATCAGAGTCAAGGAAGAGGACCTCGTCACCACCATCGAACAACACACCGCCCTCTAAGCAGGTGATTGCATGAATCAAGCCCGCCGCGGCGGCGACATCGACCGCGTGCTTGAAAGCACCGACATCATCGACTTGATCGGTGAATACACGACGCTTGAGAAGAAGGGGAAAGGCTACATGGGACTCTGTCCCTTCCATGAGGAGAAGACCCCTTCTTTTTCCGTGAGCGAGGAGAAACAGGTCTATCACTGCTTCTCCTGCAAGGCGAGCGGCAATGCGCTCACCTTCGTCAAGGACATCAAGGGATACTCCACCCCTGAAGCGGTGAAGCACCTCGCCGACCGCGCCAACATAACGATCGAGGAAAAACCCTATGAACGGAAGAACCAGAAATACTTCGACATCAACTACGCGGCGATGCAGTTCTATAAAGTCGCCCTCTCCCACACCGAAGCCGCGAAGGGCGCACGTGAATATCTGAAAAACCGCGGCGTGACCCCTTCCCTCGCAGACACCTTCGACCTCGGATACGCGCCTGATAAGAAAGACGCGCTATATCAGGCGCTTTCGAAGAAGGAGTACTTGAAGAGCGACCTCACCGACCTCGGACTTGTCCGCGAGAAGGAGAATGTCTTCGATATCTTCCGCGGGCGCATCATGTTCCCCATCCAGGACGCCGAGGGACAGGTCGTCGGCTTCTCGGGCCGCATCATCGAAGGCGGTCAGGCGAAATACATCAACAGCCCCGCCACGCCGGTCTTCGAAAAGCAGAAGGTCCTCTACAACCTCCACCGCGCCCGTCGCCCTGCGAAAGAGAAGGACCGGTTCGTGCTGTTCGAAGGGTTCATGGATGTCATCGCCGCCCACAAGGCGGGCATCGAGGAGGGCATCGCCATCATGGGCACCGCCCTCACCAGACACCATGTCGACGCCATCCAAAACAGCGCCAAGCGCCTGGTGCTCTGTTTCGACGGCGACAAGCCGGGGCGCGAGGCGACGCGGACATTCCTCGAACAGCTCAAGAAGAGCCCGTTTGAAGTGCGCGTCGCGGAGATGCCCGACGGACTCGACCCGGATGATTACATCGACAGCCGCGGCGACGAGGCGTTCAGGAAGCTGATCGATGACGCTACAAGCCGTGAAGGTTACCTCTATGAAACCTACCGGGGCGAGGCCGGTGACGACATCGCCTCGATGGATGCCTTCAAGGACCGCGTCTTCAAGCTGATCCGCCCGCTCTCGGCTGTGCAGCGGGATCATTTCCTGAAGCGTCTCAGCGAGGACCTCGATGTCTCGCTCGACACTTTGAGACAGGACTTCGAGGATATCAGACCCGCACCGCCGGCTTATTCCAAAGCGCCCGCCTTCGAGATCACGGACAAATTCCGCCGGGCCGAGCGCAGCTTCATCCATTACTTTCTCAACGACGAATACTATGAACGCCGCTTCCGGTCCGAATTCGAGGACGTCACCTACATCGACAAGGCGGCGCGGGACATCCAGTTCGAGATCTTCGAGTACTACGACTTCAACCGGCAGAGCTGCATCGTCCCCGAGCTTTTCAAGGCGTCGCTCACAGAGAATCAGCGCGCCTACTTCGACACCTATATAGATACCGAGCGCTATCCCTACAGCAACGAGGAGTTCGAAGACCTTTTGAAGGTGATGCGCGAATACACCCGCCGCAACAAGATCCGCGCGCTCAAGCAGCGCATCAAGCGTGCGGAGACTGTAGAGGAGAAGATCCGCTACAAGGAAAAAATCGACGCCATGTACAAGGAGGCCAAACATGGAAAAGGAAAAAATCGTTCAGGAACTTATTGAGCTCGCCAAATCCAAGGGCTTTTTGGAAGTCAAGGATATCGAACGCTACGTCGAAAGCGGGAGCGACCTTTTCGACGAGGTCGTCAATGAACTGGAGAAATCGGAGATCGATGTGGTCAGCGAAGAGGACATGGTGACCTACAAGGTCCCCAAGATGAGCCTTGAAGAGGACGAGGTCGATGACGAGGAGGTCGACAAGGCCGTCGCCCTGAACCTCGATTTCGCCAAGGACATCGAGGAGGAGCTCCTGCATGACAAGTCCTTCGAGAGCATCGATTCGATCAAGGTCGACGACCCTGTCCGCATGTACTTGAAGGAGATCGGCCGTGTCGAGCTTCTGACCGCCGATGAAGAGATGGAATACGCCAAGGACATCCAGAGGGCCGAAGAGGCGAAGGCGGAATACGACCGCCGGAAGGAAGCCGGCGAGACAATCGATAAGGCGTACGCCGAGAAAGTCGAGGACCTCATGTACAAGGGCGAGCTCGCGAAGAACCGCCTCGTCGAGGCGAACCTGCGACTCGTCGTCAGCATCGCGAAGCGCTATGTCGGCCGCGGCATGCAGTTCCTCGATCTGATACAGGAAGGCAACATGGGGCTCATCAAGGCCGTCAGCAAGTTCGACCACACCAAGGGCTTCAAGTTCTCCACCTACGCGACCTGGTGGATCCGCCAGGCCATCACCCGCGCCATCGCAGACCAGGCCCGCACCATCCGCATCCCGGTGCACATGGTCGAGACCATCAACAAGCTCGTGCGCACCCAGCGCCAGCTCATCCAGGAGCTCAAGCGCGAACCGCTCCCCGAAGAGGTCGCGGAGCGTATGGACATCAGCGTCGAGAAGGTCCAGATCATCCAGAAGGTCGCCCAGGAGCCCATATCCCTCGAATCCCCCGTCGGCGAGGAGGAGGACTCCAGCCTCGGCGACTTCATTCCCGACCAGGAGACGGACACCCCGATGGAGTTCACCTCGAAGGAGATGCTCAAGCGGGAGCTAGACGATGTACTCGAGACCCTCACCGACAGGGAGGAGAAAGTGCTCCGCATGCGCTTCGGGCTGCTTGATGGCCGCACGCGCACGCTTGAGGAGGTCGGGCGCGAGTTCGGCGTCACCCGCGAGCGCATCCGTCAGATCGAGGCGAAGGCGCTGCGCAAGCTCCGCCACCCCTCCCGTAGTAAAAAACTCAAGGACTTCATGGGCGGCTGATGCTCAGCCGACGACTGAGGCGCTGCCTCGACAATGTAGTCGGGGATGTGCTCTATGACATCGGCACGGACCATGCCTATCTTCCCATCGCCGCTGTCAAGGAAGGCCGCGTGAAGAAAGCCTATGCCGTCGACAACAAGCAAGGGCCCCTTGAAGCGGCGTCGCGGCACATCCGTGAAGCCGGTGTCGCTTCAAGCGTCGAGACGCGGCTTGCAAGCGGTCTCGACGGGCTCCCTGACGATGTCGACACCGTCGTCATCGCCGGCATCGGCGGCGGCCGCATCAAATCCATGCTAGAAGCCGCCGATGGCATGAATGTCCGCCGCTTCGTCCTTCAGCCCAGCACGCATCCGGAACGCGTGCGGGGGATCGTCAACGTGACCTCGCTGAAAATCGTCGACGAGGACGCAGTGGCGGATAAGAGCGGCACGCACATCATCATCGTCATCGAGGAAGGGGCGCAGCGTCTCGATGAGAAGGAGCGCCTTTTCGGCCCCGTGCTTTTGAAAGAACGCCCCGACGCCTATTATAAGAAGCTGATCGGCGAACTCGATTTTCTCAATGCGCTGCTCGAGAGGATCCCGGAGGGGAAAGCAAAAGCCATCAGGAAGAAACGGGAATATCTGAAGGAGGTCTTACATGAGTGGAATTGATATCAAGCGTTTCTTTGACGCGCGCTATCCCGAGCATCTGGCCTATGAATGGGACAATGTCGGATTGCAGATCGGCACGCTGAACAAGGCGCTCACCGGGGTGCTCACGGCCCTCGACCTCACGAAGGATGTCCTCGACGAGGCGATTGAAAAGGACACCAATGTCATCATTGTCCATCACCCAGTGATATTCAAGCCCCTGAGGCAGATCCTCACCGACGCCCACAAGGGTCAGCTCATCGCGCGCATCATCAAAAAGGACATCGCCGTATATGCCGCGCATACCAACTACGACCTCGCCGACAACGGCATGAACGACATGCTCGCACGGAAGCTCGGCCTTGAAAACGTCGATATCCTCGAATATGAGAGCGAGACGCACGGCATCGGCCGCATCGGCGATGTCGAGAAAAAGCCTCTGCAAGAGACCGTGGAATGGATCAAGGCGCGTTTGGACATGCCTTACGCCCGTCTCATCACCAAGCGGCCGAATAAACACGTCAAGCGCATCGCGATCAGCGGCGGCAGCGGCGCGCATCACATGTTCGAGGCGAAGAAGAAGCAGGCGAGCCTCTATATCACCGGTGATGTCAGCTATCATGAAGCGCACGACATGCTCGAGATGGGGCTCACCGCGCTCGATATCGGACACTACGCCGAAAAGCACTTTGCAAAGGCGCTAGCGGAAGAGCTAAGAGCCTACGGCATCGAAGCGCCCGTACACGAGAGCGAAATCGTCACCGACCCCTTCACCCTCGTATGATGCGTTCAATACGCCTTCAATGAACAAAGGACACCGGCGGGCAATCTGCCGGTGTCCTTTTAATACGCTCATTCCTAAGCGGTACGGAGCCCTCTTATGATCTTCGCCGCTTCATCGATGACGGTCCGCGCGTCCATGAGCCGCACTTCGCCGGGCCCGGCGGGGGAAGAGGTGACGTTCTCCGAGGGCAATTGGTTCCCGACTTCTTCGAAATCCGCTTCGTCATAAGCGTAATCTTCGTAAGTGACCCATCGGCGCACGCCGTTTTCCTTGATCGCCGCCTGTTCGCGCGTGCGGCCGACGACGCCGCTCATGATCTCGCTCAGATGAAAGGCGCTGCATGAAGCGAATGAAGCGCCGAGAAGGAGGATTCTCCCACCATGTTCATAGATTCGACCGATCGGCGATTCACGGCCGAACATGGGCGAGAGCGGCTGTGAGGCCGTGATGGTTTCCGCGAGGGCGCCCCTTGCAGTGAAGGAGACCGTCGGATGATCCGAGCGTAGGGTATCCTTCATGGCGAAAAACTGTACGGCGATTCTTCCCATGCCCCTAAGATGCGATGTCTCCTTGTCGAAGGCGGGGTAGTGCTCTTTGTAGCTCGCGTGCCATTTTTCAGGGAGCGGCGGATTCTTGAATTTCGCAGGGTCGGCATTGTCACCCGTATGCGCCGGCATGACGATGGTGCCGTCCTCGACGGTTTCAAGCAGCGCTTCGAGGACGGACTGTGCGGCGCCGATGACATAGCCGAGATTCGAGAGCGCACTGTGCACGAGGAGTGTATCATCCTTCTTTACGCCGACTGCTCGCAAAGCGGCGATGAGTCTCTCTTTCGTAAGCGGTGAGTCGGTCTTCTCTATGACAGCCGTTTCGCTCATAATACCTCCCGTGCCCGCGTTTCGGGCGGATTCAACGACGATTTTCTACATCCTTCAGTAAGGGGCGGTCCAATTTCAGCGGCGCAGGAAGGCCGCACGATGCTGGCGGGGATTGAAAGCGTGGACTGCCTCGCCCCTTAAAAAAACCGACGCCTGAAAAGGCGCCGGTTCTTCATATCACACTTCTATAATCGCATCGACGGGGCAGACAGGTTCACAGGCACCGCAGTCGATGCAGACGTCCTCGTCGATCACATAGATTTCTTCGCCTTCTTCGATGCAGTCGACAGGACATTCCTCAACGCATGTACCGGAAGCGATGCAGTCTTCAGTGATTCTTCTCGGCATGGTCTCTCCTCCTTACATTTGTATTACAAGCTATCTACATGTATATTCTAAGGGAAACGGCGGGCTTTGTAAACCGTTTTTCGCATGAAAGCGCTGAAAAGCGGAACTGTCACGCAGCGTGGGAAATGCGTGAACGCTTTTCCTTGTGTTTTGTGCATATTTTTCCTATAATGGATACCGTAGAAGGAGTGATGACATGGCTACATGGTTAGCGATTTTATTGATTGTATTAGCGCTCATTGTCGGCGCGGTGCTTGGTTTCTTCATCTCGCAACGCTATTTCAAGCGTTATCTCGAGAAGAATCCCCCGATCAATGAAAAAATGGTCCGTGCGATGATGACGCAGATGGGAAGAAAACCCTCTGAGAAACAGGTTCGTCAGGTGCTCAACGCGATGAACCAGCAAAAATAAAAATCACTTCGCCCGAAGTGATTTTTTTAAATGCTCATTTTCTGAAGATGTTCGCTTTCGGTTCTGTGCCGTTCTTGAGGCGCTTGATGTTCGTGCGGTGCCTGTAGAAGATGAGCGAGACACCGATCAGCGCGATAATGGGCAGCCAGAGGTCGTGCATGCCGAGCAGCACGCCGCTCAGGCCCGAGTCGTCGAAACCGACGATGTAGGTCGCGATGCATATCAGCAAGACAGCGCTGGCGCCCGAGAGCGACCCGACGCTCACATAATGCGTGAGACGGAGCCCTATCAGAAAGCCGAGCAGTCCAATGACACCGATGAGCGGTGCGTAGAAGAGAAAGATTCCGACGCTTGTCGCGACGCCGCGGCCGCCCTTGAACCGTAGGAACAGGGAGAAGATATGGCCGAGAACGGTGATAAAGCCGTAGAAGAGCGGATGAAACACCTCGAAAGAGACATCTATCCAGAATCTAGCGAGCAGGATGGTCACGCCGCCCTTGAGGACATCGAGCAAGAATACCAGCAGTCCGAGCTTTCTGCCGAGCACCCTGACCGCATTCGTCGTGCCCGGGTTGCCGGAGCCGTAATCCCTTATGTCGACGCCTTTCGTGATCTTTCCCACGATGAGCGACATAGGGATGGAGCCTATGAGATATGCGATGACGATGAAACCGATCGTGACAGGCCAGTCATAGGCGGTGAGCATGGTATCGCCTCTTTCTCTACCGTGTTACTTTGAAATTATATCACACGATGTATAAAAAATACACTACAAATCGCACCTCGCCTTTGGTATAATGAATAGACGAGTTTTGACAAAGGACGTGTCCCCATGAATGAATATTACACCGCCGAATCCATCGAAGTACTGGAAGAGCTTGAAGCCGTGCGCAAGCGCCCGGGCATGTATATCGGTTCGACCGATGCCCGGGGTCTTCATCATCTCGTCTGGGAGATCGTCGACAACGCCATCGACGAAGCGCTTGCGGGCTACGGCAACGAGATCTATGTGACCATCAGGGAGGACAACTCCGTCGTGGTCGAGGACTTCGGCCGCGGCATGCCCATCGAAGAGCATGAGACGGGCAGGAACACTATCGAGGTCATCTATTCCCGCCTTCATGCCGGCGGGAAGTTCTCCACCCGCGGCGGCTACAAGGTCGCGGGCGGACTGCACGGCGTGGGCGCCAGCGTGGTCAACGCGCTGAGCGAGTTTCTTGATGTGACCGTGACCCGCGAGGGAGAGCAGTACAACATGACCTTCAAGAACGGCGGCGCTGAAGTCACCCCGCTCAAAAAGATCGGCAAGCGCCGACGTCGCGGGACGAAAGTGTGGTTCAAGCCGGACCCGAAAGTCTTCTCGACCACTGTCTTCAACTACCAGACCATCGCCGAGCGTCTGAGGGAGAGCGCCTTTTTGATCAAGGAGCTCAAGATCGTCCTCGAGGACGAGCGCTCGAAACAGCGCGAGACCTTTCAATACAATGAAGGCATCCTCTCCTATATCGGTTATCTGAACAGCCAGAAGAAGGCCATCCACGACCCGATATTCTTTCAGGGGACGTTCGAGGACATCCGCGTCGAGGTAGCGTTCCAGTTCACCAAGTCCTACACCGACCAGGTGCTCTCCTTCGTCAACAATGTGCGCACGAGAGATGGCGGGAGCCATGAGACCGGATTCAAGACCGCTTTCACCAAAATATTCAATGAATACGCCCAGAAAGTCCAGTCCGTCAAGAACGGCAAGCTCGAGGGCGCCGACATAAGGGAGGGACTCACCGCTATCGTATCGCTTCGCGTGCCCGAGCATCTCCTCCAGTTCGAGGGGCAGACCAAGAACAAGCTCGGGACTGCCGAGGCCCGCACCGCCGTCGAGACAACGGTCAGCGAGAAGATGACCTATTTCTTCAACGAGAACCCGAAACTCGCCAGGACCCTGATCGACCGCGCCATCCGGGCCCAGGAAGCTAGGGAAGCCGCGCGCAAGGCGCGCGAGGAGGCGCGGATGGAGCGCAAGAACAAGAAGAAGGAGCCGGTGCTTTCAGGCAAGCTCGCCCCCGCCTCTTCCAAAGACACCGACAAGCGCGAGCTCTACCTCGTCGAGGGCGACAGCGCGGGAGGCAGCGCCAAGCAGGGCCGCGACCGGCGCTATCAGGCCATCCTTCCCTTGAGGGGCAAGGTCATCAACACCGAGCGAGCCCGCATCGAGGATGTGCTCAAGAATGAAGAGATCAATACCATCATCCACACCATCGGCGCCGGGCTGAGCAGCGATTTCGACTTAAGCGCCTGCAACTACAAGCGCATCATCATCATGACCGACGCCGACACGGACGGCGCCCATATACAGGTGCTTCTGCTCACCTTTTTCTTCCGCTATATGCGCAAGCTGATCGAGGCCGGCAAGGTCTTTATCGCCCTGCCGCCGCTCTACAAGATCTCCTTCAAGCAAAGTAAGAAGCAGCGCACTGTCTATGCCTGGAGCGATGAAGAGCTCCAGGAGCTCCTCGAGCACAAGAAGGACGTCTCCATCCAGCGCTACAAGGGCCTCGGGGAGATGAACGCCGAACAGCTCTACGAGACGACGATGAACCCCGAGACGCGCACGCTCCTCAAGGTCACCATCGACGACCTCGCCGACACGGAGAAGCGCATCAAGATCCTGATGGGCGACCAGGTCGAGCCCAGGCGCGACTGGATCGAATCCAACGTGACCTTCACCCAGGAAGACCACTTCGAGATAAAGGACTGAGACCATGGCCCAAAAACTTCAGGACGTCATCGACAAGTTCATAGAAGGCAAGGTGATGGATGAGAATCTCGAGGAGATCGTCAGCGACCGCTTCAGCCGCTACTCGAAATACATCATCCAGGACCGCGCCCTCCCCGATGTCCGCGACGGGCTGAAGCCCGTCCAGCGCCGCATCCTGTACGCAATGCACAACCTCGGCCTCACACAGGACAAACCCTATAAGAAAAGCGCCCGCATCGTCGGCGATGTCATCGGCAAGTACCATCCTCACGGCGACATCAGCGTCTATGAGGCGCTTGTGAGACTGAGCCAGGATTTCAAGATGCGCACGCCGCTCATCGACATGCACGGCAACAACGGCTCCATCGACGGCGACAGCGCCGCGGCCATGCGCTACACGGAAGCGCGCATGAGCCGCCACAGCGAGCATCTGCTTGCGGATATCGACAAGCATACCGTCGATTACATCCCCAACTTCGACGATGAGGAATACGAGCCCATCGTCCTGCCCGCGAGGTTCCCCAATGTGCTCATCAACGGCGCCACCGGAATCTCGGCGGGCTATGCGACCGAGATTCCCCCGCATAATCTAGAAGAGATCATCAAGGGCGTTATCGAGCGCATCGAGAACCCGAAGAGCACGGTCGAGACCATGATGGAGACCATCAAGGGTCCGGATTTCCCCACCGGCGGCATCGTGCAGGGCGAGGAGGGGATCAGGGAGGCCTTCGAGACCGGCAAGGGCCGGATCATCATAAAATCCCGCACGGAAGTCGACGACAACCGCATCATCGTAACCGAGATCCCTTATGAAGTCAATAAGGCCTCCCTCGTCCGCGCCATCGACGAGATCCGCTTGAAGCGGCAGGTCGACGGCATCAGGGAGGTCCGTGACGAATCCAACAAGGAAGGCCTCCGCATCGTCATCGACGTGAAGAAGTCCTTCGACCCGGTTGCGATCGAGAACTTCCTGCACAAGAAGACCGACCTCACAAAGTCCTATTCCTACAACATGGTCGCGATCAGTAACAAGCGTCCGGAGACGATGGGGCTTTTAGCGATCTTCGACGCCTATATCTATCATCAGAAGGAGGTCGTGACCAACCGCTCCAACTTCGACCTCCGCAAGGCCGAGAAACGCCTGCACATCGTCGAGGGCATCATCCGCATGGTCGATGTGCTCGATGAGGTCATCAAGGCCATCCGCGCTTCAAAAAGCAAATCCGACGCCCGCAAGCGGCTCATCGACAATTTCTCCTTCACAGAAGCGCAGGCGGAAGCCATCCTCACCCTGCAGCTCTACAGGCTCTCACATACGGATTTGAAGGCGCTCAAGGACGAGGAGGCCTCTCTCAAGGACAGGATCGAGCATCTGAAGAACATCCTGCAGAACGAGGATGTCCTCGAAAAGGAGATCAAGCGCGAGCTCCGCGAGGTCATCAAGGCCTCGAAGGATCCGCGGCGCACGGAGATCGAAGCCTCGATCGAACGCATAAAGGTCGCCGAAGAGGAGCTCGTCGAGCGCGAGAACGTCATGACGGCCGTGACGAAGGAGGGCTATGTCCGCCACAGCTCCCTCCGCAGCTACAAAGCCACCGCTCAGACCGAACTCAAAGAGAGCGACGCCTTCCTCTTCATCGAAGAACGTTCGAACATGGACACCCTGCTCATCTTCACCGACAAGGGGAGCTATGTCTACCTTCCGATCTTCAAGATCCCCACATGCCGCTGGAGGGAGCTCGGCACGCATCTCAACCACATCGTCCCCATCGCCGATGATGAGCGGATCATCCATGTAGAGGCCGTCCCACAGTTCGACGAGGACGCCGGATACCTCCTCTTCACGATGAAGGACAACTTCGTCAAGCTCACGCCAATCAAGGAGTTCGATGTGCTGCGCCACAATAAAGCCTTCAAGGCGCTTTCCCTCCGCAAAGGCGACGAAGTGCGCCATATAAGCCGCGTCGACGATGCGGAAAGCGAGGCGCTCACCGTCTCGGAAGACGGCGAGGCCCTCCGCTATCATCTCAGCGAGATTCCCATAACCAGCACCAATGCCAAGGGCGTCAAGGCCGCGAATCTGAAGGACGGCGACACCCTCGCCGCGAGCATCCCGCTCAAAGATTACCACGACCTGCTCGTGATCACTTCGAGGGGGACCATCAAGCGTCTCTCCCCCGATGCGATCACCCGCAAGCGGCGCACCCTCAAGGGTGAGCGTCTCTTCAAGCAGATCAGGCGCAACCCCTACCGCGTCAAGGACCTCGAGCTCATGAACGCCGCCCAATACAAAAAACGCGCGACGGTGCATGTCGTCACCGAGAAGAAGAACATCGAGCTGAGCGCCTTCACCATCAAGCGTGAGACCAGCGACGCCGGCAAGAAGCATATCCGCACCAAGGACGGCGAGCCCATCGCTATGCGCATCGACCCCGTCGAACTCGAAGAGGACGAGGTCATCGCGCCGCTTTCGACCTACGAACAAGCGCCCCGCATTAAAGAAACGCAGCAGACGCTCTTCGACGATTGAGGTGAGTGCATGCACTGTCTTGAGAACATCGATACGATGAGAATCCCCGGCGACATCATCCGCCGCTATCTCGATCTGTATCGCTTCATCGGCCGCAACAAGGACATGATGACGATCATCGACGATGATTTCTCCGTCTACGTGCAGGAGACCATCCAGACCGACGCCTACTATCTCAGCCACTACCTTTCGCTCGCTGTCACGGAGACGCGGCGCAAGCGGCTCATCAAGAAGGATATCAAGCCGCACAACAAACAGGAGCGTCTCCTTAAGAACATCAAGCAGGCTCTCCTCAAGGTCCACCGCGAGACGGAGACGTTCGACCTCCGCGCCCGCGAGCTCTACGACCTTCTCCTCTTCCTATACGAGGATGTCTCCCCCGCATCGTCGCTCACCTATGAACAAGTGAGCGACGACATGCCCACCACGCTCCTCTCGAGCGGAAAGAAGACGCGGCGGGAGGCGCTCGAGACGCTCTGCGAGCGCTACAATGAACTCAAGCGCCGCGACATGCTTGAACCAGGCTTCCTCGCGAGCAGCTTCTACGTCGACCTCGCCAATCTGAAGCCGTTCAAGGCCCACAACGAGACCATCGCCCTGTTCGCGCTCTACATCCTTCTCCTCAGCAACGACTACGCGGCGTTCCATCTGAGCAGTTTCTTTGAAAAGATCCACAAGCGCGGTCAGGATTTCTCCCAGCACCTCATCGACGCATCCCACAACTGGCGGGAGGGGCTCAGCGACACCATCGGGCTGCATCGCTTCCTTCTCGATATCGCGATCGAAGCCTACAAGGACGTCCATGAACTGCTCAGGAACTATACCTACGACCGTCAGCTCAATAAGTCCGATTATATCGAGAACACCATCTATCGCCTCAAGGAGGTATTCACCAAGGACGACATACGCCGCGTGCACCCCACCGTCTCGGATTCGACCATCGACCGGACATTGAGGCGCCTCCGTGACGAGAAGAAGATCCGCCCGCTCGGACGCGGGCGCAGCGCAAAATGGATGAAGCTCGTCCACAGGGAGGAAAAACCCATCCACGAACAACTCAATCTCAAGCTCTAAGAAGGTGAAACCGTGAAGCACATCGAAGAAAGGCTGAAACGTCTGATTCTCGGCGCTCTTAAAGACGCCTACGGCATCAGCGTCGACGCCGTCCATATCGAGACCCCCGCCGACAAGCGCCACGGCGATTACGCGACGAATATCGCCATGACGCTCGCGAAACGTCTGCAAAGCAATCCCAGGGACATCGCGGCGAACATCAAGGCCGCGCTCGCTGATGAGGGCATGTTCGACGCAATCGACATCGCCGGCCCCGGCTTCATCAATTTCTATCTGGACAAAACGCTTTATTACGACACGCTCCGCGACATCCTCAAAAAGCGGGAGTCCTTCGGGGACGGAGAGGACAAGGGCGTCCACATCAATCTCGAATACGTGAGCGCCAACCCCACCGGCATCCTGCATGTCGGCCATGCCCGCGGCGCCGCCGCCGGCGACTCCCTCGCCCGTCTTCTCAGAAAGGCCGGCTACAAAGTGACCCGGGAATTCTATGTGAACGACGGCGGCAATCAGATCATGAACCTTGCCAGAAGCGTCGAAGCGAGGTATTTCGAGCTCTTCGGCGAAGAGAAGCCCTTTCCTGAGGACGGCTATAGAGGCGGGGAGATCATCGACATCGCGAAGACGATGCGCGAGCGCTACGGGGACAGATTCCTCCATGAGGACGGTATCGATAGCTTCCGCGAGGAGAGCGTCGCCGAACTCCTCAAGGGGCTCAAACGCGACCTCGACGCCTTCGGAGTCACCTTCGACGTCTTCTACAGCGAGAAATCCCTCTATGAAACGGGCGCCGTAGAAGAAACGCGCGAAGCGCTAAAAGCGAAGGGCTACACCTATGAAAAAGAGGGGGCCCTCTTTCTGAGGACGACGGCCTTCGGCGACGAGAAGGACCGCGTCATCGTCAAGAGCGACGGCACCTACACCTATCTCCTCCCGGACATCGCCTATCACCGGGAGAAGCTCTCAAGGGGCTTCGATGCGCTCATCGACATCCTCGGCGCCGACCATCACGGCTACGTCCCGCGCCTTCAGGCGGCGCTCGAGATGTTCACGGAGGAAAGGCGCCTTGAAGTGCTGATCCTTCAGCTCGTGAAAGTGCTCCAAAACGGCGAGGAGGTCAAGATGAGCAAGCGCAGCGGCAGGACCATCACGCTCAGAGACCTCATCGAGGAGGTCGGCAGCGACGCAATCAGGTATTTCTTCGCCCGCCACAGCCTCAACACCCATATGGACCTGGACTTGGACCTCGCCATCAAGCAGACGAACGAGAATCCGGTCTATTACGCCCAGTATGCGCATGCGCGCATCAGAAGCGTCTTTGAAAAGGCCGACAATGAGGGCTATGCCTACACCGACGATATCGACACCTTCGAACACCTCGACGACGAGAGGGTCCACGACCTCCTCGCCGCGCTCGGCGCCTATCCTTCGCTCATCGAGCACGCCGCGGCGACGCGCAGCTTCCACCGCATCACGCAGTTCATCCACCGGCTCGCCCAGAAACTCCACGCCTTCTACAGCCACATCGTCATCCTCGATGAGAACGTCCGTGCGCGGAGCGAGAAACTCCTTCTGTTAGAGGCGGTGCGGATTGTGCTCAAGGATGCCTTGAATCTGATCGGCGTCTCGGCGCCCGAGAAGATGTGATGAGAGTTTTCACGGCGCGTCTTGCGTGTTATAATATAGTAAGTAACCTATGAGAGGGATGATGATATGGAACTCAAGGATTATGTGAAGACGATTCCGGATTTTCCCAAGGAAGGCATCCAGTTCAAGGACATCACACCGCTGATTGCGGACGGCCAGGCGCTTCGCTACGCTGTCAAGCAGCTGGCCGATTATTCAAGGGAGAAGGACGCGGACCTCATCGTCGGTCCCGACGCCCGAGGCTTCATCATGGGCACGCCGGTCGCCACGGCGCTCAACATCGGCTTCGTGCCTGTCAGGAAGCCCGGAAAGCTCCCCAGGAACACCTACACGGAGACATTCATGCTTGAATACGGCGAAGCGGCGCTCTCGATCCATAAAGACGACATCAAGACAGGCCAGCGCGTCGTCATCGTCGACGACCTGCTCGCGACCGGCGGCACCATCGAGGCGACGATCAAGCTCGTCGAGAAAAGTGGCGGCAACGTCGTCGGCATCGCATTTCTGATCGAGCTCGCTGCGCTCAAGGGGCGTCACCGCATCCATCAATACCCCGTTCACAGCCTGCTCGTCTACTGATAGACGCTCCGGCGTCTATTTTCTTAGCAAGGAGGTGATCCCATGAAAAGCCCGACATTCGAAGAGCTCCTCGAATATATCAAGACCTATATCACAAGGGAAGAGGACCTCGCGCGCATAAAGGAAGCCTATGAATACGCGCTCGCCCATCACGAAGGGCAGGCGCGCAAGAGCGGCGAGAACTACATCTCCCATCCGCTTTCGGTGACCTATATCCTCGCCAGCTATCAGACCGATCCGACGACCCTCATCGCCGGGCTTCTGCATGACTGCATCGAGGACACCTCCGCGACGTATGACGATATCCAGGAGCGTTTCGGTGAAGAGGTCGCCCTCCTCACCGAAGGCGTGACCAAGCTCGGGCAGTACAAGTTCAAGACCCTCGAATCCGCCGAGGAGGAGAAGCAGCAGGCGCAGGCCAAGAACTATCAGAAGATGTTGCTCGCGATGGCGAAGGACATCCGCGTCATCGTCGTGAAGCTTGCCGACCGCCTGCACAACATGCGGACGCTCTCCAACTTAGAAACCGAGAAACAAAAGCGCATCGCCAAGGAGACCCTCGAGATCTTCGCGCCGCTTGCGCACCGGCTGGGTATGTATCTGATGAAGGCGGAGCTCGAGGATACGAGCTTCAAATATCTGAACCCCGCCCAGTACCGTCTGATCTCGCAGATGATCAAGGACACCAAGCAGCACCGCGAGAGCGATCTCGAGCGCATGCAGCACAAGCTCGAGCATCTCCTCGACGACCATGATTTCGATTATAACGTCCGCGGCCGCATCAAGAACATCTATTCAGTGTACAAGAAGATGCAGACGCGGCAGAAGGAGTTCGAAGAGATCTACGACCTCCTCGCCCTGCGCATCATCGTCGACACCGTCGAGGCCTGCTATAGCGCCATCGGTGTCATCCATAGCCGCTTCACGCCGATACCCAACCGCTTCAAGGATTATATCGCCATGCCCAAGCCCAACCTCTATCAGTCCCTTCACACCTCCGTCATCAGCGAAGGCAAGATCTACGAGATCCAGATCCGCACCGAGGAGATGGACCGCATCGCCGAATACGGTGTCGCCGCCCACTGGGCCTACAAGGAGCACGGCTCGCAGGCGCCGATGACGGAAGTCGTGAGCGAGAAGCTCAAATGGTACGGAGAGCTCATCAAGTTCACCGAGGAGAGAGAAAGCGACGAGGAGGTGCTCAACCTCCTGCGCGACGACATATTCCAATCGAACGTCTATGTCTTCACGCCCGATGGGGACATCATCGACCTTCCGAAGGGAGCGACCCCCATCGATTTCGCCTTCCGCATCCACACGGAGGTCGGCATCAAGACGGTCGGGGCGCTGGTCAACGGCAAGATCGTCCCCCTCGAATACCAGCTCGAGACCGGCGACGTCGTGGAGATCAAGACCAGCAAGAACAGCTTCGGCCCCAACGACAACTGGCTGAAGATCGTCAAGACCTCCGGCGCCAAATCGAAGATCAAGAGCTACCTCAACAAGCAGCGCAAGGATGTCCTCCGCCGCATGGGCAAGGAATCCTTCGACAAGGAGATAGAACGCCGCAAGCTGAAGTTCAAGCTCGATGACAAGACGGCGCACAGATATTTCCAGGACAAGGGAATCAAGACCGCCGACGACCTCTACGTCGAGATCGGCAAGAACACCCTCACCGCCCAGTCAGCCCTTAACATCCTCTTCAAGGACGATTCCGTCAAGGAGGATAGACTGATCGACAGCATCAACCGCCAGAGCAAGGAGACGGTCGACCCCGAATCCAACATCGTCGTCGAGGGTCTCGACAATCCGTCCGTAAAGCTCTCGAACTGTTGCACGCCGATCCCGGGCGACGACATCAGGGGCTATATCTCCAAAGGTACCGGCATCGCCGTGCACCGTGCGGAATGCAAGAACCTGAACAATCTCGACGAGAACCGCTTCATCGATATCCATTGGGGCAGCGAGACGGATAAACGCTTCCACGTCAACGTCAAGATCATCGTCAACAACCGCGACAACATCCTCGCCGAGATCATCAACACCATCACCACCCACGAGGGCGCGGTCGACGAAGTGAGCGCCTCGACCAACAAACGCGGCGAAGGCGTCATCAAGCTGAAGGTAGGCATCACCCACCGCCGCGAGCTCGATACCATCATCGAGAACATCAAGAAAGTCTCCGGCGTACTCAGCATCGAAAGGTTGATGAAATGATGAAAGTGCTCATCCAGCGCGTATCAAGCGCCCGATGCATCATAGGGGGCGAGACCTACTCCGAGATCGGTGAGGGGCTTTTACTGTTCGTCTCCTTCCACAAGGATGACGATGCCTCCGCCATCGAACAGCTCGCGAAGAAGACGGCCAGACTCCGCATCTTCGAGGACGAGGAAGGCAAGATGAACCGCTCCGCCCTCGATCTGGGCAGGGAAGCGCTCTCCATCTCGCAGTTCACGCTCGAAGCCCTCACCAGGAAAGGAAACCGCCCTTCCTTCACTGAAGCCATGCCCCCCGAAAAAGCGGAGGACTACTACCATATGTTCAACGAGGCCCTCGCCCGCACCGGCCTCGATATCAAGCGCGGCAGCTTCCAATCCCGCATGGCGATCGACGCCGTCAACGACGGACCCGTCACCGTGCTCTTGGAGCGTTCCGAATGATCCGCCGGCTAAAGGAAGGGGACAGGCGAGCGGCGGTCGATTTTCTCAACCGCGAACCGGAGATGAACCTCTATCTGCTCTCCGACATCCGCAACTACGGATTCAACGGCGAGCACCGCGATGTCTACGGGGAGTTCAAGGACGGCCGCCTCCGCGCCGTGGCGGGGAGGAACCGTTCGCAGATCACCTATTACTGCGAGGACAGGGCGTTCAATGACGCCTGGGTCGATGTCTTCAACCGCCATGAGTTTTTATTCCTGAGCGCCAAGACGGACCTCATGCAGGATATCAAGCCGCACTATCCCGGCGTGCATGAAGACAGGATGGACTTCATGAAGACCACGTCCTTCACGCCCGATGAGACCATCGACTACAGCGATGTCCGCGTCCTCTCGACAAAAGAAGAGGCGGGCGCGGTCTACGACATGCTTAAGACCATTGAAGAGCTCTATACGGTCCACAAGCGTTCCAAGTCGGAATTCATCGATTATCTCTACGACAATTCCGGGGGCAACGGCACCACCGTCTATATCGAAAGGGACGGCTTTATCGTCGCGAGCGCGAGCGCCGTGTTCGAATCCGACCATTCCGCGATGATCGTCGCGGTCGCGACGCGCAAGGCCTACCGGAAGATGGGGTACGGCAAGAAGGTGCTCCATTATCTCATGGACCTCTATGTCAATCAGAAGGGCAAGACACTCTGCCTCTATTATGACGACCCGCGCGCCGAGAATCTCTACAAGCAGCTCGGATTCACCGACATCGGGCGCTGGTCGATGCTGGTGATGGACACATGATCCCGCTGCCGACGATTCATACGCCCCGCCTGATCCTGAGGCCCGTTCAAAAGGGCGACGCCGGGGACATCTTCGATTTCGCGAGGCTTCCCGAAGTCGGACCGAACGCCGGATGGGCCCCGAACAAAAGCGTCAAGGATACCGAGCAGTTCATCAAGCACGCCATGCGGAAGCGTCGCACGGGCCAGCCGGGCGTGTTCGCGGTCGTCTACAGGAAGACATCCCGCGTCATCGGCACCATCGAGGTGCACTCCCATCTCCCCCGATTCAAGGGGGAGGTCGGCATGGTGCTCCATCCCGAGTACTGGGGCAATGAACTCATGGTCGAGGCCGGAGAGGCCGTCATCGTCTACGCCTTCGAGCACCTCGAGCTCAAACGGCTCGGCTATACGCATTATGCAGGCAATCACGCCTCGAAGCGCCTCAGGGAGAAACTCGGGTTCGTCTATGAAGGCCTGGGCCGGAACTTCCTCAAGCGCTTCGACGGCAAGGTCTTCGACGCCTGCTTGAGCGCGCTCACCGACACCGATTATTACATGCGCCATCGCGAGCGCTTCATGAAGGTCAAGGAGCGGATTCATTTCAAGTGATGCGCATTGACATCGGGCCCACAAGGCACTATAATGAAGGAAACCGTTGACGGAAAGATGCGACGTGAAAGGTGTCATAGAGAGCGGTGCCCCGGCTGTAAGCACTGCACATCCATGCGACGCAGGACATTCCCGAGGGCTCTCTTGAAGCGAGTAGGGAGGGCCGTGAGGTCGCGTTAAGACCCTGAAGTGCCGGTGTTTGCCGGAACTAAGGTGGTACCGCGGTCTTTCGCCCTTAGCGTGTTTGAGGGTGATTTTTTATTTGTGAGGAGGAACAAACATGTTTCAGAAGATGAAGGGCACGTACGACATCATCAACGATATCGGCTACTATCACGCCATTGAAAAGGCCGTGCACAACATCAGCCGGCGTTTCAACTACGAGGAGATCCGCACGCCCCATTTCGAGGCCAGCGAGCTCTTCCACCGCAGCGTCGGCGAAGAGACGGACATCGTCTCCAAGGAGACCTATGATTTCACCGACCGGGGCGACCGCGACGTCACCCTCCGCCCGGAGGGGACCGCCGGCGTCGTGCGCGCCTATATCGAGAACAAGCTCTATGCGAGCAAGAAAAGCCCGCAGAAATACTACTACCTCGGGTCGATGTTCCGCTACGACCGTCCCCAGAAGGGGCGGACGCGGGAATTCAGACAGTTCGGCGGCGAAGCCTTCGGCTCCGACCACCCGGCGCTCGACGCCGAGACCATCGCCTATGCGGTGATGTTTCTCAGGGCGATCAAGCTCAAGGGCTTCAATCTCCACATCAACTCGCTCGGCGGCGACGAAAGCAAGGCGCAGTATGAAAAGACCCTGAAAGCCCACGTCAAGCCGCATCTCGGCGAACTCTGCGAGGACTGCCGGCGACGGTATGAGGAGAATCCGCTCCGCATCCTCGACTGCAAGGTCGATGCGGACCATGAAGCCATCAAGAACGCCCCCAACACCATCGAGAGCCTGACGGACGATGACACGGAGAACTTCCAGAACGTCCTCATGTACCTCGACGCGATGGGCATCGACTACACCATCGACAGCACGCTCGTGAGAGGGCTCGACTACTACACCCACACCGTGTATGAATTTCTCGCTTCAAGCGAGCTCCTCGGCGCGCAGCGCTCGATCGGAGGCGGCGGGCGCTACGATAAGCTTGTCGAACAGCTCGGAGGCCCCGCGACGCCCGCGACAGGGTTCGCCTTCGGCCTCGAACGCATCGTGCATCTTCTCAAGCACAGCGACGACTTCACCCTGAAACAGCAGGGCATCCATCTCTATCTGCTCACGATGGGTGAACGCGCCAAGCCCTACGCCCTGCGCCTCGCCCACAAGCTGCGCGCGGGCGGCATCAACTGCGAGACGGACTTTCTTGAAAAGAGCATGAAGGCGCAGTTCAAGCAGTCCGCCCATAACAAGGCGCGCTTCGTCGCCATCATCGGTGACGAGGAAGTCGAGGAAGCCGCAGTCACTTTGAAGGACCAGCGCGAAAAGAGCGAGGAGACCATCTCCGTGAACCACCTCTATGAGATCCTCAGACAACGTCTGCGCCATGACAAGAAAGGAGCATGACCCGTGCACACCCACCATAACAACGCCCTGCGTCAAGAGAACATCGGCGAGCGCGTCGTCCTCAAGGGCTTCGTCGCCAAGAAGCGCGACCTCGGCAACCTCGTCTTCATCGACCTCCGCGACAGCGAGGGCATCACCCAGCTCGCCTTCTATAAGGACAACGACCTGCGCTCCATCACCACCGGCATCAAGAACGAATACGTCCTAGAAGCCGAGGGCGTCGTCCGCGAGCGCTCCAGCAAGAACCCCGACATGCCGACCGGCGACATCGAGGTCGACGTCGATCGACTCGAAGTGCTGAACACCGCCAAGCAACCGCCGCTCCTCATCCAGAACGATACGGACGCGCTTGAAGAGACGCGGCTGAGGTATCGCTATCTCGACCTCCGCCGTCCGAAGCTCCAGGAGCTCATGAAGCTCCGTCACCGCATCACGAAGGCGACACGGGACTTCCTCAGTGAAGAGGATTTCCTCGAATTCGAGACCCCCATCCTCACGAAGTCAACGCCGGAAGGCGCCCGGGACTACATCGTCCCCTCGCGGCTCCACAAGCATACGTTCTATGCCCTGCCGCAGTCGCCGCAGATCTTCAAGCAGCTGCTCATGATCTCGGGATTCGAACGCTACTACCAGATCGCGCGCTGTTTCCGGGACGAGGACCTCCGCAGCGACCGGCAACCCGAATTCACCCAGATCGACATCGAGATGGCCTTCGTCGACGAAGAGAAAGTCCTCGATGTAAGCGAGCGCCTCATCAAGCGCATCATGAAGGACGCCCGCGGCATCGATGTGAAGACGCCCTTCCCCCGCATCAGCTATGAAGACGCCATGCGGCTTTACGGCACCGACAAGCCCGACCTCCGTTTCGGCATGGCCATCACCGATCTGAGCGCGGTGTTCAAGGATACCGCCTTCAAGATCTTCAAGGGCGTCCTCTCCGAGGGCGGCGCCATCCAGGCGATCAACGCGGAAGGCGCGGCCAAAGAGTATTCGCGAAAACAGATCGACGCGCTCGAGACTGAAGCGAAGAAATTCGGCGCGAAGGGCCTCGCCTATCTCAAATATGAAGACGGCGCGCTCGCAGGGCCGCCGGCGAAATTCCTGGAAGAAGAAGAGCTCGCCGGCGTCGCCGAGGCGACGGCCGCCGGGGAGGGCGACCTCATCCTCATCGTCGCCGATACCGTGAAGACCTCGCGACGGGCGCTCGGGCATCTGCGCAACGTCCTCGCCGAGGCGCTCGGGCTGATCGATGCCGATATCTTCGACTTCACATGGGTCGTCAACTGGCCGCTTTTCGAATACGACGAGGAGGAGGGCCGCTACCTCGCACTGCACCACCCCTTCACCCGCGTGCGCGACGAGGACAAGGACCGCATCGAAAAGGCGCCGGGCGAAGTGCTCGCCTATGGCTACGACCTCGTCGCTCAGGGTCAGGAGCTCGGCGGCGGCTCCATGCGTATCCACGAGATGTCGATGCAGCGGCGGGTCTTCGAGGCGCTCGGCATCGACGAGGCCACCCAGCAGTCCCGCTTCGGCTTTCTGCTTGAAGCGCTCGAGTACGGCACCCCTCCCCACGGCGGGATCGCCTTTGGGCTTGACCGCATCGTGATGATGCTCGGCGGGACCGACAACATCCGCGATGTCATCCCCTTCCCCAAGACACAGAGCGGACACTGCCTTTTGACCGGGGCTCCGGATGATGTCGATACGGCGCAGCTCGAAGCGCTCGCACTCAAAAAAAGCAATCATGAAAAATGAGCAATGCCGACGCATTGCTCATTTTTTTGTCTTCTTAGAAGGATCAGGAAAAGGCGAGACGTTTTGCGTTGATGGCGACGATGACAGTCGAAAGGCTCATCAGCACCGCACCAATCGCGGGAGAGATGAGGACGCCCAGTGGATAGAGGACGCCCGCCGCAAGCGGGATGGCGATGATGTTGTACCCCGTCGCCCAGAAGAGGTTCTCAACCATTTTCCTGAACGTCGCCCTACCGAATGTCAGTGCCGCTAGGACATCGCGCGGGTCGCTGTTCACCAGGATGATGTCGGCAGTCTCCGCGGCGACGTCCGTGCCGGACCCGACGGCGATACCCAGATCTGCAGCCGCCAAGGCGGGCGCGTCATTCACGCCATCTCCTGTCATGGCGGTATAGCGGCCTTCCGTCTGAAGCCGCCGCACTATTTCCTGCTTATCCTCGGGAAGGAAGCCGGCCTCGTATCCATCGAGGCCCAGACGATCCGCCACGGCTTTGGCGACGCGTTCATTGTCGCCTGTCAGCATCCTTACTTCAATGCCGCGCTTCTGAAGGGACTCGACGGCCGCTTTCGCGCTGTCGCGCACGGTGTCGCCGAGCGCTATCCTTCCGAGGGGGCGGTTTCCACGGACTACATAGACATGCGTAGCCGCCTCCTTGAGATGTCCGACATCGGTATCGGCTCCGAGTTCATGCGCTCTTGCGGGGCTGACCACCGAGACAATCTCATCGTCCACGGTGGCCTTGACACCGACGCCTTTCTCCGCCTTGAACGATGAAGAAGCGGGCACATCGACGCCCAGGTGTTCGGCGTGTTCGAGGATTCCCTGCGCGATGGGGTGCTCGGAGTGGCTTTCGACAGCTGCCGCAAGGCGTATGAGTTCATCTTCTTCAATGCCGTTCCAAGTGTCGACGTTCATGACGTTGAATACGCCTTCCGTCAGGGTTCCTGTCTTATCGAAGATGACCGTATCCACTTTTCTGGCCTGTTCAAAAGCGGTCCGGTCGCGGATCAGGAGGCCGTTCTGAGCGGAAAGCGCCGTGGAATTGGCGACGACAAGCGGAGTCGCAAGACCCAGAGCGTGCGGGCAGGCGATGACAAGCACGGTGGCCATTCTCGCCACGGCGAAGGTGGGGTCGGTGCTGATGAAAAGCCAGATGAGGAGCGTGGCGGTTCCCACCGTGATTGCGGCGGTGGTCAGCCAGCGCGCCGATTTGTCCGCGAGGTGTTGCGTCCTTGACTTGGCCGCTTGAGCATCTTTCACCATGGTGATGACTTTCTGCAGGTAGGCTTCCTCTCCGGATGTCTCCACAGCGAGTGTGAGCGAGCCTTGTCTGTTGAGGGAGCCGCCGACGGCTTTATCGCCCTGCGTCTTATGCACCGGCACACTCTCGCCGGTCAGCATGGATTCATCCACATGGCTGTCGCCGTCTTCGATGATGCCGTCCGCAGGAATGCGCTCGCCGGGACGGATCAGTATATGATCGCCCCGTTGGAGTTCAGAGATGGAGACCTCCTCCATCTCATCACCAATGATGCGTCGCGCCGTTGAGGGCATGAGCTTGGCGAGTTCATCCAGTGCGCTGGATGCACGCTCGACCGAGCGCATCTCGATGTGATGGCCCAGCAGCATGATGACAACGAGGGTGGCAAGCTCCCAGAAGAAATCATCGCCTTCCAGACCGAGCAGAGTGGCTGTGCTGTAGAAGAAGGCGACACTGATCGCCATGGCGATCAGTGTCATCATTCCTGGATTCCGCGCGGCGATCTCTTCTTTGAGACCTTTGAGGAAAGGCCAGCCGCCATAGAAATAGACAAAGGCGGAAAGCGCGAAAAGAATGACGGCTCTTCCGGGGAAGTCAAGTTCAAAGTTGAACCAATCCTGTATCATGGGGGAGAAGATGAGAATCGGTACCGTTGCGATCAAAGATGCATAGAAACGGGGGAGAAAGTCACCGTGATGACCATGATGGTCATGACCGTCATGGTCGTGATGTTCATGGTCGTCATGGTGTTGATGTCCGTTGTGATTGCGATGCCTCTCATGTTCATGGGCGTTGTTTTCATGAGTCATGATTACCCCTCCTCAGGCGTCGTTTTCGGCGTCGACGACAGCGAGTTTCTTGACATTGTAGCCCAGGGCTTCGATGGTCTCGACATAGAAATCGCCTTCACGTTGTGCGCCCGTGAAAGTGACTGTTCCGAAATGCCTGGAGGCATCGATGTCCACGCGGTCGGCGCCGTGTGCATTCATTGCGTTCTCGATGCGGTTGACGCAGCCTGCGCACTGAAAACCGTCGATGCGCATCCGCAGAATCCAGCGGCCCATAAGATCACTCCTTATCTTCTAATATAACATGACAATGTGCATCTTCTTCTGTAAAGCGTTCATGATGTGGGAATTCAAGCGATTCGGACCATGTTTCCGTGTCCAAAGCTTCAGTGACGTGCAGTCCTCCTAGAAGAAGCATTCCGCTTCCAAGGATGACAAGGATATAGGCGATCACCTTCATAAGTATAACCTCCTTTATTTTCACCTCAAGCATAACAGGGAAGTGTGAATGAATTATGAATGAAAAATGAGTGTTTCATGCGGGGAACGCGCTCGCGGATGATAGATTGAAAGTGAGGTGGTTCGATGAATGTTCTGATCCTTGAAGATGAAAAGCGGATCAACGAAATGATCACGCACTATATCTCGCAGGAGGGTCATGAGGCGTTGAGCGCCTTTAACGCCGAGGAGGCGCTGGAGCTGTTTCAGACGCAGGCGGTGGATGTCATCGTGAGCGACCTGATGCTCGAGGGCATGCAGGGCGAGGCGTTCGTCGAGGAGATACGGCATGCGAGCGATGTCCATATCATTGTGCTGACGGCTAAGACGACATTGGATGCGAAACTTGAACTGCTCAAGAAAGGCGCGGATGATTATATCTACAAGCCCTTCAGCATCGATGAGCTGCTTCTGAAGCTCAAGAACATCGAGTCCCGCATCAACGCTGAACGCACGCTCTCTTTGGAAACGCCCGCAGGTCGCCTCACACTCAAGGAGAAGACCAACAGAGTGTTTCTTGATGATGCGCGCATCCCTCTCAACAGCACTGAATACAGAATTCTCCGCTATATGGCGCGTCATGCCGAGCAGGTACTCTTAAGAGAACAGATCCTCACGGCCTGCCTTGAAGAGAGTGACGCTTTCGACCGCATCATCGACGCCTATGTGAAGAAGTTGCGTAAAAAGACCGCCCCTGAACTCATCGAGACAGTCTATGGCGCAGGATACCGCCTCCGAGGTGATAAGGATGCGTAGGTTATCCGATTATTTCCATGCCCATTTCTCGAGCGCTTTCAAAATCGCGTTCACGGTGGTGTTCATACTTGTGAACCTCACCGTGATGCTGGTGAACACCTTCTATATAAGGGACCAGATCCGCATGCAGAACGATTCGCTTGTAGAGATGGTCGAGCATCTGACACTTGTTGAGGACAACGACACTGTCATCACCTATCTGACCCACTACGGACACACACACAGGGTGTTCCTGCGCTATGAGACTCATGACGGCGCTTATGAATACGAGACCGCCACACCCCCGGAAGATTATGACAGCCACGTGGTCGAAGCCGGTGGCGAGGAGGTTGCCGACCTTCATATAGACAACGCCCAGTCGAACCTTCTCGCCGCGAATGCGACATACATCCTCGTGCTCAACGGGGTCCTTATCTTCATATACGCGATGAGCATGCTCTATTTCCATCAACGCAACAAGCGCCTGAACCGGCCTGTGCTTCAGGACCTTGCGGCCATCGAGAAGAGAATCGACGGCGAGCAGGCCGGACATGAATACCATATCTCTGATTTCCAGGATATCGATAAGGCCCTTCGTTCTGCGGCGGAGAGGAATGAAAGATTGCGGGAGGCGCATCAGAAGAGCATCCAGAAACTGGCCCATGATATAAAGACCCCTCTCACCATCCTCGAAGGAAGACTCGAAGGAATCCAGAGCGGACGCACCGAGGTCGGGGAGGAGACCATCAATGTCACAATGGAGGAGACACAACGCATCAACTCTCTTGTTGAGCGCATCATCCATTCCGATGAGGCGGAATTCGAAGGTCGCACATCCCTCACAGAAGTGATCGGCGAACGTCTACGGGCGCACCAGGGGCTGTTCGAGAAGAAGGGCGTCGCGCTCCGGTACAGTCTGGTGGAGGATGCCGAGGCGGCTTTGAGTCCTGAAGACATCAAGCGCCTCGTTGAACACCTTCTGCTCAACGCCTACAACCATGTCTCCCGGGGCGGACATGTCAGCGTCACGCTTACAAAGGACCCGGTCACTCTCACTGTCAGTGATGATGGGGAAGGCATGGACGAGCGCACACGTCGGACACTGTTTGATAGCGACCGGGACATAAACGGCGTCGGCATGCTGATTGTAAAGGATATCGTCGAGAAAGCCGACGGCGGTATCGAAATCGAGAGTGAGCCCGGAGATGGGACAGAAGTAATAATTCGTCTACATTCATAATTCATTCACACTTTCAGGGTATGATGCACCTGGAGGTGAAAAGATGAATACATTAAGGATTTCTATTGTGGCACTCGTAACGTTCCTCGTCGTGGCGGGCGTTGTCGCGTTCGGCATATTCGCCTATACCGGCTTCTCTCCGGACGCTTATCACAATTTGATGCATGGCGGGCTGTTCCCGCTTCATGCCGTAGGCATGGTCGGTTTCTGGGGTATCGTCCTCGCGATGCTGTACGCGGCTTTCAAAGAGACGAACGCATCTTCGGATGAGGACGCGGAGCGTGCAGCGAGACGCCGCTACGCAAGAGGCGATATCGACAAGGAGACATATCTGGAGATTAAACGGACATTGAGTGATAAGCAGTGAAGCGGCTTATTGCAGGCTCGATCGCCGGATTCGCGGTAATCGTGGCGCTCTTCATGTTCGTGAACCGCGACAGCGAGCCGGACGATATACTCGCTCAGCACGACGTCGAAGATGAGGATGTAGAAACTCAGGTCGAGTACTTCGAGAAGACCTCTCTCGAGATCGATGAGGTGGTGGCGAGCGTCGATGGCGAATATCTCCGTCTTGCGACGGAAAATGACCTCAAGGAGATTCCCCTCGAGGACAAGTTCTATCTCTCCTTTGCACCATACATCGACGAGACGCATCCGTGCGAGACCCATAATCTCACAACATGCCAGGCCGAGCTCGACGAAGAGACATTCGATGTCCGCATCACCGATGAGGACGGCGTGGTGTTCGAAGACACGCTTTCAACCCACGAGAACGGGTTCAAGGGTATCTGGCTTGAAAGAGACATCGAAGCGACCCTGCACATTTCATACGGCAGCTTTGAAGCCACGCGTGAGGTCGACACCTATAAGGATTCGCCCACCTGCATCACTGACATGCAGCTTACATAACACAAAGGACATGGAACTAGGAGTGCTGAAACCCCCGGCCCTGACATGCGTCCCTCAAGCAGCTACCCTGCAAAAGACGCACAACGGTCCGGGGTTTTTTCTGTTCACGTGACATCCCGCGCATTCCCAATTTGTTGACAGGGTAAAAGCCCCAGCGTATAATGAAAACGTAGCCTGGAGGAAGGCAGACCGCTCGGCTACATTGCGATGTCTACTGTGTGAAGTGCACCATGCAATGTCCAGTGCCATTCGTGAATCATAGGAAGCTGCTTTCAAAAAAACTGACGAGTGGTCTCTCTTCTTTCAGGCTATCCCTTGGGGATGCACAGTGCTGCGCAGGGGGTTGTCTTCATGAATCGCGCTCAGCCACTCCCTTTTTCAAGGGTGTCCGAGGAGTTTGCAATCCGACAATGATTTTCGAGTTCTGAAAGGGACATTCGGTATGAGTGAACGACTACAACGATTCCTCCCCCTGTACGGGGAGGATAATATCACACGTCTGAAGCAAGCGCATGTAGTGGTCGTGGGCCTCGGGGGCGTCGGCTCCCATGCCGCGGAAGCTTTGGTGCGCGCCGGCGTCGCTCATATGACACTGATCGACGGTGACAACGTGGCGCTTTCGGATTTCAACCGGCAGCTCCCGGCGTTGACGCATACCATCGGCCGCTACAAGACGGATGTTCTCGCCGAGCGCTTCAGAGCCATTAATCCAGATATCAGCGTCCGCGCTGTCAGGGATTACATCAGTGCCGATGCGATGCACTTCACCCATGCGGATTATGTCTTCGACGCCACCGACAGCATCGATGACAAGATTGCTCTCATCGCCTACTGCGTGCAGCATGACATTCCCGTGCTCACCGCCTGCGGGCAGGGGAACCGGATGGACCCGACACGCCTTAAAGTCTGCGATCTGTTCGCGACCCAGGGCGACCCGCTGGCGAAGAAACTCCGCAAGCAGCTCAGAAAGCGAGGCATAGAGACAGTCGAGACGGTGTTCTCGGAAGAAACGCCGCTCGCTGTCCATTCACCACCCGCATCGAGCCCGTTCGTACCACCGGCGGCGGGACTCGTCGCCGCCCATCATATCGTGAAACGATTGAAGGAGTGAGTGCCATGAAATCCATCGTCTTCGCAGGAGGATGTTTCTGGGGTGTCGAGGCGTATTTTAAACGCGTTGAAGGCGTCGCCGACACACGCGTCGGCTATATCGACGGCTACAAGGCCAACCCGTCATATGAAGAGGTGTGCGCCGGCAGCGGCCATGCCGAGGCAGTGGAAGTGACGTATGACGAGAACGTGATCAGCTTGAATCTTCTCCTCGAGCATTTCCTCAATATCGTCAACCCGACGGCCATCAACAAACAGGGGCCCGACATCGGCATCCAGTACCGCACGGGCATCTATAATTTCTCCCAGCGCGAGCGCCACATCATCGACGAAGTGCTCAAGGCGGAGCGGGAGAAATACGAGCGCCCGCTGCAGATCGATATCAAGCAGGAATCCACCTTCTATGAGGCGGAGGCCTATCATCAGGACTATCTGGAGAAGAACCCCAATGCGTACTGTCACGTCGACTTGAACAGTGTGAAGAACGTGAAGGAGTGACATGTCATGAAGCGCGACGACTACATAAGCTGGGACGCCTATTTCATGGGCGTGGCTCAGCTCAGCGCCATGCGCAGCAAGGACCCCCACACGCAGGTCGGGGCCTGCATCGTCAACGCCAAGAACCGTATCGTCGGCATCGGCTATAACGGCTTTCCTCACGGCATCGACGATGAAAGCTACCCCTGGGAGAGCGAAGGGGACTTTCTCAACACCAAGTATCCCTACGTCGTGCACGCGGAGCCCAACGCGATCCTGAACAGCACCGTGCAGCTAGACGACAGCACGCTCTATGTGACGCTCTTCCCCTGCCATGAATGCGCGAAGCTCATCATCCAGAGCGGCATCCGCGAGATCGTCTATGTCGAGAATAAATACCAGGAGGAGGCGAGCGTCAAGGCAAGCATGCGCATGCTTGAAGACGCCGGCGTCTCCCTGAGACAGATGCCGGCGGTGGATGTGACCTTGGACCATGCGTGAGATGTTCTACAGGCACAGACGCCTCTTCACCATCCTCGCCCTTCCCTATCTGATCCTTATTGTGTTGCTCGTCGTCCGCACGGACGCGCGGGCGTATGTGCCCGGGGACCTTGTCCCCATCGACGAGGTCATCACCCTTGAAGGCGAACATGTACATGAGACGGACGCCTTCCATTCCATCTATGTCATGGGTGTCGACCGCCCCACTTTCTTTCAGCGCGGGGTGGCGTTTTTCGACGGAAACGTGATCATCGACGACCTGCCTGAACATAGAGAAGGCCTCAGCGACAGGGAGATCTTCACGGCGAATCAGATCTCGAGGCAGTCCGCGACCCATGCGGCGATTATCGCCTCTTTCAAGGCTGCGGGCAGGACAATCGACTATGAACCGTTCGATACAGTCCGGCTTGTCTATCCTTTTGCGGACACGACGTTGCGTCAGGAGGATGAGCTCCTCGCCGTAAACGAGGAGGACGATGTCCGCAAGGCGCTTGAAGAGGCGGAGACCGGACAGATGCATACTGCAAAGGTTCTCAGGGACGGCGAGGAGACGGCCGCCGAGCTTTATCGGCATGCGGACGGCATGTACGGACTCTCCCTCGCGCGGCAGTACCGCATTACTTCAAGCGAAGTGTCCTTCAAAGTGCACGCCTCCTTGATCGGCGGGCCGAGCGGCGGTTTGATGCAGGCGCTCGACCTTTATAACCGGCTGAGTGAAGAGGACTTGACGCAGTCAAGAGTGATCGCCGGGACCGGCACCATCGATGCCGAAGGCCGCGTCGGCGCCATTGGCGGCGTCCGTGAAAAGCTCATCACAGCCGTCGACAAAAACGCGGATATCTTCTTCATTCCCGAAGGTGACAATCACGACACTGCGCTGGATGTGAAACGTGAAAAGGATTTTGATATTGAGATCATCGCTGTCGATTCATTACATAGCGCAATCGAAGGTCTGAAGGAGGGGGAACATGAGTAAGACGCTCCGCGGCTTCCGCAAGCGCGAGCTCTTTCTGAGCACCTTGACAGGCTTTTTATTCGCGCTGTTCATCCTTCTGCCCTTCTTCTTGGTCTGGATCAATCTCATCATTCTATATATGCGTCATGCGGAATGGTTTCTCGCGCTCATCACACTCACGCTCGCAGTATTCGGCTATCTTTCCGTCCGCTTCACCCACAAGACGCTCGCGATGTATCGTCCGCACACCCTGACGAAAAGGGAGCGTCTCATCGAAGGCGTTTCTGTCGCCGCGCTCCTTGCGGGCGCAGGTCTCGCGGGCTCGCTTTATTTCCTGGCTCAGTTCTAAGGAGGCGTACATATGAAAAGAACAATATTGCTCGCTCTGCTTTTCGCCGCGGCCCTGATCGCCATCGACCAGGCCAGCAAGCATCTCGTCGCCGGCGCGTTCGATGTCGGCGAGCGCATCTCGCTGATCCCGAATCTTCTCTATCTCACGAAACATCACAATGAGGGCGCCGCCTGGGGGATTCTGCAGGGCGCGACGGTGTTTTTCGTCATCATCACCATCATCGCCCTCGCCCTGTTCTTATTCCTGCTCAGGGACGGGGACTTCAAACGCAAGACGTTCTATACCATCGGTGTGACGCTTCTGATCGCAGGCACAATCGGCAATTTCATCGACCGGATCGCCCTCGGATATGTCATCGATTTTATCGACGTCTATATCTTCACCTACAATTTCCCCATCTTCAATGTCGCCGACATGGCACTGACCATCGGTGTCATCATGCTCGTTGTGGACCTCGTCTTCTTCGAGGAGCGCCGTGGACAGGATGCCTGAGAAGACTGTGCCCTCCCGGCATGCCGGGATGCGCGTGGACAAGGGGGTCAGCGACCTCACCGGGCTTTCGAGGAATCAGGTGAAGCGTCTCATAGGACGCGGCGACCTTCTGGTCAACGGCGTCCCCACCAAGCCGAGCATTACACTGAAGGCGGGGGATGTCGTCTCCTATACGCTGAAGGCGCCCACCCCGCTCGCACCGCGGGCCGTCCCCCTCGAGGTCCTCTATGAAGATGATGCGTGCCTCGTCGTCAACAAGCCGAGCGGACTGCTTGTCCACCCCGCGTCGACACGGGACGAGGTGACGCTCGTGCATGCCGTCTATGAGCGGTTCCAGGATATTGATGGTTTCGACGACCCGGAGCGTCTCGGCATAGTGCACCGGCTTGATAAGGACACGAGCGGACTCCTCGTCATCGCCCGGACGCCGGAGGCTCTCAAGATACTTCAGGATGAGATGCGGGCCCGTCGCATCAAGCGAAGCTACCTCGCGCTTGTCGAGGGATGTGTCCCGCATGCGCAGGGAAAGGTCGATGCGCCGATCGGCCGCAATAAACGCGCGCGTCACAAGCTGGATGTCACAGGGGACGGCAGAAGAAGCGTCACGCACTTCGAGGTCGTCGAGCGTTTCAAGGCGCACACCCTTCTATCTTGTACGCTCGAGACCGGCCGGACCCATCAGATCCGTGTCCACATGCAGTATATCGGCCACCCCCTCGTCGGCGATGCGCTCTATGGAAGGACCGCCGCCGCTCGGGGACAGTACCTTCACGCCTTCTCGCTCGCGTTTTCGCATCCAACGACCCAAGAGACGATGCATTTCAAGCGCATGCCGCCGCATTTCTTCACCCGACATCTGAAACGTCTTGCAGGTTGAAAAGTTTTTAAAGAGCCGTCGACAGAGACGACTCTTTTTTTTCAGACGACAAGCGTGTTGTCAAGACTTATCTTTCCGTCATTTTTTTCATATGATGGAAAGAAAGGGGGCGTCAGGATGAAGGAAGAAAGAAGAGATATCCTCTGCGTCGACCTCAAGAGCTTCTATGCCTCGGTGGAGTGCGTGGAGCGGGGGCTCGACCCGTTCAAAACGCCGCTTGTCGTCGCGGACACATCCCGGGGCGGCGGCAGCATCGTCCTCGCCGTGAGCCCCTATCTCAAAAAGCGGGGCGTGCCCTCGCGCTGCAGGGTCTTCGAACTGCCGAAGGACGGCGACCTTGTCATCGCGAAGCCCAGGATGCGGCGCTACCTCGAAGTCTCGCGCGATGTCGTCGCCGTGTATCTTTCCTTCGTCGCGCCCGAGGACCTGCATGTCTACAGCATCGACGAGGCGTTTCTGGATCTTACGCCGTACAGGAACTACTATGATATGGACGCGCGCGCGCTCGCCGCGCGCGTGAAGGAAAGCATTCTGAAGAAGACAGAGATCCCCTCGTCCATAGGCATCGGCGACAACCTCCTCCAGAGCAAGCTCGCCCTCGACCTCAAAAGCAAGCAGTCCCAAACGGGCATCGCCGCGATGCGCTATGAGACGATCGAGAAGGACCTCTGGCCGCTCAGGCCGCTCAGCGGGATGTGGGGCATCGGCCGCCGCATGGAGCGTAGACTCAATGCGCTCGGCATGTTCACTGTCGGCGATATCGCGCGTTTCGATGTCGAGAAACTGCATGCGCATTTCGGTATCATCGGCAGCGAGCTCTATCACCACGCGCACGGCATCGACCGCGCCGTCATCAGCAAGGGCGCTTCGCGGATGCCATTGAAGAGCGTCGGGCTCGGCCAGACCCTCTTTGAGGACTACACGGCGCCGGCTGTGTTCACGTTGTTTCTCGAGATGGCCGACGACGCCGCCGAACGTTTGCGGTTCGCGCGGAAGGAAGCCTCGACAGTGCATCTCGCCATCTCCTACAGCAAGGCGTTCGGCGGCGGGTTCTCGCGTCAGATGCGTATTGACCCCACGGACAGCCCCGAAGAGATCTTCAGCGCTCTCATGCAGCTTTTCCGCACGCATGATGAAGGCCTTCCCGTCCGCCGCGTCACGGTGAGGGCGAGCGGGCTCTCTGATAAGAAACCTTTCGAACAGCTCTCGCTCTTCACCCGGGAAAAAGACAGGGAGACGCGCCTGATGAGGGCGATGGATTATGTGCGGGAGAAATATGGTAAGCGGAGCGCGATGCGTCTCAGTTCCTATTTCGATTCGGGGACCGCCTATGACCGCGCCACCCTGATCGGAGGGCATCATGGCTGAATACCAGGACAGAGGCATGCTCAAGTGGATGCCTTTCGAGGCGCTAGAAGAATACGGCGGATATCTTGAAGCGTTGCTCGAGGAAGAACGGAAGGAAACGCCGCCGGAGGTCGCAAATGATCAGCTGGAGGCGATGCAGTACCGCATCGAGGAAGCGTGGATGAAGAAGGAATCACTCACGTTCCTCCTTTTCGACAACGGACGCCGCCGGCGCAAGCGGGGGTGCATTGTCGGCATCGACCGCGGGATGCGGCGGCTGATGCTTGACAGCGGATGGATCCCCTTCGATGCGCTGATCGATGTTGAGGAATAGCCCGGAGGGGCTGTTCCTTTTTTTATCAGCTATACTTGACAAACTGACAACCTAATGTTAGTATTTGGGTTGTAAAAAGACGTCCGGGGTGAGCGGTATGACCAGAAAACAAGCACGTTATCAGACAATAGCCTATGAAATCGCGAAACGCGTTGTCGCCTATCAGCTCGAAGTCGGTGACAAGCTTCGCGGCCGTTCGATGCTTGCGAGCGAGTTCAATGTCTCGAGTGAGACAGTGCGGAAAGCCATGCGGCTGCTTGCGAACCTCGGCGTCGTGGAAGTGAAGAAGCGGAGCGGCATCTATGTGATCTCCCGTCGCGCTGCGGAGATGTATGTCGATCAGTACCGTAAGCAGAATGAATCCCACCTCCTTTTCACCGACACACTGGACCTACTCGAAGAATCAGAGCGCACGCACAGGCTCATGAAGGAGCATGTGAAACGACTTCTCGAGACATCGAAGAACGATGTGTTCCCCTTTGATTTTTTCACCATCCGTCTCGAAGAGGACGATGCACACCTGGGTGAGACGCTCAAGGATCTGAAATTCTGGAACCAGACCTACGGGCTGGTGCTGGCCATAGAAGCGGACGGCCAGCTCTATCAGGCGCCCAACCCGAAGATGCCCCTCGAATCCGGAATGGTCCTCTACGTCCTCGGCGACGACACTGTCGAGGCGCGCACAAGAGAAATTTTCAAAGGAGCGGAGAATACCGCTCAATAAAGCTCTTGAAAACTCTGAAGTTCCACCTTTACATTCTGACAACCCTGTGTTATTATACGGGTTGTAAAAATAAAAAAGGAGTGAGCACTATGTTAAGTTTCAAGCGCTTGTTACTGATTGCAGTTGCAGCCGTATTAGTCGTCACGGCCTCAGCTTGTGCGGAAGATGAACGTATACAGTTTGCTGAAGGACCGTGGCAAAGCCACATGTTCCACAATCAGATCGCCAAGTTCATTGTCGAAGAAGGCTATGGCGAGGAGGTCGAAATCAACGAAGCCCTTGCGACACCGACAGTCGTACAGGGATTGCGGGATGGAGACCTCGATGTAAATCTTGAGATGTGGAAGGACAACGTTGCGGACTATTATGATGACCTCGATGAGGGCTATTACGAAGAAATTGCGACGAATTTCGATGACAACTCGCAGGGCCTCTTTATCCCTGAATACCTTCAAGAGCGTCATGAAGACCTTCAAAGCATCCATGACCTCCCCGATTATGCGCATCTTTTCGAAGACTACCGCATCCCCGACTGGGACCCTGAGGAAGACCCCGGATTGATTATCTTGGCGACTTCGGACTATTTTGCGACGCAGTTCTATGAGAACAAGTTTGAACTTGAAGAATACAGCGATGTTGCTGAGGCTTTCGATTATCAGATTGTCGACAATACAGCTGCCCTCAACGAATCACTCGAGGATGCTTATGTGAACGAAGAGCCCTGGGTAGGCTATCACTGGGAGCCCACCTGGCCGCTGGCAACCTTTGACATGGTCCTGCTCGAGGACGACGAACATGAGTATGATCCTGAAACAGGACATGGGCAGCTGCCTAGGCAACCTGTCACTGTCACAGTGACTGCCGGCTTTGATGAAGACTATCCTGAACTTTACGATTTCTTCAGCAATTATGAAACCTCCGCCGAACTCACCATGGATGGACTCGAATATATGGCGGAAGATAAAGATGCTGACGAAGCCGCGCTAGAATGGTTGGACATGCACCGTGACCTCTGGACCGAATGGGTTCCTGAAGATGTAGCGGAAGATGTTGAAACTGCGCTTGATGCGGAACTTGAGTAACCCGTAAGCTTGGCAGGTGGCTTTTACGGTCACCTGCCCTTTTTAAAGCGACCAAAGATTGGTCGCTTTAAAAAGGGCGACAAATCCCTGATGAACATAGTACAATTAAATATGAACACATCGCCACACGATAATTATTAAGGAGTGTTGACATGATTGAGACTGTGCTTGCGACCTTCTGGGAATCTATTGTTGAGATACCAGAGTTCCTCGAGTTCAATTACGAAGGCCCGATCCAGTCCTTTGTGGATTGGTTTGCGGAGACATTTGAATTTATTTTCGAGAGAGTTGAGGATTTCATCCGCCGTGTCACTTATAATCTTGAACTCGCCCTGTTTGCTATTCCATGGTTTGTTTATGTGCTCGCAGTATTCCTCGCTGGCTGGCGCTTAAAAAACTGGAAAACCGGGCTTGCGCTTGCCCTGATGATGACCTTTATCGCCACCTCGCAACTGTGGCATCTCACCCTCTCCACATTCGTCATTGTTATCTTCAGCGCTATCATCTGCTTTATACTGGGGCTTCCTCTTGGCATCCTCATGTCGAAATTCCGACCGGTGGAGGCAGTTCTGAGACCGATTCTGGACCTCATGCAGACCCTGCCGACGTTTGTCTACTTAATTCCGGCATTGATGCTCCTTGGCCTCGGCTCCCCCGCCGCAGCCCTTGCAACAACAATATTCGCAATGCCACCCCTGATCCGCTTGACATACCTGGGTATCACCACTGTCTCCGAGGAAGTTCGTGAAGCCGGAATCGCCTTCGGCTCGACACCGCTCCAACTGCTTTTCAAAGTGGAAATCCCTCAGGCCTTGAAAACAATCGCCCAAGGAATCAATCAGACGACAATGCTTGCTATCTCGATGATTGTCATTGCCACTCTTGTCGGTTTCGGCGGTCTTGGCGCCGAGATATACAGTGCCCTGGGTGCTGGACGTCGCGGAGTCGGGCAAGGATTCGTCGCCGGTTTCGCCGTTGTTTTCCTGGCAATCATACTGGATAGGATTATCCAGGGCGTCGCCGAACGTTTCGATCATTCCGAAGGTGGTGAATCATAATGGCTAAATCTGTCCGTATAGAAAAAACAAGTGTTGTATTTGGTAAACCTGCACAGAAAAAGGCAGCCAGCGAGCTGCTCGACAGCGACCTTACACCACAGGAGATCCGTGAGAAGACCGGTGCGACGGTTGCTGTAAGAAACGTCAGTCTCGATATCAAGGAAGGAGAGCTTTTCGTCATTGTCGGACTCTCCGGAAGCGGCAAGAGCTCGTTTATAAGGACCTTGAACCTGCTCAACAGGCCGGTTTCCGGTAAAACAATGATCGGCGACAAGGACCTTCTCGACATGACAAAAAAAGAGTTGCGCTACTTCCGTCGTAATGAAGTCTCCATGGTATTTCAGAACTTCGCCCTGCTCACACACCGCACCGTAATCGAAAATGTTCAATATCCCCTGGAGATCCAGGGCGTCTCGAGCAGTGAATACAAGAAGAAGGCAAAGGAAGCCATCCACATGGTCGGGCTAGACGGCTGGGAAGACCATATGCCCAATCAGCTTTCAGGCGGTATGAGGCAGCGTGTAGGTCTTGCTCGGGCGCTTACCAATGAGCCTGAGGTTCTCCTCATGGATGAACCCTACAGCGCGCTCGACCCCTTGATCCGGCGAGACATGCAGGACCAGCTTCTTAAGCTCGAGGACGAGATGGACCGCACAATCCTGTTCATCACACATGATATGAACGAGGCTTTCCGCCTTGGCGACCGGATCGCCCTTATGAAGGACGCGGAAATCGTACAGGTCGGCACACCTGACGAATTCTTCGACAAGCCCGCGAACGACTACGTCAAGAACTTCATCGCCGACGTCGATAAGACCCGCATCCTCAAAGTGCGTAACATCATGGAGAAGCCGCACCACATCGCGACGGAGACGGATACTGTGAAAACCACGCTCGAGAAACTCAAGGAGAAGGACCTCAGATTCACCTATGTGACTGACGCGAACCGGAAGTTCCTGGGATATGTGAAGATCGAACAGCTGAAGCGCTCCAAATCCGAAACCATCAAGCGCCTTGTCAATGAAGATGATACTGTTATCTATAGAAACGCCTATTTGAGAGAGGCATGGCCTAAACTCCGCGACGCGGAATACGACCTCCCCGTCGTCGACGGCAAGGGCCGCCTGCGTGGCGTGCTCGACTACGATGTCGTCGTCGATGCCCTCGCTGAATAAATATGAGCCGGCAGTTCAATGTGGACTGCCGGCTTTTTTTCAAGGCTTTCCAAATTAAGCGTTTTGCGGTATCATGTCTTTTAGAGGAGGAGATATCATGAAACTGCACCGGGACCTCATCGTGACTGCTGTCATTGTAGGCCTCTCCGTTATCGTCCTCGTATTGATATGGCTGAACGGCTTATATAACGATATAGGCACCGTCTTCATCCATCTGAGGAACTTCGGCATTCCCCTCGCGCTTCTAGGCGTGGTCTTCGCAAAGCTTCAGGAGAAGGACACCGACGCCCTTAACGCCAAGGTGCGGAGTGTCCTGCTCTATATATCCATAGGCACGCTGGCGGCGTCGGTTGTAAGTCTCTTCATCGCGTTGTCGATTTCGTAAGAGAAAAACCTGTGAGCTTCAACTTACCGTCTTTAAGAGTGTTGAGAGAGCACCTTCCAATAGAGGGTGCTTTTTTATCGGATGCTTCTACAGTGAGATTTAGCCGCTGAATATCTAAACAAAGGCGTCAGACATGGTATCATGCAATATTGGAAAACTCGAATGGATTACGATGCAATGCCCGCATCAGAACGTTGTCGATGAGGGGATGATATCACTACGGTGGTATCCTTAGTTTCTCCCACCGCTTTCGGAATCATTGATGAACATGCATTTTTTTCCTCAATGAAGCTGAAATTCTGATATAATGTTTTTATCAGATTAAAGGAGCATGACATGAAAAACCGTACCCTTGACAATAAAAAAGCCTGGGAACAGGCCTATGAGCACGGCGATTATGACGAAAACATAGTCCTGACCACCCTCCGGAACAACCCGACACACTATCTCAACGCCAAGATCATACCGGTTCTAAACGCCTATATCACCCCGGGAAGCACTGTCATGCAGTTTTGTGCGAACAACGGCAGGGAGCTTCTCGCCATCTGCAAGCACTATGCCGTCAGGGGTCAAGGATTTGACCTAGCAGAAAACATGATGCATAGCGCCAACGAAAAAGCGGTCGCTTTGAATCTTGAAGTCTCCTTTCATGCGATTGACATCCTGGAGATCCCCGAGTCCTTTCACGAGCAGGCGGACGTCCTCGTTCTCACTGTCGGCACCACCGCATGGTTCCCCGATATTCGCGCTTTTTTTCACCAAGTGCCATCAGGTTCTGAAACCCGACGGCACCTTCATCCTGCATGAGATCCATCCGATGACGCTCATGCTCGCGGCCGAGGGTGAGGACAACTACGACCCGGACCTTCCCAACACCCTCGTCAACGACTACTTCGCGAAGAAGGAGTGGATTTCAACATCCGGCATGGGCTACATGAGCGATCTGGAGCAATCCCATCCTTTCTTCGACTATTCCCATACCATCGCCGATCACTTGAACGCCATCATCAAAAGCGGCTTCACCTTGAAATCCTTCGAAGAATCCCCGTTTGACTACGGTGATATCTTCGGCGACACTCCGCCGGCGGGGTGTCCGCTTTCGATGTTGATTGTCGCTAGCAGGTAGACAGGCAAAGGCGATTGCGCATTGTCTGAAAGATGAGTGTGATAAGAAAATCCAGGCCATGAAAGGATAACAACACGAAGCCGAGATTTAAAGCAAGGCAGGGCAGACATTCTCGAGGCGCGCCCCGGGAAAGCCGTAGCGTGCCGCTTTTGGCGAAAAGCAGAGGCATATCGTAACGGACATATAAATTGAGCCCTTGATCATGTTAATTCCGCATGGTCTAAAACCATATAAAAAAGGCACTTGAGCCCCCCCATAACAGAAAGGGGAGTGAAAAGTGCCTTGTGAAGAGTCAGTAAGCCGGTGCGTTTGAGCGCACCGGCTATTCTTTATGTTCTCTTTATGTCATCGTATGCATCGCTTTGTTCGAAGGCGTTCACTACGTACGAACAAAGCGGTCTGATCTTCATACCGTTCTCCCTGGCATGATCCGCAAGGCTGTCGAGCAGCTTTCTCGCGATGCCCTGGCCTCGTTGCGAAGGGTCGACAAAGGTGGAATTCGCGAGAATGGTGTTGTCGTCTTCATATTGAAAGGTGATCTCGCCGACGACACTTCCCGCATCATCCTCGATATAGAAACGATTCTTGCCCTTCTTGATTTCCATAACAGCACTCCTTTCCTTCTCTGATTTAATTATAACAGCCCCTGATGCACGCTACAATCGAAGCGCGTTCAAATCTGTTCTTGACATAAAACAGAATTATAATTAAAATAAAATTGTAATTATTACAGCGAGGTGATTCGATGGAATCCAAGGACATTCTCTCCCGCCGCGGCGTCACCCCTTCACTGACACGGCTGAAGATCTACGAGTATCTGCAGGACGCATCACACCCGACTGTCGATGAGATATTCCAGGCGCTCAAGGAAGAGATTCCCACGCTCTCCAAGACCACGGTCTACAATACCCTCCACCTGTTTATGGAGAAGGATCTGGCCACGGCGCTCTTCACTGACTTCACAAAGAGGCGTTATGACATCATGGATGTACCCCATGCGCATTTTCACTGCACGGAATGCGATGAGATCCACGATATATTCGACATGACGCCGCCGGAGATAGAAGAGGACGCCGTTGAAGGCTTTCTCTCGAAGGAAGCGCAGCTGACCATCAAAGGCGTCTGCCCCAGTTGCAGACGGCAGAAACAATAAAACTTTATGAAAGGAAGGCGATTCACGATGGAAGAACACACACAGGAAAAGGCGTATCAAATGCCCTTGATCGGCGACGATGCCCCGTCATTCGAGGCGGTGACCACCCAGGGAAAGATCAATTTCCCCAAGGACTATGAAGGCAAGTGGGTGATCCTCTTCTCGCATCCCGCCGACTTCACCCCGGTGTGCACCACGGAGTTCATGACTTTCGCCAAGATGCAGGAAGAGTTCGAAGCGCTCAACACAAAGCTCATCGGACTTAGTGTCGATTCCCTGCACTCGCACATTGCATGGCTAAGGACGATCAAGGAGAAGATCAAGTTCAAGGACATGGAGAACATGGATGTCACGTTCCCCCTCATTGAAGACATCACCATGGAAGTATCGAAGAAGTTCGGCATGATCCAGCCGAATCAGTCCAATACGCAGGCAGTGCGCGCTGTCTTCGTCATCGACCCTAAGGGCAAGGTGCGCACTATTCTCTACTATCCGCTTTCGACCGGCCGGAATTTCGATGAGCTCAGGCGCATCATCATCGCCCTGCAGAAAACCGACAATGAAGGTGTCGCGACGCCCGCCGACTGGCGAGAGGGCGACGATGTCATCATTCCGCCGGCGAGCACGTCGAAGCTCGCGGAGCGACGTATCAAGAGCGATGATGAGAACATGTACTGTCTCGATTGGTTCATGTGTTTCAAGAAGGAGTGAGGCAAGGCCGGCTTCCGGCCTTGCTTTTTTTTATGTATTTCGCGGATGCACCGCTTTTCAAAAGCGTTTTCTATATGTTAGAACGTCAAAAACAGAAAGGAGATGGTTACATGAAATGGCTGCTTGTCTTTCTGCTTGTATTCACATTATCCGCGTGCGAGGAACTCGAGGAGTTCCTTGAAGAATCGCCGCCGGAGGCAGAGATTGACAATGTCCGCGTCGATGATAATGAAATCCTCTTCGACGCCGACATGAGCGACCCGGACGATACGATCGATTTCCTGACGCTCAGGCTGGTGCATGATGATGACACTGTCGTAGAACTGAACACTGAAGACCATGACCTCCCCACCACCGGCAGTGTGGTCGACAACCGTTTCTATGACCTCGGCGCCGGTGAATATACGATTGAGGCGTATGCGGAGTATGAATTCGAGGAAGAGATGCATGAGGAAGTCCTCGATGAAGCATCCGTGGAGATCGAGGCGCTGCATGAAAAACCCGCTGCCGACATGCAGGCGATCGAGGTCGACAGTGAAAGCATCACCTTCGATCTTGAAGTCACGGACGACGATGATGCCTTGACTGGGCTCAGTGTCATCATCGAGGACGATGAAGGCAATCAACTCCATGAACTCACTCCGGATGATAATCTCGGTGTAGGCCTCAATGAGGGCGTGTTCTTTGAAGGCCTCGATGCCGGCGCCAGCTACGAGATCATTGTTCTGATCAACTATGATGACGGCTACGAAGAACAAGGGCCATTGACCATTGAAAGCCATGCCTTCGACACCGAAGAATAAATCGTGTCTAGGGTTCAAAAACGACGCCTTGCATTAAGCAGGCGTCGTTTTTCATCCGGCCTTAATCGCGCATCCCTTGAAACGAAATGTAGTATTTTAGAGTGCCCTGTGATAGAATGTGAGTGATTTCTTTTTAGAGGTGGTCAATGTGAAAGATGCATTCGTACAGGGCTTCAAAAGCTATGCGTTCTTAAGCGACATGAGTGATTACAAGCGTTCTGAGTCAGTCATCAAGGGCATATTACTGCCGTTTCTCTATATCATCAACACCGTGTTGTTCTTGTTCATCAGTGTCTTCTATCTTGTAGAGCGCTTCTTCGCGTTCTTCTTCAGGCTGTTCATCCGTGTGCAGTCTTTACTGTTCAAGAAGAAGATGCTCGCTTACAGGAGCTTCAAGAAGTTCTATACCATAGGGAGCGTGCTCGTCTTCATCATCTTCCTCCCCTTCATCCTCGCCTACTACATCGCGATCATGTTCAAGACGCTCGGTAAGGCCCTCATGCGCAACATGATCGAGAAGCTCGACTTCTCCGATCAGTTCCTCAAAGAAGGCAAGCTGCCACTCTTCGACGATGTCTCGAAGAAAAGCGACATGCAGTTCGGTGGCATGTTCGCCAACGCCCAGGACGCCCAGGCGCTCGGAGACGCACTGCAGTCGATCATGAAGGAAGTGAACACCGAGACGCTTGAGGATGAAAGCGGCAGTGACGATATTGACAGGCAGTGACTTTGACATATCGTCATTTTTTTGACAATCAATGTAAGGGGTTGAATACTGAGTTTTTTCATTTAAACTGAAAATGGAGTGGTGTTTTGGATTTAAAAAATGTATTGTACCGTTTAGATGAAGACAAGTTATATTTGCTTCTCGATTCTGAATTTAATATAGCTAGTCTACGGGAACAAGGATTTATAAAAATTGAATTGAATGATTCTGAGACGCTTGTCCAAACTATCCTGGAGACCATGAAAAATAGATTATTGACAGACAATAATTACTTAGTTTTAGTTTGTAATGGTTTAGAAGAAAATGAATGGAGAAATTTATCAGAGCAACTTGGGTTCCCCTTGTTTCCTAACAAACAGTCCTTTTTAAAAAAAATCCGTCAGTTGAGACTTAACAAAAAAGATGTCCAAAACAAATTAAAATCTTTTTTTAAAATAAAGGAAAGATCTGAAAATCTTAGAAAAGAAAAGAACAATGTAATTTCTGCTCCATCAAAAAGATTTTATGAATTACTCAATTACCAATTTATAATCCGAGAACAACTCTTAGCAGAATTAACATCACAAGAAACAGTTTTACCTAGAATGATTGTTCATATGCCCACCGGAACAGGAAAAACCAAAACTACTGTCCACTCCATAATACATAATTACGTTTTAGACAGAAATGGTGAAGGCATTCTTATTTGGTTAGCACACACCCATGAACTTTTAGAACAAGCCTTAGGAACGTTCAAAGAAGTCTGGAGTAGTTTAGGCGCTTTTTCCATAAATGCGCAGTATAATCACCAAGAAATTTTAAAGCAAAACAAGTCTATTTACTTTTTAAGCTACCAGAAGCTAATTTCTCTTTTTAAAAATGATTTTGAAACTTTTAAAATATTAAGAGATCATGCTGCGATTATTGTTGCCGATGAAGCTCACAAATGTTTAGCCTTAGAAACAAGTAGAGCTTTGGAAAATTTGATGAAATCCTTTAACGATAATCTTAATAAATCATTAATAGGACTAACGGCAACTCCGGGAAGAAAATTGTCGTATTTCGACGACGAGGAAGAGAATAGAAGACTGTCAAACATGTTTGAGAAACGCATAATAAATATAGATCCAGAACAAATAGAATCGTTAAAAAAAGGCTCAGGATACAAATGGGAAGAAGAATATATTGATATTGAAAATAAAGATAAAACAATTATCGAGTATTTTCAACATCATGGTGTATTAGCTCGAATAAAAAGAAAGGCCCTAGATTATCATATGTCTAGCAAGGATGAAAGTAATTTAAATGCTATTAATAGATTCATTGATGCTAGTGGTGATTTAAACCATCAAGCTCGAGAAGCCTTTTCAAAAATCAGTTCCCGAAATTTAGTCATTCTTAAAGAACTAATCCGTTTACATGAAAATAATATTCCTACTATTGTTTTTGCATGTTCGGTTCCTCATGGTCGCTTGTTGGAAAATCTCTTAAAACTTTCCGGAATTGATTCTAGTGGTGTATATGGTGACACACCTCGTTCAGAACGGAAACGAGCAATTGAAGATTTTTCTGAAGATAGAGTAAATATCATAATTAATTATGATGTTTTAACAACCGGGTTTGACTCGCCAAGAATAAAAGCTGTTTTTATAACCAGGCCTACGACATCAATAGTTTTATACAGTCAAATGCTAGGCCGCGGATTGAGAGGACCCTTAATGGGAGGAAATACCGAGTGTGAACTAATTGATATTCAAGATAATCTTGAGCGATATTCAAGCGAGGAAGAAGCCTACAATTATTTTAATGAGTATTGGAGTTGAATTAATATGCAGGAAGTCAGCAATAATAAACGAGAAATCTTTGATGTGCAAGGGATGGCGGATGCAGCTCGCAGCACCGAGTATGAAAGTTTAGAAAGTGCAGCTTCAGAAATAGTGGACAATGCTGTTGAAGCGCATGCCGATAACATTAAGATTATTATTACTAGTGATGTCAATTTTAATACGGGCCGAAAAGAAATAAAGCACGTAGGTTTTTTAGATACTGGAGATGGAATGGACATCGACACTTTACATGGAGCTCTTGTATACGGCGAGGGAACCCGGCGCTCCGCAAAAGGTATAGGACGATTTGGTGTCGGCCTCGGTCAAGCATCTTTATTCGCCGCTCCAAGAGTCGAAGTTTACTCCTGGCAAGATCAAGAGGATATATTTTACACCTATCTAGATGCTAATGAAATGAAAAACGGTGAGCAAACTCATATTGAAAAACCAAAAAAAGAAACTTTTCCAAGTGAATTTATAAAGTATCAGCATCAAAGATATAAAACCGGTACCCTCGTAGTTTGGAAAAACGTAGATAGGTCTCCTGTGAAAACGCCAAGCGGTCTGATTAATCGACTTAACAAATCACTTGGACAGACTTTCAGATATTTTGTCTCAAAAGAAAAATATAATTGTAAAATAACTTTAATAGATAATGAGCAAC